>Ga0080004_1155120_pt1 | contig 14236 bp, 14 predicted proteins | sample WasSprMetagenome_FD_69207 | JGI IMG/M metagenome (GOLD analysis project Ga0080004, IMG submission 69207) | Sulfidic aquatic microbial communities from Washburn Spring, Yellowstone National Park, USA - WS (SPADES assembly) (version 2) | ecosystem: Environmental > Aquatic > Thermal springs > Hot... | reverse complement strand
TTGGCCACAGCATGGGCGGTTTAATAGCTGTCTACTATGCGGGTGCTATTGGAAAAAACCTCAGGGCACTTATAACTAGTGGTGCAGCAGTATACCTGCCTCCTCCACCAGCTGTACAAAGACTTTTAATTGCCTTATTGAGCTCTATTGCTCCAAAAACAAGAATACCTCTGCCTCTTGACCCAAGAGAGCTTTCAACTGATGAAGCCGTTGGCAAGGCCTATATGGAGGACCCCCTAGTAATTAAGAATCCAACTATAAAGCTTGTTTACGAGCTTTTCAAAGCTACTAAAAGTATTTGGAAGTTTGTTGGAAACATTACACTACCTGCACTCATTCTCCACGGTAAAGAAGATAAAATAGTGCCTTTAGAGGCTTCTCAAAGGCTTTACAATGCTATTTCATCTAAGGACAAACACATAATAATATATGATGATATGAAGCATGAAGTACTTAATGAGCGAAGAAAGGCTGTAGTTTACAGTGATGTTTTAAAATGGCTCAAAAAACAGTAGAAAGGTTTATTGTCTAGTTTTTGAAGAGATGTATATGCTAGTAACATTCAGTAAGGTTTAATAGTATTTACAAGGAGTTACAGACTTCCTCAATACTACTCCTAGTTTCTAGAGCTTCCTCCACACATCTTTAAAAGTTATTACAAAAAGTTCATTTCTTTATTTGAGTGCACTTAATGGTCTTCTGATACTCTATTAGCTCTGGAAGTAGTGAGCTGTTTGGAATAAATATTCTAAATATTACTATACCCCTTGCACTTGGTGACACAACACAGATTACCCCTCTTGCATTTTTTAATGAGCTGCATTTCTCTTTGCTTGTTGTAAGAATTATGGTTATGTTTTCATGTACAGCTCTGTTGTTTATTGTATAGTAGTTGTCTGTACCCATTGAGTAGAACGCTGCTGACCAATACGTGAAGTTCGGGACCTTTGCCTCAATAAGCAAGTCTGATTTACTAATGTCGTAAACACAAGCCGAGTATAGGATGTCTGGAGATGGCCTTACTATCTTTCTAAAGCTCGCATCTATTGGTGCTTGGTGGTAAGCCTCGTTGACTTTTACCTCATTTCTTGTTTCAAGGTATCTGGAGAGCGCTATGATGTAGGGGTAGGTGTAGATGAATGCAATGTGGCTTACTATAGCTGAGAGAATGACTATTATTACAGCCTTAGCCACTCCTCTCATTCGCACCCCTCTCTAATTATCTTTGGAAGCTCTAGTGAGCCTGACCTCAGCTTTTCATAAACTATGGGATCTGGGTTGTAGAGCCTGAGCACTACTATAAACCCTCCATCTCCTCTAAGGGGAATCCAGTTTTCTCCTTTTGGCTCTTTTGAAATGTAGATAACCCAGCTACTATTGCTTCTCACAGCACTTGCTGATGATACTGAGTACTTGTTGTACTCATTCGGAATCAAGAAGTTGTCTTCTCCATAAACAGTAACACTCCACCACCTAGCAGGTAAATCCCTTCCAACTACTTTGTAATCACAGCTTCTATCAAGCCTCCTCCCATCACTATCGCTATGCGCCTCAAAGTATATTGTTTCAGAGCTGTTGAGCAAGTAGAGAAAGTTTTTAGCAAAATACGCTCTAGTATAGGGATTAGCATATATAGACCCAGCTAACAGTGACGTCCTCCACTCACCAATTTCAATTTCAACCCACTCCACTCCTATGCCAAGCTCAAGAGCTATAAGAGCAGATGCAATTCCTATAGCAATTCCAACACCTATCCACAGAATCACCCATAAAACACTTCTCACCCTCATAAATCACACCAATTCTCTACACCACATACTGTAGTCTAGTAGGGTATATTTGAGTAAAGCACTCCAACCATTCTTAAAGAGCACTCTAATTCAGTAGGTAAAGACTTGTTAAGAAGATACAGATATTTGCTATTTTAGCCTCATATACATTTTTAATTAGTATAGGCTAAGTAGATGAACAGTGTGTAAAATGGGTATTAGATTACCACACATTTTGTGGATTCTGTGCTTAGCAGTATTTCTAGTGCCGTGGGCTAGGGGCTCTACAGGAATGCTCTTTGGATTTAATTTACTTCCATTTACAATTCCATACATTGTTGGATTGGCAATAGGGTTTCCACCCATAGTAACTAGATCTAGAAGAGTGTTATTGACAGTATTGGCAAGCATATTTATGCTGTGGGGAGCGCTAAATGTTGCTCTTTATTGGTATAGCCTTGCACTACACTATGTAGCTACAGGTGGTGGTGTAGCAGAGATGCTTCCTGGAACATGGATAGCACTGATTACAGCACTCGCATACCTCATAACAGCACTTCTACCCATACATAAAACTCGAAAATGAATTTTGAGCAACTCTAGAACGTACTCCTCTACTAAACAAGAAGCCTGCTATATATGAAAGCACGGAGAAAAACCATGGAATTGGTGAGCAGAGAAGCAAGATAATAGCTTCAATAACAGCAACACAACTTAAAATACTGTAAATTGCTAAGATGTTTAAGCAAAAGTATATTGCGAAAAACTCAAGACCTTGAAACAAAAGGTTTCGTGCTTTCAACTCCCTTAACTCTTCCTTACTCAGCTTCCTCTTCTTAACAGCAAGTTTCACTAAAAACACTCACCCTGTAAAATACAGAGAAAGTTTAAATACTTTCTTTACGCCAAGACCTAGCAACCGAAACATTGCATTGGCTATTAAATAATCTGAATCCTAGGATTAGGGGTGGTAAGAGGTGTGAATACACTTGCTGCTAAAGTTCTAGTGATGCTCTTCTATATATAGGGTCTGTGAACTCATTATTTTCATTTACTATGCTATGCCTCTTTAACTCCTTTAGAATGTCGTGAACAACTCTATCGCTAATCTCCTTCTTTTCCAATTTCTCTAGCTCTTTCTTAAGCTCTCCCCACTCCTTAACTCCCTGGGCCAGGAGCTTTAACACAGCTCTATACCTGCTACTCACTCGTGTTGCTAAAAAAGATTCTAACTCCTTCTTAGCCAAGGCAACAGCTTCTCTAACTACTTGCTCAACACCTCCTCTCCTGGACCTCAGGTATCCGTAGTATGTTAGCCACCCTATAATCCCATCGAGCTCTCTAACAGCTTCCTCAATCTCGTCTCTACTAACATTTACATTGACTTCAGCAAAGCCCTTGGTTAAGAAGTCAATGGCTTCGCTATAGCTTAGCTTTCTTGTCCTCACCTCGATATAAGCCCTGCCATAGAGAGAACTCCCAGGATTTTGTAAAATGCTGTAGAGAACACCCATTTCAGAACCTGCTAGTACCAGAGTAACGTTCTTATTAAAGTCGTAAGAGTGGGCTAAGGCACTTTGCAAAACAGCTCCCATAGCACCTCTAATACTCTGCATTTCATCAAAAACCACAACAACTCTTCTATTAATTCTCTCAGCAAAGTCGTTAACCGCATCTAGAAGCTCTGTAAGCAAAGGCCTTTCACGAGAAGACCAGCTAAAGCTCACTTCAACACCGGCTATTGAAACACCTCTTAATCTAGATAAAACCCTTAGAAAGTGATCCCTTAAACCACTCCACCTCCTAGTAAACTCTGTAAAACCCCTTGAAAAAAGCTTGTAGAGATCCGCATAAGACCTTGCACCCTCCCTCAAGTCAAAATAAATGTAGGGAACTCCAGAAGTGTTAAGCCCTGTTAAAATAAGCGATGTCTTTCCAGTTCTTCTCAACCCAGATACTAGAACCATGGGCTCATCCAAAGCCTCAACAAATTTCTTAAGCTCTTCATCAAAATCATACAAATCCTCTCTTCTAGCCTTAGGCCTAGGATCAAATAGCAAGCTTTCGCACCGAAAGCTACTTTCAGTACGAAAATATAAACTTTAGTAATTGGTGCATTGCAAAAGTTAAATGCAGCTTATACATATAGAGCGGAGGGTTATAAATACTTTAAGATAGCTTTAGTCATTATTGTGTCTGGAACTCTATATTCCTCACCAGCTTTCTCTATGAACCCAGCTTTAACAAGCCTCTTCAGCAGCTCGCTGAAGTTCTTGTCATCTATTTCAATGCCTTCAATAAGCTCTAGAGACTTTTTTATTTCACTCCACTTGCTTTTACCTTCGGCAACTATCTTGAGAATTGCCCTATACCTCTTCTCACTTCTTGACTTGTCCAAGAACCTCCTTATCTCTTCAGCTTCCTGCTTTGCTGCTGTGTCAAGTATTTCTTCAAGGTTCTTCACTCCATGTGTATAGCTCCAGCCAAAGTATATTAGCCACCCAACAACTCCATTGAGAACTTTAACAGCGTTTTCAATAACCTCTTTAGCATTCTCTATACCAGCCTCGGCAAAGCCCTTTAAGAGGAGGTCTACTGCCTTCTCTTTCGGCAGTCTGCCCATGCGAACTTCTGCAATAGCTCTTCCATAGAGAGGTGATGTAGGGTCATTGACTCTCAGCATGTCGTAAAGTAACCCAACTTGGGAACCCGATAGAATGACAACAATATTTGTTAGGTGATCGTATGTGTAGGCTATGAGCTTTGCAAAGTCTATGTTTATAGGCTGAAGCTCTTGAAGCTCATCAAAAACTAACGCAATTCTCAGGTTTTCCTCACTAGCAAAACTATTTAACTTTTCAAGCATTGACACTATATCTGCCCTTTCCCTCCTACCCCACTTAAGCGATACTATAGCCATTGTTAAATCAACCTCTACACCCCTAACACCCCTTAGGTACTCCAGTAGCCTGCCAGCCACACCCCTATGGCTAGACACAAACTCATTTAAAGCTCTTGAAAACTCCTCTACAAACCCCCTGAAGCTAGCACCATAACTAGAAAGAGAAACTTTCCTACAATCAATAAATATGTGAGGAACTCTCCGCTCATTCAAAAAAGTTAGTATCAAACTAGTCTTACCAATTCTCCTAGGACCTAAAACAGCTACCACTCTACCACTTAAGTAAAATCTATGAAGCTGCTCAAGCTCCTGATCAAAATTGTAAAAATCCCTCTTACACTTCTTAGGAGCTAAATCAAATAACACTGGTAGCACCGCCAGTAACTGGCAGCACTGCCAGTAAATAAACACTCTTCAGAATAGCAACATGTCCTAGGTTAGCAGTTTTAGCGCTTAAAGAGGCTTTTTCCTGTTATTAGCAATAACTTTTTACAAGAAATATTCAAAGAATGTGGCAATTTCTTAAGCAGGGTTTCATTTCATTAGTGCTCTTATAGGTCTTAGCTCTCTTTTAAAGGGGTCTAGTATTAAGCCAAATATCTCGAGAGTTACCACGCCTAGTAGATTCTCATCTTCTTTCTCACCAAGAACAACAGGGGTGTGTCTCTCTCCATAGCCTGGAAGCTCTAGAACAGCTTCTGAAATCTTCTTTCTAATAACAGTTCCATCAGCTAATATAAACTCCATCTCGCCTAACGGCTTTAACTCTAGTTCTCTCCAAACACTCTCAGTCAATACAGTATAAGTAGCTCCAGAATCGACTAAGAACCTTACTTTAACACTTTTCTCACCATGTTTAACAACTCCATCTACATAGACAATACCCATAGCCTCGCCTCATACAAGGTATACAGCATGAGAAGGTAATAAACCTTAAGATAGGTATAGATACAGATACTAATGAGCTTGGGATTTCCCATGTTTATACAGAAAGCTGCATTCCTATTAATAGCTATTAACAGATAGAAACAACTCTAGTAACGAGGAAACTTAGTAAAATCCTCCATGCTTATAACTGAAAGTATTGCTCTTTAGGGCGGGGAGGAGGTCAGCAATCCAAACTAATCTAAAGTATGTCACACTTGAAAAATGCTTTGAGAATATTCAGAGTCTCGCCTGTAGGTCGTGATGATGGATTGGTTTTAGCGTCACTATCTTGCTACGTGGCAGTGCTATGTGACATAGTGTTTATTGGTACTGGTGCTAGTATTAACTACTCCACTTCATGAATCCTCTACAAAGCCTCAAAGGCTGTTACTAGGGAAAGGGTATCTATATGTAATTGAAATAAAGCCCAATGGGTACGGCTATCTTAAGGAGAGTATCGTTAAATTAAAAGAATTGTTGTTTAAGTAGAGCTCTCTATTAAAGGTACATGTGTTAAATAGAGTTGCTGTTGAGTTTCTTGAAATGAAGGTGTGGAGGCAGACATGGTCTTTATTGATATAGAGAAGGGGCAGTACACAGATATCCTAAAGACCTTGCCTAAGAGACTTAGTGAAATAAGTATACCAGTTTTTCACAACGCCATAACCCTCTGGCCTCGATAAAGAAACCTGAAGATTTTTAGAGAATCAAAACAAACTCACGTACCACATAATCTCAACACATCTAGGCCTTCTAATAGTGAAGAGACATGAAGTTTAAAGTCATTAAAATTCTTGGCTCTGCATCTTTTGCAAGTAGTGAGAGTAATTTCACTATTCAACTTTTAAGAAAAAAGCATAAAGCATTTATTGCTCTTGCAGTACGGTGTGTAGTGTGCCTAGCTGGCGTGTTCATAAGGTTGTGCTTTCCCAGGCTTTGCAGGAGGTCTCTGGGGAGCTGGGGTCTCTGAGAAGAGAGTTTGTAGAGGGGCTTTTTAGAGGTGTTGTTGAGCCTGATGAGGTTCCTGATAAGGCTGTTAGGAGTAGGGTTAGGGTTGCTAGAGGTGGGGTCAGGGTGCATAGTTATGAGGGGTATGCGAAGCACCACACAGTTGATAATGCTCTTGTGAAGTACTACTACAACCTGGCTCTATACTATGCTAGGAGGGAAAACCAGTTTCTATCGGGAGTAGCTCTAGGCAGGGCTATTCACTATGCTCAAGATGGCTCTGTGAAAACTAGGAGACTTCTCGTACTAGATGTGCATGATAGGGTTGAGAGAGAGGTTGAAGAGGCTGTTAAGTCAATTGGGAGAGATGTGCGGAGGCTTTGTCGAGATGTGAAGCTTAGTAAAGAGGCTTCTACACAAGGCTTAGAAGTTCTGTGCATAGCCTTTAGAAAAACTTGTGAACTTCTCAAAAACTTTCTTACAGAACTTGCAAAGCCTGTAGATTTCAAGAGGCTTAGGAAAAGAGTTTGGGCAATAAGATTTGCAAAAGCAGCAATAGCAACAGCAGCAATTCTCACAGCACTAGCCATCGAAAGCATTTTAGCACTAGCACTAGCAATTATCATAAGCATTGGCATAGCATACTATAGGCCAAAGACGTACTACGAGGCTATGAAAGCAGGACTAATGATACTCAAACCCCACAGCTACAAACCGGCATACTGAAGACCACTCTTTAGAAGTATGACATATGGTGCCTTGCCCCAGCATAGAACTGTGTAGAGCAGATACGTGTTTACATATATAGCAAACCTTGTCTCCTTCCTTAGCGCTACTTGTACCTACAAGTCTTTGAGATTCTTCTCTTACCTGATTATGTACTTATTTTAAGAATTTATTTAGTGTTTTTTTAAGTATGTGCAGTTTCTGTTAAGGTGTTTTAGCAGCGTCTTTACAGTCTATTGCTACTAGAATTTCTAACACTATGAAGGGATTACACACAGAGCTTGGAGTAAGGTTTGTTGATAGAGAAGCTGAAGCTGAGAAGGTGATTGCCGAGCTCGATAGGACTATTTTTAGCTGTTTTATAAACGTTCTCTACAGCCTAAGTCTAGCTGTTAATGTTAATGAGAAGAGTGTTTAAAGCTTGAGGAAGCTTCTATTAATTGCTAGGCTTTTTCATGAGTATTTTGTGAGCTATTTCTCTAAGCTCTCTATATGTTTGAAATACCTCATTTACTTCTGCTTCCACTGGCTCGTATTCAGGGTCGTACCTTGCTTTATTCCCTAGCTTTAGCGCTTTGCAGAGCTTTGTTATTATGGCTCTATCAACACCTCCTTGAAGCACATATAGCTCTCCAAACTTGTGAATGTATCCTCCGTGACTCTTCGGCAGGGCCTCGCCTTTAGCTAGTATTAGCGCCTTTAGCAACAGCTCTACAGCATTTTGAGATAAGTCTATGGCGGGCCTGTACATTAGCTGTTGAGCACACTTCACAGCGTAGCTGTAGTACTCATCGGCTAGTCTAAGCAGCTTCTTAACCATTTCTTCCTCAGGCTTTGGATCATGATAAAGAACTCTGCCAAAGTGCTCAACCTCATAGATAAATGGGTTGCCTAGGCTCTTTGCCCTGTACTCCTCTAAGCCCATAACAATGTACTCTATTGGCTCGCCAAACCTAACACTCACATCAAATGCTACTTCAGCCACAGCACTCCTCACATCATCACTAACCCTATCAACAACGACAAGCACATCAACATCACTGCTAGCATCAGCAAAGCCTTTAGCAACACTTCCAAATAAAACAACCTTAACAAGCCTACCACCTAACTTTTGAACCAGAAGCTCAGCAAACTCCTTAGCACACTCAGCCTTCCTCTCAATAACATTCATAAACAGCCCAACCACAGCCAGTAAAGTCTCTCAGGCCGCTAACCGTAGAAGAGATGTTAAGAGAGTTAATAAATATGTCAGTTTGATAAAGCAGCCTAGCACCACCCTAAAATGTACAGCCCGTTTGTCCCTAGATGCTCACCCTTGAGCTTTAGCGGAATCAAGAATTTCTTTAACAATATCACACCTCCCCTTAATAATGCGCACCTTCAAACCAATAGCCTCAACTCTAGCCATTCTCAACACCCTACACTTAAACCTAGAAGCTTATAACCTGTGTAGCAAGGTTTAAGGCTAGGCACACAAAATAGCATCTGCTATCCCTATGCTACTAAGCTCATCTCTACAACGCTTTCACCTTATGCGCACTTCAATGCTCCTTAGCGTTACACGAGATTTCAGCAAGTTCAATGCTGTCATACACATTATGTGTATTTTTAGAGCTTGTGAGCTTCTGAAGGTACTTTAATAATACTTAAAAGCTGTAACATAAGTATTTTGACGATGTAAGAAATGAATAGTGCACTACTGCCAAACCTTGGCATGATACTTGAGTACCCTTGTTAAAGTGCTGTTAACATTGCAATTATACCTCCCCTTACTATTCATCTTGATAGCGTTGGTTTTTAAAAGTTTTTGAGAAGCAGACCTCTAAGGGTATAGTGTGCTTGACTATGTCTCTACATACTCTATTCACAGCAAGGCTTCAGCATTGTAGGTAGCAGAAGTTAATGAAGCTGTAGAGCTATCAGGTGCTGGGCATCACATTACATCTGCATAGCATTACACTTATATAGTGAATATGTTTGTGTGTTTTCGAAGCAGATTTAAATTATAGATAGCAAAAGTGTGGTGTTGTTTGTGGGAATAGTGCGTAAAAAGGTTAAGTTGGCGTGGGAGTATAAGCAAATTGAGGTTGAAGCTCTTATTGATACAAGTACTAATAGGCTTATTGTCCCTAAGGATGTTGCTGAAAGACTTGGGCTTAAACCGTTGTTTAAGGTGAAAGCAGAGCTTGCAGATGGGAGTGTTAAGGAAGTTGATGTAGCTCCAGTACTGGTAGAAATCACGGGAAGAAGCGCGCCAGATTATGCAGTAATTGTTGAAAAAGGTGGGGTATGTGTGGGAGCAGAAACCCTTGAAACTCTAGGCCTGGCAGTAGATCCTGCAACAGGAGAGCTGTATCCAACAAGAAAATTTGTGTGGAGAGTATGACTATTTCAAAAACATTCTTGTTAAAATAATATCAACATATTCATGGCCTACATGCTTCACCTGCACTCTTTCTAATAAGCTCTTCTCTAGCTGCACTCTCTTAGGGCAGTATTGATGTTCTCTTCGCCTCTTAGAAACGCCATTATAATGATGACACATCCACACGATATTGCTCCATTCATTTAGTTAATTATTAATTACAAGTTCTGCACATTAATGCCTCTTTCCTAATCAAAGTTAATAATAGCAGTATCTGTATTATTAAAATGTAGAGGTGTTAGTAATTAGCACTGTTAAGAGAATTAAGCTGATGTTTGCCCCTGGTCTAGAGGTTGATTTTGTTGATAGGAATAGAGCTGTGGAACAGATTTACAAGTTTTGTGAAAAGGGTACTGCAGCTCCGGTTGTTGTATATGGTCCTGAAGGCTGTGGTAAGAGTGCATGGCTTAAACAGGCATGTGAAATCCTGAAAGAGAAGGGGTTTGAAGTTATCTATGTAGATGTCATTCACAGGGAGTATACAGCTTATACAGATGTTAAGGAGGTTGTTGATAGAATTTCGGAGGTTATAGCTGATGTAACAGGCTACGCACCTATTAAACTGGCAGATCTCGTAGTGCTATTAGCTAATCAGCTTCTTAGAAAGTGGAGGAAGAGGAAGATTGCTTTGCTTATTGACGAGGTTTTTCAGGCTATTGGCTTAGACAAAGTGGAGGTCTACGTCAAGTCACTTCTAAATATTATTGAGTATCCCCCAGAAAGCTATGAAAACATTGTTATTATTGTTGCTACAAGCGAGGGCCTCTCTAGGTGGAGAATTGGTAGACACAGATGGGCGTGGCCTATGCCAATGTGGAACATGAGTAAGAAAGGCTTTGAAGAGCTCTACGAAAAGATTCCAGGACCTAAGCCAAGTTTTGAAGATGTGTGGAGGTTGACGGGTGGTAATCCATATACGCTTAGGTTGCTATATATAAATAACTGGAATATTAGCATACCCACGAGCATCATTATTGAGGAGAAGAGGCTATCACCAGACTTTATTGCTAAGTGGAGAAAGTGGCTTGAGAAAGCAGTTGAAGATTCAGACAGCCTTTGGGGTGCTGATGTACCTGAAGAGCTTGTTAATGAGCTTATTTCTCGAAACTTAATAGTTTACTTCCTTAGGGATAGAGATCCAGAGCTGTGGATAGATGAGCCGCCTCCAGAGAAGGACCTTGAGATAGGTGTTGGAAGGTACGTTGCTTGGCAAACACCGCTGTACAGAGAAGCTGTTAGAAAAGCTCTTGAGAAATATAGGTAAGGAATGCAAGACAGTTTATAGTCAAAACCAACTTTTGTGCTTGTTTATTTAGCTTGCTTAAGGTTTTTAGAGTGGAATGTGTGTGTTGTGCAGAATCAGAGTGGTATAGATGTAGATTTTCATATTTTAAGTGCAATGAACAGGTCGCTGTATACCTCCTCTGGTAGCTTGAAGCCATAGTGTATTGATATGTATTGCCTTCTCAGCTCTATGACCTTGGCTTTTACTTCTCTAGGATCTTTTTTGTCTATTAGAACCTCTCTAATGAACTTTGCTATTTCTTCAAAGTCCTGTTCCTTCATGCCAAACCTAGTCATTTCTTGAACTCCAAACCTCAGCCCACTTGGGTTGTCTGGGTTGAGGTAGTCCCATGGCAGGAGGTTTTTGTTGGCAATAATGTTCGCCTCTTCGAGAAGTTTTGCTGCTTTTGCTGCTGGACACTGCTTGCTTATATCAACTAATACTATGTGCGAGGCTGTGTAGCCCAGATGCTCGGCTACAACTCTGAATCCTTCAGCAGCTAGGCTTTCAGCAAACCTCTTAGCATTTCTAATAACCTGGTTTGCATACTCCTTGCCAAAGCACATCATTTCAATAGTTGTTATGGCTAGTGCTGGTAAGCGGTGCAAGTGGTGGTTACTAACAAATTTGAGGACGTTGTTTGATACGTGTTTGAACAGCTCTTCGCTATCCGTCATCACCACTCCTCCCTGTGGCCCTGGAAACGTTTTGTGAGTAGATGCCGTAACTATGTCAGCCCCCTCATGTATAGGATTGGGCCACTTCTCACCAGCTACAAGCCCCAGTGTGTGAGCCACATCATGAATCACTGCAGCGCCTACACTATGAGCAACATCTGCTACTTCCTTAGTTGGGTGTGGGAATAGGTATGCTGAGGCTCCCAAGACCACAAGCCTTGGCTTCTCACACTCTATAATCTTTCTAGCCCTATCCACATCCAAATTCCATGCATCAATATCAAAGGGAATTTCAACAGTCTTTATACCCAGAGCACCTAGAACCCCCTTCTCAGTGTGCGATATGTGTGCCCCAGCTTGAATAGAAGCTACAGCAGCTTTATCACCAACAGTAGCAACAGCCGAAAAAGCTACAGCATTTGCAATAGTGCCGCTGACAACCCTAGGCTCAACAAACCTCACTTTAAACAACTGAGACATCAGGCCCTGAGCCAAAACCTCAACTTCATCTACATATACCAGCCCCTGATAATACCTTTTCCCAGGCCTTCCCTCAGCATACCTGTGCATCATATCGCTAAGGTAAACAGCTTCAGCAAGAGGAGACATAACGTTTTCCGAAGCTATGAGGTTTACAGCTTCAAATCTCCTCCAGCTATTGTGCTTCTTAACAAGATCAACTACACGATATGCAAGATTTAGATATGAATCCGATTGTTATCACCACCTAGTTACCTCTAACGGTTAGGTATATAAATGTGACTTATACATAGCCTATTTACATTCTGGAAGAGCTTCATGAGACTATGTGTTGAGGCGGTATTTAGATTCAATGATGTGGAGCGCTGCATATTGAACAAGAACATCAATGCATTCACAACCTAAATGCTTTACCACCTTTCCCCATCTTCCAGACATTTACATAAAGGCTTTTATTGAATACACGGAGTAGCCCTAATGCTCAAACATTAATACACCAATCATATTGCCTATAGCGCCTTTCTAACATTAAATATTTGGATAAAGGAAAGAGAAAAAGGGTTTGTTTAAAAAGAGGTTTTGTTTTTAGTTTAGCTTGTCTCTACCTGTATTTGTATTGTTGCTGTGCCTTCTGATGTTATTAGGGTTGCTTTTAGTGGTGTTGTGATTGTAATGAATCTCTGTATTTCTATGCTGATATTTATTGTCTTTTCCTCTCCTGGTGCTAGTGATATGCCTATGCTTTTCTGTATTTCGCGGATTATGTCTATGCTTATACTGTGAATTGTAGTGGTTTTGCTACCTTCGTTTCTAATGGTTATTGTTAGTGTGTATGTGCATGTTAGTGGTCCGCATCTCTCTTTCTTTAGCTTTGCCTCTCTAACTTTTATTGGTGGTTGTGCTTGTTGTGGTGGTGTGGTTGTAGGTGTGGTGGTTGTTTCTGTTGCTCTCTTAATTATATTGTATAGGGGTTCTAGCCATGCTTTAGCTACTTGCAGTTCTGCGTAAGCTCTATTTGCATAGAGTAGTGCTTCAAGTTTCTTGCCTTCTGCATAGAGTTTTTCAGCTGTGGCAATACCTTCTTCGGCTCTGGCTACAAGCTTTGAAGCTGCTTCTACAGCTGCCCTAGCCTCTAAAATGGCTTTGCATATTGGTGGAGGTGGGTACAGGGCTATGCAGACCATAGTCTTTGTCTTGTTGAGTTCTACTACCATTTGCTTAACTTCTTCTAGAAGCTTCTTAGCCTTTGTAATGGTCTCGTTAAACGCCTTATCAACATTTCTTGAGGGAATCCATGTGGGTATGAATGGCGCTATGGTCTTGCTAACCCTCTCCTTAATGCTCTTCACCCAGCCCTTGATCTCCCCTAGGTCAGGCATCCACCTGGGCAAGTCCTCGGAAACATTAGCTAGCTTGCTTCTAAGCTCCTCAAGCTTGCTAATAATAGCGTCTATTTGTTGCCTAGCCTTCTCATCTACCACTACCTCTCTAAGCCCCTGAAGCTCCTGCTTTAACTCCTCAATTTCTGCCATGATTTCAGCAGTTCTATTCTCAAGAGCTTCTTTCAAAGACTCTGCTAAGCTCTTAGCCTTCTGCTTAGCAACTTGAGTAGCGTTAGCAACTATTTCCCTAGCCTCTCTAACCTTCTCCAAGGCTACTCGAAGAGCTACAAGAGCTTCTTCAGATACGTTAAGCTTCGCCAACCTCTCAATAGTTTTGTTAAGAGCTTTTTCAGCTAAGGCTAAGTGTAGCTGGGCCTTCTCAGCCTCTTTAACACTCTTAACAGCATTCTTCAACGCCACAACAACTGAGGCATTAGCAAATTTCTGCAGCTTTGCAGTCTCAACAATCTTCTCAACATCCTTCAGCATCATATTTAATTCTCTAATGTCCCTAGCCCTTGTGAGGTTTATGGGAATGGTTATGTTAAGTCTCTTAAGCCTCTCCTCCAACGCCTTCTTAATACCATTTAGATACCTCTCAAGTACAATGCCAATAGCGTAAGCCCTACCACCAACCCTAACCTCCTCACTAACCCTAGCCAAAAGCCTAGAAGCATTATTAACCCACACCCTAAGCTCTTCAACACTAAGAGCA
>Ga0080004_1109411_pt1 | contig 14236 bp, 9 predicted proteins | sample WasSprMetagenome_FD_69207 | JGI IMG/M metagenome (GOLD analysis project Ga0080004, IMG submission 69207) | Sulfidic aquatic microbial communities from Washburn Spring, Yellowstone National Park, USA - WS (SPADES assembly) (version 2) | ecosystem: Environmental > Aquatic > Thermal springs > Hot... | reverse complement strand
CAGCAAAATTTAAAATTTCTTCATTCCCTTCTATTTCTAATTCTATTATTCTTGATAATTTCATATTAACCTCCTAAATTTAGCCCCTTTTAGGAAGTTATTATCTTCCTTTTTGTTCTTTCTGCTTCAGGTTAAGGAAGCAACCTGAAAGCAGACCCGAGGTTATGCTATCCCTTATAGGAGACCTCCTTTTATAGGAGTTTCTCGGGCTGCTCTCCTATTCGGGAGTAGTTTCATTGGTTTCCCTCAACTACTATAAATCCGTGATTTTAGCCACCACGGATTAAGTGGCAAAAAATAATATGAATGAGGAAATATTTATTTATAACTTAAGTAATGACTTAAGTAAAATTGAAACTTGATAAAATAGATGAAGAAATTTTATTAATTCTTTCATCAAAACCTTTAACATTTAAGGAAATTCAAGAAAGATTAAATTTAACTGAGCCTACTCTTTCAAAGCATTTAAAAAAATTAGTAGGAATGCTTTTAATTGCAAAAGGAAAAGAAGAGAAGGAGGAAAAGAAAAAGGAAGAAAAGAAAGAAGAAAAAGAAAAAAAGAAAAAGAGAAAAGAACCATATCATTTAACAAAGAAAGGAAAAAAAGAAGTAAAAAGAATTAATAGAAAAAGAGAAGTAAAAGAGAATGTTATAGAATATTTTATTAAAGAATTAAATCCATTTTTCTCTTTATTAGATTATATTGATTTTCCAATAGATTTAAAAATGAAATATATTAAAAAACTTCCTGCATTTAATTTATTAAAAAGATATCTTGCACTTTTATACATTGAAACATTAGATAAAGATTTTATAAATGAAAAAGAATATATAACAACTATTAAAAATTATTGGAAAATAACTGAAAGTGAAGAGTATGTATTTGTTGATACTAAATTTAGTTGGAGAAATTCATTTAAAAAAGTATTAGATGAAATAAAATATGAAAAAGAGAATACAAAAGAAGATATTAAAAAAGAAATATTAGAATATATTGAAAAATTAATTATAAAAAATGAAATGAGAATATTTAAAGATTTTTATGAATATTCTAAAAATGAAAAAGAATGGTGCTTAAGTATAGATTTAAAGCATTATCATAGAATGATTTTATCAATAATGAATGGAATATCATCTTTTATAATAAAAATTTTAGCAAGCATAGGTATTTTATATTTATTATTCTTAGTAAATTATATTCCATATGACCCAATTAAAATACTATTCTATATTCCATACGGCATTACTATTCTTATTTGTCCTTTATTATTAATGGAAATAGGAATTTCTTTTCTTACTTATACTCATAAAATAAAATTTACTAAAAAGATTATAATACTCCTTAGCATGTTTACACATTTCTTGTTAATCTTTGGTGTAACATTTCTTATTATTATAGTATTCCTACCTGTTATAACAAAGAGTACTTTTATTATTTCATTAAATGAATTTAAATTATTATTTATTAAAAATTTTGGAATAACTTTTGTATGTATAGCAATACTTTATTGTGCATTATATATAATAAGTAATAAAATGATAATACTGTACTATAATATTCTAAAAGGATTTTATCATGTAAATGAAATATTGAAAGGAGTTTATTTAGCAATAAAGAAAGAAGATTGGAAAGAAAAAATAGCAGAACCTCTTACTTATAGTTTGCAATTTAATAATGATTCTCCAATTAAAGGAATGTTTAGTAGATATAGAATAAAAAATATTGAAGGACCAATAAAATTAAAATCTTTTATAGATTCTCTTAAACCATTATCACTTAATAATAATTTTATAAAATTAAATGAAGATCAAAGATATTATTTTTTAAAAAATTATTGGTCAATTATTAAAGAAATTTTTCCAAATGCATTTAATAAAGATTCTTATCATAATTATATAATATTAAAAACAATTGGAATTCATATATTAAATTATTTAGCTAATGATATTTTTAATTGGAATATAGAAAAAGGTATCAAATTACCATTAGAAAATGATATAAAGAAATATATTGAAATACTTAAAGAATTTGATTTTAAATATAATTCTAAAATAGCAAATTTAAAAGGAAAAGATGGAATAATGAAAGCATATATGCAATTATTAAAATTTTTAAAAGATCATGGAATTGAAGAAGCTAAAAATAGAATTGAAGAATTAAAGAAGAGGTAATTTAAAATTAATATTCTCAACAGGAACATTTAAAATAATGAATATTCTTTATATAGTTTTTAAAATAAAAAGAAGTTTAATTAGTTGTTTCAAAAATGCTTATATATCCTTATGTATAATATAAAAATGATGGAAAATGGGTAAAGAAGAAAAGAAGATTAATAGACGTGATTATTTAAAATATACAGGCGCTGGAATTGGTGGATTAATTGTTGGTGGAGCTTTAGGATATTTATTAAAACCAAAAGAGGTAGTAGAGAAAACTATAACCGCACCAGGTGTTACTGCGACTACAACTGTTGAGAAAACTATTGAAAAAACCATTGAAAAAACAGTAGCTATTACTGCAACTCCCACAAAGCCACCCGTAGAGCTTACAGTCTTTAGCTTGTGGGGAGCTACTGAGGAAGAACGCTTCTTAAAGACATTAGAAGCTTTTACTGCAGAAACAGGTATTAAAGTTAAACATGTGAAACAACCTGAAGAAATGAGAATGCTTGTGCCAATGGAGTTTGCAGCAGGAAGGTCTACAGCTGATGTGATAATGACTCCATGGATAGCATGGGTAAAAGATTTAGCTAAGGAAGGTCACTTAATTGAAGTCACAGACTTGCTAAAAAAAGATGAGCTTATACCCATTTATGTTAAATTAGGAACGGTAGATGGTAAGTGTTATGCTGCTCCCTTTAAAGCGTGGGCGAAACCGGGGTTCTGGTATAGGATATCTTTCTTTAAGGAACATGGACTTACTATACCTACAACATGGGATGAATTTATAAAATTGTTAGATACCTTAAAAGGAATACCAGGTATAGAAGCACCGATTGCAAGTGGTGATACAGACGGGTGGCCTTTAACAGATGTCACCGAAGCATTCCTTATATATCGTGGAGGACCTGAATTGCAAGAAAAACTAATAGCAGGGGAGGTCACTTTCACAGATCCTCAAGTAAAAGCTATAATGAAGGAATTAGCAGACCTATTAGCTAAAGGCTATTTTAGTGAACCAGCCGATTGGACATCTCAGATCGACAAGCTATGGATGGGTAAATATGGAATTTACTTCATGGGAAACTGGATGACAATTATGCCGCAAGTAAAAGACGTGAAGGATCTAGGTTTTTTCCCATTTCCTGGTACTAAAGGAGCAGTTGGTGGTGGTGATTGGGCTATTATACCAAAATATTCTCAGCACTTAGAAGAAGCAAAAATGCTTGTTAAATTCCTTGCAGGCCCTAAAGCCCAAGAAATACAAGTAAGATATGGGGGGTTCCTTCCAACTAATTTGAAGGTACCGGAAGAGGCATTTACACCAGCGGATAAGAAAGTAGTCGACTTTCTTGCAACCGTTAAGGTTGTTCCTGACCTTGATGATGCTGTGGGTGGAAGCTTCTTAAGAGAATTTAGGAGTCAATTGAAACTTTTATGGGTTAAACCTGATGCTTTAGAAAGTGTGCTTGAAATTCTAACAAAAGCTCATTTAGAATCAACAAAGAAAGCTTAGTTATACTCTTAGATGATTAAATATGGTAAAGAAAGCTTCACCTCCAGTTTTTTTTTATTTTTTACTTCCATCTTTAATAATGATTGGAATTTTCATAATTTATCCTTTGATATACACTTTTTGCATGAGTTTATTTTATTGGAAAGGAAGAACTATAGTTAGCTTTGTTGGAATAAGTAATTATTTGGATGTTTTTGGTAGAAATAACATCCAAGAGGCTTTAGTACATAATTTCTTATGGATTATGATTCATGTACCTCTTTGTACAATTCTCGGTCTCTTCTTAGCTCTTTTGCTTAGAAATATAAGAGGCTCTTCTATTATTAAAACGGTAATTTTCTTGGCTATGGTAATTCCACCTGTAATTGGTGGCATCTTAATTCGTTTCATTTTTGATGTCGATGTGGGAGTAGTGAATGCTGTACTTGGAGCTATTGGACTCGTTAAACCTAGAACGTGGACAAATTTACCTGATACTGCTTTATTCTCTCTAATATTTGGATCGGTGTGGTTGTGGACTGGTTTTAGTATGACTATTTATGCGGCTGGATTAGAGGCAATTCCAAAAGAGTTTTATGAGGCTGCTAAGATAGACGGGGCTTCAGATACTAAAATTATTTGGCATATAACTCTTCCTTTACTAAAGCCTGCAACAATTACTGTTGTTGTAATGAATATCTTATATGCATTAAAGATATTTGATATTGTTTATGTAGCAACGATGGGTGGACCAGGAAGTGCATCAACCGTTTTGGCTTTAGAAATGTATATCGAAGCTTTTTATAATATTCCACCAAATTTTGGTGCTGCAGCAGTAATAGCAATTCTCATAGGTTTGCTCACATTAGTGTTTACAATTTTCATGAGAAGGATGGTAAAATGAGAATAAGGAAATTTACTATTATAATTCATATGATTGCCTATTTAATAGCATTAATTTGGGTATTGCCTTTTCTAGGATTATTTATGACTTCTATAAGAGACTATAGTGAAATAGCCCTCGGTTGGTGGAAATTCGAAAAATTTAACCCTACATTAGATGCTTATAATGCTGTTTGGAATATCCTTACAGGCCCTCCTTCTATGATGGTTTCTCTTCTTAATTCATTTATAATATCGGTACCCTCTACAATAATTCCTATATTTGTCGCCTCTTTATCAGCATACTCTTTTGCAAGGTTTAGCTTTAAGCTAAGAGACATGCTATTTCTGACAATAGTAGTTCTTATGAGCCTCCCAGCACAAATGGTCATTATGCCAATCTACTTTCTTATGGCTGAAGTGGGACTCTTAGACACTCACTTAGGTCTTATTTTATTGCATTCATCATTTGGTCTTCCATGGATAATTTTGTTTTTAAGAAACTATTTCCGTACTCTGCCGGTAGAAGTTGAAGAAGCAGCTAGAATAGATGGGGCCTCTGATTTTAGAATATATTGGCAAATTGTTATTCCAATGAGTATTCCAGCTTTGGCATCAATCGCGGCTCTTCAATTTAATTGGGTTTGGAACGATTTTCTATTTGCACTTATCTTTTTACAAACTCCAGAAAAGAAAGTAGCAACTCAGTTATTACCCATGCTTAGGGGGAGATATTATGTACGATGGGATTATATAGCAGCAGCTTCCATTATAACTATGATACCCCCAGTTCTTATTTTTGCTTTACTCCAAAAATATTATGTTAAAGGTATAGTAACTATTACTAAGGGATAAATCTATACATATCTTTGTAAATTTAAGAGTCATGCAAAATAATTCGTATCCCTATTTGTTAACTGTTGCTATTTCTATAATTTATTCATTTCTTGTAGCAAAAATTAATTCTTTCTTTAATTTGAATATTCTATTACTTAAAACTTCTCTTTTGAATAAACTAAATTCTTCTCGATTCTATTTAGTTTGGGTGAATTATAAGGAAGAAAAAATAATTCCATATTAGTAAGTTTATTTTATTCTTTTTTTAGTATATTTAAAAAAATGGGAACGATGGTTATATAAAATAATATAAATCCTATCCAATAGGACACCTTCATAACTTAATGCAATTATTAAGCCTCTATACCCATATTTCTTATTTTCAATCAAATTATAAACAAAATCTTTTTCTTTCTTACTAAGATTTCTAACACATAGCTCTCATTAAATATTTATTTTTTTATTAAGATATAAATATTTTATAAATTTATGATTTGATTAATTAACAGAACTCTTAAGTTTTAGAAGACTTTTATGTATTAGAAAAATATTTTATAACTCTGGTACTATCATGTTGTGTAAATATCAACTAAGAGATTTGCGATCAGTCCTGTCCATCCCACCAGTTGTTTCTCTGGTTTTGGTGGTGCAAACCCTTCGGTATAAGTTGGAGTAAAAGGATTGTAAAATTCGCAAAAGTAACCTTTTTTATTATAAACTTCTACGACCATTCTAATTGTTTTAGAAGCGAGCTCACTAGCCAAATTATCGAATCCATACATTTTTAGACCTAAGTAAACTAAATAATTTATATTAACCCATACGGGTCCACGCCAATATTTAAGAGAAAATTTCGGTTCATTAATCGCAACTGTTGGTATTGGATAAGGTGTCCAGAATTCTTCCTCATTTGTGAGATGTTCAATTAAGGCTTTAGCTTGATTCTTATCTGCAACCTCAGCAAAAAGAGTAAGAAAAGCTACTGGTGTTTTGATTTTAATCAATCCTTTTGGACCTAAATCATAAAAAAAGTTATCTTCATTGCTCCAAAGATTATTACGAATTCGCTTAGTGAGGTCAATAATTTTTTCCTTAAATAATTTTTCATCAAGCGTTAGTCCAAGTATGTTTGCCATTCTTGCTAAACAAGACATATCAACTACTAAGAAACAATTTAAATCTAATGCTTGAATGCTTTTAATATCAAGTTTGCCAAATTCAGGATGAATTCGCTCATGAGGCTTTAGGTCAGGATGAGGATAGTATTCACATGCTTGAGATCTTTTAATACCATCAAACCTAGGGGAATCGTCCATCCCACTTTCATCTGGACGTACCCAACTAAAGAGTCCATCCTTGTTAAAGTCTCTATTTAAACGAAAATACTCGTTGAAACGCTTTAAGTATGTATAAATCTTTGAAATAAACTCTTTATCCTTAGTTTGTTCATATATTCTCCAAGCTGCCCAAGACAATAATGGTGGTTGAGTTATGGAACTCTTATAATCTGGCCCAACCATATGGGGTATCATTCCATTTTTAAGTTGGGTCATTGTATGTGTAAGAACAATTTGCTTTGCTATAGTTGGATTAACTAATAACCAAATTTGGCTTATAAATGCTGTATCCCAAAGCCAGGATCTCTGATACTTTCCACCAGGAATTGCGTATACTCCTTTTAAATAACCTGATGGAGGTTTTAGATTTTTTTGCAATTTCTCAAAAATTGCTCTATAAGTTTTTTCTATTAATGGATCATCAATTTTTAAAGGTGGCGGTTCTGAAATAGTCATGTAAAAATCACAACGCTATTCATTATTTCTTAACGCAGATACCATAAATATCATTATTTATCTTCTTCGACTACAGTCAATCCAAGTAGCTTAGCTGCAGAAATAATTTCATCTCTATGATCACCTAAAAAGCTAACTCTATGTAGACCGAATGTATCCCAATCGTATTTTTCTAGAATCTTTTTAGCATTTGTTTCGACAAGTATTTTCACTCTACATGCTTTTTCATCTCTAATTGTACCTATTATTTTTCCTGTTCTAACTGCTATCTTCTTTTTCAATATACTTATCTTGATTGTTGTTAACATTTCCCCATGTGGAAATTCTACAAGTGGTACAGCACCCATTCCATGAGATTCACCATGTCTATCTATCTCATAAGGTAATGCTTCTTTATCTTTACCATACATTTTAGTTGGAGAAAAACAGTGCATATATGTTGCATAATTATGAACAGTATCAAGTGATTGATTTGTTATAATACTTGGCTGCTCAAACAAATATCTAATAAGAAGAGCACAAATACCAGAATCAATGTCAGATTCACAGATACCTGTATATCCTTCATCCATGAGTCTAGAATATGCAAAGCATGGAAATGCGGGTAGTTTCCCTGCAATAAAAAGTGTTCCACAATCATATGCTATAGCATCTACATTGTATTTCTTCATCAAATATTTTGATACAAGGTAAAGCTTAACAGCATTCTCAACAGCTTTTTCAGTAACATCGGGATTTATTAATTTTGCATCTTTTTTCCATTCTTCAACTATTTTTTTAACTTCAGAAACATCAATTTTATTGTAAACTTCAAAAATTTCATCTGGGTTAGCCTTTAAAATTTCAACATTAAATATTTCTTTTAAATTCTTCCTATAAAGTTCTTCATCTCTTCGCCAAGAGTGAGCTTGATCGACACCAACTAAATCTATGTAAGATTCTTCAAGAGAGAATTCTTTTGATTTAATAGCTTCTAATATTTCTTTCATACGAGCTTTTTCTATATCTGGACTTATCAATTCTGTGAAGCATTTCAAATCAAAAGTAACTTTCTTATCTAAAGTATAAACTAAAATTTTTTTACCTTTCATACGTAATATTTTTCGAAGTATACTAATAGCTTTTTCTAAATCTTCTAAATTCGGTGATGAAATAGGAAGAACCTTGTATCCTTTTCCTTTCACTTTATCATATATTTTTAAAAAAGTGGGGTCACCACCATAGGGAAGATTTGCTAAAATAGTTGGAATGTTGAGCTGAATCAACTCAACTCCAGCATTAATAATTCCAGGATCACCGTATTGTCCAATCGTATAAATTAATAATCCATCACTACCTTTCGCATCTTCTTTAATTTTTTCTATTAAATCTGAACGATGTTTTGTAATAATTTCTTCATCTATGAAATCTATATCTCTAAACTTTGTTTGGAGTCTCTTTAAAATAAATGTCTTATACTCTTCATTATCAAAACCAATGTATGGATGGCCTAATTCGAACTTTGGCTTACTTATAAATACAACACAAATTCTCATTTTTCTTTATAGTATGTAATGTGGAGTAATATATAAAGATTTTAAAATGGACAGGCAACTTAAGATTTATATTTTTCTTAATTAAAAGCTTTCCTTATGTTAAGCATTAAATCTTTAATTGAAAATTTAAATATATTTGAAGGGAATAAATTTCCAATTGAGCTTAAAATTCTAGGATAGCTTTTCTCTGAAATTAGAAAAGTTTCTAAAACTTCAATATGGAAATTGATTAGAAAATTTGAAGAAAAAAATAAAAGATGAAACTTGTATAAAAGTTAATGGTTTAAAATATTGGATTTATGTATGAAAGTTTATTTAAAAAGGAATTTACTTACATCAAAAATTTTTACATCTGAAGTTTTAAAATATTTGAAAATAATCCTACTTTTATTATAGAATGCTCCTTGGCTTATAGAAGTTTAATAGAATCTTTTTATTCTTCTTTTAAACAAAGAAATAAATTTTCCTTTAATAAAATAAATTCAAATCATAAGAATAAAAATGAAAAATTTGAGAGATCAATAATATGCTGGAAATTATTTATAAAAATATTCATATTCCATTATAATCATTTAAGGAGGTAAGCTTAAGTTGTCGATCCTTACTTTGTAAATTCATCATCTCCAAATCCTAATCATATAAAAGTAATTTCTCTAATTTTCTTCTTAAACTCTTTAAAAGCTTCTTTAAGATTTTTAAGTGGATTATTATAATAATTTTCTCTTAAAATATTCAATTTAATAGGACAGGAGACAACTTTCTTTCTTTGTAAAGCAAATTCATGTAGCACTTTACCCGCATACTTAAGATTTCCATCGCTTCTAACAATCCCCATAAATCTTTCAATAACATTTTTATCTAATGGAAAGCGATTCCAGATCGAAGGATCATAATCTGAAAAGCACCATGCTACAGCTCCTAAAGAGCCTACCAAATAAAGTTTCTCTAACACTTCCTTATAGTAAGTAGCTGCTTCATCCTCAGAAGCTAAGACTAAAGTAACCTCTTTTTTGAATATTAAAACCTTATTTAAAATCCTTTCAGGACTACCCGAAGGAGCCGTAGGAATTCCAAATTCCTGGAAAATTACAGGTTTACCAGCGAGATGCTCAGTAAGTACGTTAAGAAATGGCACAACATCTGAGTCTAAAGGGTCTTCGGCCCAAGGAGCAAGAATAGAGTAACCATGCATAGATACTAAGTCAAAAGGTAAGTCTTGAATATGAAATCCTTTATCAAACTCTAGATTTTCTTGATGTAAACCGAGAGTTACGGGGTGTTGAGGATCCAATCGTTTAATTTCTGAGAATATAACATTACACCAATTTTTTGCGATCTGCGGCGAATCAGGAATCTTTAGATTATCTATTTCATTAGATATATCCCATGCATAAATAGCAGGATGCTCTTTGAATGCGGAAACTATTGTTTTAATTAGGAAAATCTCAGCTTTTAGTACATCTTGGTCTCTATAAATGTCCTTTACACCATAAGGAGTAACTTTTCCCCCGGATATAACAGGATAGACTGAAGAAGACGATTTATCGAGAAGCCACTTTGGAGCCCAATTAACACCACTCATATGTCCAACAAAAAGAGTCGGTATAGTTTTTAATCTATACTTATCTGCTATATTTAAGACGGTCTCAAGTTTAATTAGTGTCTCTTTATTAACTTTCCATGGAGTAGGCTGAAAATCCTCCCATAATAAAAAGAAACGAATAATATCAACACTTAAATCTCTTATCTTTTTAAACTCCGACCTTACTTCATCTTCCTCAAATTCTTTCCACCAATACATTGCTTTCTTTCTAGGCCAGTAGTTCACACCTATTAGAAACTTAACCATTATTATCACTTCTCTTTTTGTTCTTCATGAAATTCTATTATAATAAGTAATATTTAAGCATAAGTTTTTTATTATTTCTTTATTTTAAAAATAAAGTTAAAAAGCAATAATTTTATATCATTAATAAAAATTCAATTTATGGAACTTTATTAGTTTTGGCCTTATCTTATAATTTTAAAATAATTTATTCTAATGAAATTGAAGAGTCAACAAATATATTAGAAATTATTTATAAACATGGAAAATATTATAAAATTGAGAAATTCCTTTTAATTAAGCAAAAAAGAATACCTAACAATACTTATCAGCAACAATTAAACATTATTTCTCTATTCCTTATATAGGAGAGAAATATGCAGAAAGATTATTAAAGAATTTTAAAATAATAAAGAATATAATAAATGCTTCTCCTCAAGAATTAACTTTTAAAGCAAAAATACCTTATAAAACTTCTATTAAAATATGGAAAATATTAAATGAAGAATACAAGAGATAAAATATATTTCTTTAATTGTTTTTATACGTGGAGAAAAAGATTATACAATAAAAATAACTAAAATTGTTCCTATTCAAAAAACTACGGAAATTCAGCAATAAATACTTAAAAAATTTTTAAGAATTTTTATTTTTTTATTAATGAAAAAATATTTATATTCATAAATAAGTAATTTATTTCAATTAAATAATAACGAGAAAATTAAAAATGTCTATTGAAGAGTTATTTATAATAAAATTTGAAGAAATAACTTTAGAATATGATGAAAAATTAATTGGTAGAAGAGTATATGAATTAAAAAAAATAATGGATACTGGTTTTAATATTCCTAAAGGATTTATTATCACATCTGACGCATTTAAATTCTTTTTAAAACAAAGTAATGATGCTATATCCAAAATAAAGAATATTTTACAAAATTTTTCAAATATTGAAGAAAAAGAATTAGAATCTAAAATAGAAAAGATTTTTAATGAAACACCTTATCCTTCTCAAATTGAAGAAAAAATAATAGAATCATATAAAGAATTATCTGAAAAATTAAGAATAGTGGATGCTCCTGTATCTATAAAAATAAGTTTACCATCTAATGAAGAAGAATATTTTGAAAAAGAAGACATAATCGGAATTGAAAGAAAATTTCAGAATATACGTGGAGAAAGAGATTTACTTTCATGTATAAAAAAAGTTTGGGGCTTAGCTTTAATTAAAATTCTTTCAAAAATGGAAGAAAAAGATTTAGAAAAAATTTCTATAGCATTATTTATTCAAAAGTCCATACATGCAAAATCAAGTGGAATTACTACTCCATTTAATCCAGAAGACTTAGATAGATCAAAAATTTTAATTGAAAGCACATGGGGATTAATCGATCCTTTAATTTTTAAAGAATTTAAACCAGATATTTTTATTATTGATAAGCATAAAAAAGAAATAGTTAAAAAAATAATTTCTAAAAAAACTATTGAATATATCTTTGACCCTCTTGGAGGGGGTTTAATACATAAAATTTTTGTTCCATCAATTCGTCAAGATACTCCAAGTCTTTCAAATGAAGAAATACTTTTTATAATCGATTTAGCTTTAAAAGTAGAAGAAATATTTCCATCAGAAAGAATAATATTATGGAGTTTAGATAAAGATTTGCCCATAATGTATGGTTTAACTATTATTGATGTTTGGAAGCCTAAGCTTATTGTTGAAGCTAAGCCTCCAGAGATAATTCCAGAAGTAGTTATAGAAAAAGAAAAGGAAGTTATTGAAGAAAAAATCGAAGAAAAAGCAATTGAGAAAAAAATGGAAGTTATTGAAAAAAAGAAAATAGAATTATTAATACCAAAAATTGAAATTATTGAAAAGCCATTTTTAGCTACAGCTACAAAAGTTTTTGCAATATTAGATGCTAAGAATTATTCAGAATTTTTATTAGAATCGTTTTTTGATGGATTTTTAATAAAAGGATTATCACAAGATATAGAAGAATTTTTAAATATTGAAGAAGAAGTTTATATAACAAAATTAGTAGAAAAATATAAGTCTATTATAGAAAAAAATCTTTTTAAGCAAAATATTATTTTAATCCATTTATTTTCAAATGAAATTAAAAAAGAAATAGACTTTCTTAATCTTCAGTTAGATATTATTTATAAGATTATTGAATTGAATAAATTAAAAAACATTAATTTGCTTTTCTTAAGTAAAGAATTGAATAAATTAAATATTGATAAAATAAATTCTATAAAAAATAATTTCCTAAATAAAGGAATAAATATTAAATTATTCTTAGAAATAGATTCATTAGCATCGATTTTTTCAATTAATGAATTAAAAAAATTCTTTAATGGATTTTTAATAAATGGAGATTTACTTATTAAAGAAACATTTGAAAATTTTTCATATACAGAGAGTTTAAATAATTCATTTATGAATATAATAAATCAAATATTTTCGAATATTAATTTAAATGAAACCCAAATATTTTACTTAAGTGAAAAAGATAGATTTGACTTAGAATTTTTTAAATATCTTTTAAACAAAGGAATTAATGCATTAATTGTAAAACCTGAAATATTAAAATATGTTAAAGAATACACTTACTCGATCGAACAAGAGTTATTATTTAAAAGAATTAAATAATAGCGCCGAGGGCCGGATTTGAACCGGCGACCAATGGGTTTCAGTAAAGTTTAACAGCCCACTGCTCCACTTTACCCTATCCCAAGGCTAGATTGCCCGGGTTTTAGCCTGGCTGAGCTACCTCGGCTCATATTTTGAGTATATTTTAAGGTGTTATTATATTTTTCTCTTTAATATAAAGAAAATTAAGGGAAATATTTATTAAGTTTATTTTTATAATATTATATTCGAGGTGCAGAGTTTGCCTATAGCATTTGTATTAATAAATACTGAAATAGGTGCTGAAGAAGAAGTTTTAGCAGAATTGAGAAAAGTAAATGAAGTAAAAGAAGCTTATATGGTTTATGGAGTTTATGATATAATTGCTAGAATTCAAGCAGATACTATGGAAAAGCTTAAAGAAATAGTTTCATGGAAAATAAGAAGATTGGATAAAGTAAGATCAACTCTTACAATGCTAGTAATAGAATCTTAAAGGATAGAATTGATAAAAAATAAATTTTAAATTTTTATTAATTCCATGAGTGCGTCTAAAAATTATTATAAAAATAGCTCTTCTTATATAAATTCTTATTAAATAAGATATAATTCTTGTTTATTATAGTAGATATTAAGATTTTTTATCCTATCTTCAAGCCAATTTGTTAATGGAAGTAAATATGCATTCTCTTTATTATTCTTTAATGAAATACTTGAAGTAACCCATACATCATTTTCAATAAATTATATTTTCATTTTGTTAAAACAATTATTGAATTAAAAATGCTTAAATTTTTCTTAAAAATATATAATTATTAAAAAAGAAAGAGGTGATGATAAAAAAATTAAAACTTTGCTATTCTATTGATGTCCTTCCAGAACATGTCGTTCTGGAGGGTCAGGCTTGGGCCAAGCTTCCTATTCATAGGAAATCCAGCATTAGAGCTTTAAAAGTGAGAAGGCTTTTGCCTTCAATGATTTGCGATGAAAAGCCCCTTTTGATCTTGGGTATGAAATAAAGGGGTTAGTAGTAGCAAAAGCTACTACTTGCTGGATGCCTCCCAATGGGAGGAT
>Ga0080004_1129941_pt1 | contig 14243 bp, 14 predicted proteins | sample WasSprMetagenome_FD_69207 | JGI IMG/M metagenome (GOLD analysis project Ga0080004, IMG submission 69207) | Sulfidic aquatic microbial communities from Washburn Spring, Yellowstone National Park, USA - WS (SPADES assembly) (version 2) | ecosystem: Environmental > Aquatic > Thermal springs > Hot... | reverse complement strand
CGGACTATAAATATCCCGACCCAAGCTGTGCAAACTGATTTTTTACTTTTTTACAGTTTTGTACAGTTTTGTACAGTTTGGTTAACCAGGTTGTAGATTAATGATAGCTTTTGTTTTTCCGGGACAAGGTTCCCAGTATGTTGGTATGGGAAAAGATATTTATGATAGCTTTGAAGAAGTTAGAGAGATTCACAATAAAGTTAATGAAAAACTTGGATTTAATTTGACAGAAATTATATTCAATGATGAAGAAAAACTTAATCTTACACAATACACACAACCGGCTATTTTACTTACTTCTTATTTGATTTACAAAATTTTTAACGACAAAAAGAGCATAACTCCATCGTTTTTGGCTGGGCATTCCTTAGGAGAGTTTACAGCTTTAACTGTTGCAGGAAGTTTATCCATAGAAGATGCAGTTTATCTTACTTATATAAGAGGAAGTTTGATGCAAAGGGCAGTTCCGGAAGGAAAAGGCTTAATGGCTGCAATAATTGGCTTAGATGCAAATAAAATAGAAGAGGTTTTAAAAACGATCGATGGCGTTGTTGAGATTGCAAACTACAACTCTTATGAACAAACCGTTATTTCCGGCGAAACAGAAGCGGTAAAAAAAGCGATGGAAGTTTTAAAATCGCAAGGTGCTAAAAAGGCTGTACCATTAGCTGTATCAGTTCCTGCCCATTCATCCCTTTTAAAAGAAAAGGCAAAGAAATTTGCCAAGTATATCGAAGATACACCTTTTAACGATGCAAAAATTCCTGTTATATCAAACATCACTGCAACACCAATAACAAAGGTTCAAGAAATAAAGGAAGAGTTAAAAGCTCATTTTTACTCACCGGTTAGATGGGTTCAAACTGTAGAGTTTTTAGCAAATAACGGTGTTAAAACAGTTTATGAGATTGGTCCAAAGAAAGTTTTAACCGGTCTTATAAAAAGAATCAACGGCAATTTAGAGCTTAAAAATATAGAAACTTTACAAGACATAGAGAATGCTTAAATCTTTATTTATCACAGCAACAGATACAGGTGTAGGAAAAACAACCGTTTCCTATGCCTTGGCTAAAACACTGATAGAAAAAGGATTAAAAGTAGCATACTTTAAGCCTGTTGAAACCGGTGCAAACTCAATTCCGGAAGATGCTACTTTATTATCAAAACTAACATGTCAGCCGGTTGATGAAGTAGTTTTATATACTTTCAAAAATCCTGTAGCTCCATACGTGGCAACTCTAATGGAATGTGGAGATATAGATCTGGGTAAAATAATAAAACATTACGAATATCTTGTTCAAAAATATGATTTTGTAATAGTGGAAGGAGCAGGCGGTGTTTTGGTTCCGATTAAAGAAAATTACACATACAGAGAACTAATTCGAGACCTAAATATACCCGTTCTTTTAGTATCAAGAGCAAGTCTTGGGACGATAAATCACACACTGCTTACTTTGGAAGCTTTGAAAGATGCTAATATCTTAGGCATTATCATGAATGGTTTTACTGGGAATGATATATCAGAAGAAAAAAATCCAGAAGTAATAGAAAAGTTCTCTAAAGTAAAAGTAATAGCAAAATGTAATAAATCCGAAGACCCATTCAGCGAATGTTATGAAAAATTGAAAAAAGCGGCAGGATTAATTCTATGAAAGATTACATAGGATGCTCCGGATTTTTCTTATATGGACCAAAAGGAAGATTTTATCCCCCTGATTTAAAGCCAAATCCATGGTTTACTTACCATGCCATAAAATTTAAAACTGTGGAAATACATTCTACTTTTTATAACTTTCAAAAAACTCCATAAAAAGATTTTATAAAATATCTCCAGAAGATTTTAAATTTTCTGTTAAAGTCAATAAAACAATCACACATATAAAAAGGTTTAACGACGTACAAAAAGACTTAAACGAATTTTATAAAATAGTATCTCAAAATCTTGAAAAAAAATTAGGAGTCTTTCTATTTCAACTGCCACCGTCATTTAAGTATTCAGAGGATAATTTAGAAAAAATTTTAAGTCAAATTGATAAAAGATATAAAAATGCCATCGAATTTAGACATAAAAGTTGGTGGAATCAAGAAGTTTATGATGCTTTTAGAAAAGAAAATTTAATCTTTTGTAGCATTTCTGCTCTAAAGCTTCCTGAAGAGTTAATCCAGACTTCAACAGATTTATACATAAGATTTCATGGAAAAGCGTGGTACAACTACCATTATTCTAAGGATGAACTGATTAGTTGGACAGAAAAAATTAAAAATTTAGAATATGAAAATTCTTTTATTTACTTTAATAATGATTATAACGCTTATGCTCCAAAAAATGCTTTAGAATTGATTGATTTACTGAATAATGCTAAATAAAATAAAAATTATAAGCGGAACAACGGCAAATAAAGTCATTTTAAACATCTCTTTTTTTAAGTAATTATCCGCAAAGATAAAGACATAAATATATTTGAATATAGTATTAGAAAGTGCAGCTAAAAGAATCATTACTGCTCCAAAGATTAGTTCAACACTTCCCGATTTTGTTAGGTTTGATGCAGAAATTGTTATAGCATCAACGTCAATCACACCCGAGATAAAACTTATAAAGTACATACCAATTAAGCCATAATAATATTTCAATGCTTTTATAAGAAATACGACAGCAGCATAAATAAAAGCAAATTGAAGTATATTAAGGATGCTAAAAGCCTCTTGAAACTGATTAGCATTTTCTTCTTCAATTTGAGAATTTAAATATTTGTAGTACTTTTTAGCAAAAGCTAACTGAACTGCTATAATTATTAGAAAACCGGGTAAAATCAGAGTCAGAAGATTTATATTAAAAATTCCAACCAAAATCATTATTCTTAAATTCATAATTATCCAAGCAATTATGATGCCAAGAATTAGTATTTCCTTTTTTTCTAATTTTTTAGAAAGAATTGAAAAATTGTAAGTAACCGCAGTGCTTGAAACCAAACCACCAAAAAATCCAACTAAAACCAAGGATTTAGCACCTTTCCATCTTAGTAGAAAATATCCAATAAAATCTATTATAGAAATAATAATTACAACTTTCCATATTTCCTTTGGGTTAAAAGCATCAAAAGGGCCATAACTTTTATCCGGTAAAATTGGATAAATGACAGCTGTTAAAAAAGCAAATTTTAAAATTGTCATTACATCTTGAAAGTAAAGACTTTTAGCGAAATTTTCTAAAGGCTTTTTCAATGCAAGGATTAATGTAGTTAATAAGGCAATAAATAAAGCTGTGTAATATTGATTATGGTATGTTAATACTCCAATTAAGAAAGTAATCAATACAGAAATCTCTGTCGTAACGCCTTTATCCTTAGTGTATTCTAAGAAAAAATTTACTAAGCTAAATCCTATGATCGCAAGAAATGATATTAAAAGTGCTTCATTCCAAAATTTATCACTTATGAATGCAGATAATAAACCAAGAAGAGATATAAGGGGAAATGTTCTGACACCTGCAAATACTTCTTCTTTAACCTTATATTCTCTTTCAAGACCAATTAAAAATCCAAGAACAAGAGAAAATAGGATTTTATATAGAATATCATAATTTTCCATTATTTATTTTGTGTTTGCTCTGCCGGTATACTTTCAATAACAGATTTTGATTTTGCAATATGGACGCTTAAGTATGATAGTATTAGAACTAATGTTAAGAATATTGCTCCAAGCCAGTAGGTTATTTTTGTTAAAATCGTTGCTGCAGAAGCTCCAAGGACAGCCTTTGCCGCACCAGACCCAAAAACAGCTCCAATCTCTGCACCTTTTGTTTTCTGCATTAAAACAAGAATTATTAAAAGAACAGAAACAATTATTAAAACTACAGATAAAACTCCAAACAAAAATTCCACTTTCTACACCTCCAAAGAATGGGTAATGATTTTATAAAATTTTTCAGGGTCTAAGCTTGCTGTGCCAACCAAAAATCCATCAACATTTTTTTGACTTATCAAATCTTTTGCGTTATTTTCGTTAACACTACCACCGTATAAAATCCTTGTAGTCTCATCATTTCCTTTAGACAATTCATTTATAAGAGTTCTAATAAAATGATGAACTTCTTGGGCTTGCTCTTTTGTTGCATTCTTCCCTGTTCCAATAGCCCAGACGGGTTCATAAGCTATATCACAAAGACCAATCTCAGGATAAACACCGGCAAAAGCCATTTTTATCTGTCTTTCTACAACGTTTAATGTTGTTCCAAGCTCTCTTTCTTCCAATGTCTCTCCAACGCAAACTATCGGTCTTATTCCATACTCCAATGCAGATATGACTTTTTTATTTATAAGCTCGTCCTTTTCTCCAAAAATATGCCTTCTTTCAGAATGTCCAAGGATTACATAATCAACGTTTAACTCTTTCAACATTATTGGCGATATCTCACCAGTAAAAGCCCCTCTATCTACATGATACATATTTTGAGCACCAAGCTTTATATTTGTATTGCTAAGCTCTAAGGAGACTGAAGATAAAGCTGTAAAAGATGGAGCAATCATAATATCGACTTGATGAATATCTTCGACCATAGGCTTAAATTTCTCTATGTACTCTAAGGATTCTGCAACTGTTTTGTTCATCTTCCAGTTGGCAGCTATAAGATATCTCATTTTCTAACCTCTTTGCTTATGATATTTCCTTCTTGGTCTAACTCGTAGACAACTGCAGCGCCTGTATCAAGCTCAACCTTTATAATCTCTTCCGGTGTGAGTTTTTCAAGATACATGATGATAGACCTTAAAGAGTTTCCATGGGCAACAACTAACACATCATTTCCTTCATAGATATCGCCAAGAATTGCTCTTTCTAAGAATGGAATTGTTCTTGCAGCAGTGTCCTTTAAAGATTCTCCTTCCGGTGGCGCAATATCATAGCTTCTTCTCCAAAGATGAACTATTTCAGCTCCATATTTTTGCCTTGCCCTGTCTTTGTTTAAACCTTGCAACGCTCCATAGTGTCTTTCGTTTAATGCTTGGTCTTTTATAATTGGGATTTGTAGTCCGATAACTTCAAGAATGATTTTTAATGTTTCTTGAGCTCTTGTTAGCGCAGATGTGTAAGCAACTTTAAATCTAATATCTTTCAAGAGCTCCCCTGCTTTAAATGCTTCCTCTTTTCCTTTTTCTGTGAGTGGAACATCTACCCATCCGGTAAATCTATTTTGTAAGTTCCAAAAAGATTGTCCATGTCTTACTAAGACTAATTTTGGCATAGAAACCTCCGAAGTTTTTAAAATTATTATATCATTAAGTGGGTAAGGGTGATTGGTGTTAGTTCGTGGGAATGTAAGAAGTTAATAAATAGATACCTTGGGGGGATGTATAACTCAACCGGTTTGGGAAAATTTCGCTTTTTTTGAACTTATAATATCACAAAGATATTGTAAGTGTGCTTAAAATATGATGAGACCTCTCTATGTTGTACCATAACATGTGCTTCCTTCTCTTTTTTATTAAACTTGTAAACACCTTTTAATTCACAGTCTTGATAGTACATCACAAATTCATCCTGTAATATCCTATTCATTCTTCTTCATATGCTTGTCCATTTGGATATCCTGGATAGTTAATGGAAGTTAAAATAATGTTGTGTCTAAATAAAGTTATAAACAGAGATAACAATTAATAAAAACGAATGCTTTGAAGATGGATTATTTTGAGTAATCACCTTATTTATTTTTAGGTCTAAATGATTTAATTTTATTAGGGTCTGTGTCTATGTATGCTCCTTCTATAAGGTCAATGCAATAAGGAATTGCTGGCATTATAGCATCCAAGCATAATTTTATGGATTGAGGCTTTCCTGGTAGGTTTACAATCAAACAATTTTTTCTTATTCCGGCTGTTTGTCTTGATAATATTGCTGTTGGAACTTGAGATAACGATACTTGTCTCATTAATTCGCCAAAACCTGGCATCATTTTTTCACAAACAGCTTCAGTAGCTTCCGGTGTTACATCTCTTCTTGCAGGACCGGTTCCACCTGTTGTTAGGATTAAACTGCATCCTTTATTGTCTATCATATCTATAAGTGTTTCTTTAATAAGCTCTAACTCGTCCGGAATCACTCTATAATCAACTTCAAAAGGTGTTATCAAAACGTCGTTAAGATAATCTATGATAGCTTTTCCGCTAATATCTTCATAAATCCCCTTGCTTGCTCTATCTGAAATTGTTAAAACTCCTATCTTTGCCTTCTCCATGATTGACCTTCCAAAAAGTTTTTTAAAATTTTACAGTATTATCATTTCTTTTTAAATAAGATGAATCATAATTTAAAGATGTTATTAGATTCCTTAGCCTGATGTAGATGTTAAAGGGTAAGAAACTGAAGAGTCTGATGAATGTTAGCGGCATTTCATAAACTTGCCCGTATGTAAGGATTGAATATTGAAATACAAGAAGTATATAAAAAATTAGTTTTTCATAACTGTATTTAAATTTATAGTTTAACAAGAATTTTTAAGATTTTTAGAATATTTAAATTTTTTACGTTCAATAATACCTTGGATGAGGAATTAGCGGTTTTTATAGAATTTAAAAAAAGATCCTTCGGCCTTACGGCCTCAGGATGACAAGAGAAAGCAAAGTTATATAACCCAAAGTTATAACGAGAAATCTCAATAATTCTTTTTTAACTTATACAGCTGCAAAATTCTTCTTTTTCAGTTTCCCTTTTCTTTTGCATAAATTCCATATTTTTTATCTGTTTTGGCAATATGGTTGTATAGCCATCCCCATGCAAGAGCTAAGGCATCTCTAAAGGCTTTTGGATCTCCATTTTCTACATGTGGAGCTAAGTTGTAAATTTCTCTACGGAACAATTCATGTAGCTTTCTATGTTGTTCTAATTCAGGATAACCTATTTTTTCCAAGAGATTTTCTTCTTCAGACAGATGATGCTCTACATAGGCAAGAAGCTCTCTTTCAAAAAGCAGGGCAGCTTCCTCTTTTTTGCCTTCTTTCAAGAGCTCATAAGTGTTATTTAGCAATTCTACCAGTTTCATGTGCTGCTCGTCCATCTCTTCAACATGCGTAAAAAGACTGTTATCAAACTCTATCATATTTAACCTCCCATAAAGTTTCTATATAAAATTTATTGTGTGGGGATATATAATTAAAGAACCTTTTTAACCTTTCGAACTATCTAAATATCAGGATAATATGCCGAAGGCGGGAGTCGAACCCGCACGCCCTTGCGGGCGGGGGATTTTGAGTCCCCTGCGTCTGCCAATTCCGCCACTTCGGCATCTATAAGAGAATGGTTAAGATTTAATAAAATTTGTCTTACGCTGCTAGTCAAAACGCTGATATATATATTATACTACTTTTTAGGGATAAGAGTAAACATCATATTTTTACCTTCTTTAACCGGCGGCTTTTCTACCACTGCTATGTCAGAAACGTCTTCTATGATTCTTTGGGCAAGTTTATCTCCAAGCTCTGGATGGACGTTCTCTCTTCCTCTAAACCATATCCAAACCCTTACTTTATCTCCATCTTGAATAAAATCTCTAATATGTTTTATCTTTGTTTCATAGTCGTGCTTTTCTATGTTTAGCTTAAATTTCATTTCTTTAACATCTTGAACGTGTTGCTTTTTCTTTGCTTCTTTTTCTTTTTTCTTCTGTTCAAATTTATACTTGCCATAATCCATAATTTTACAGACTGGCGGATTTGCGTTTGGAGATACTTCCACTAAATCCAGATTTTTTTCCCTTGCTAATCTTAATGCCTCTTCAATTGGAACTATTCCCAAGTTTTTACCTTCGTCGTCAATTAGCCTTACTTCTTTAACTCTGATTTGGTTGTTAATTCTTAACTCTTGAATGACTAAAACCTCCTATGGCTTAATTTAAAATTTTTTTCTAAGATTGAATGCTTTTTAAACTCCTCGTTTTCCTCCGGAAAATCGATTCTGTAATGAACGCCTCTGCTTTCCTCTCTTTTCAAAGCTGCTTCGCATATACCTTTTCCAAGGATTATTAAATCTTTGAGATATCTAACATTACAGAATTTATCTATTGAATTGTATAGATTTTCTAAGTCTAAAATAGCACTTTCTAAGCTTTCTTTGCTTCTAATTAGCCCTGCCTTTTCCCACATGGTAGTTTTTATATTCTTTAAAACTTCAGCCCTTCCTTCTTTGCTTAGCTGTTCTTTCGTTTGTGTTTCATTTTTAATATCTACATCTAATATATTAGCATAAATATTGTGTAAATATACAGTATATGCCGTTTTATATCCGGATACTATGCACTCCAAAAGTGAATTGCTTGCAAGTCTGTTTGCTCCATGAACGCCTGTCGACGAAGTTTCACCAACTGCAAAAAGTCCTTTTATATCTGTTTTTCCGTTTAAATCTGCTTTTATGCCGCCTATCGTATAATGGGCAGATGGACTTACCGGTATTCTTGTCTCGTTTTCAACTCCAAATTCTCTTAGCATACTATAAACATTAGGAAATCTTTCTTTAAAGTCAATACCTTTTTCTAATAAAGGTTTTATGTCTAAAAATACTTTATGTCCTTCTTGGTATTTTTTAAATATTGCCTTTGCTACTTCGTCTCTTGGTTTCAGCTCATCGATAAATCTTTCTCCGTTTTCATCGACCAGGACAGCACCCTCTCCTCTTACTGCTTCTGATATAAGCCATCCTGGTTTTCCTTCTAAGTAAATAGCTGTTGGATGGAACTGAACAAACTCTAAATCCATAAGCTCACAGCCTGCCCTGTAAGCAACAGAGATAGTATCGCCTGCCACGTTGTAAGCGGAGGTATTTCGTAAATATATTGCACTATAGCCACCTGTTGCTAAAACAATAGATTTAGACCTTATCAATTTTTGATTATTTCCATCTGATAGGATGATTCCTACGTATCTATCTTCATCTGTTAAAATCTCTTCTAAATAGTAGCCATCTGCCAAGTTTACTCTATCTTTTACATACGACAGCAGAGTTTTTCCTATCTCATAGCCTGTTTTGTCTTTTGAGTGCAGGACTCTATTTCTTGAATGTGCCCCTTCTCTTGTAAGTTTAATAAAACCTTTTTCATCTCTATCAAAATTTACACCAATGTTGATTAAATCGATAACTCTTTCTAATCCTTCTTCAACAAGCAGTCTAACGTTTCTTTCTATGCATAGACCTTTACCTGCTTTTAATGTATCTTCATAGTGTAATTCTGTAGAATCTTCCGGAGAGATTGCAGCGGCTATTCCGCCTTGAGCTAAGAAAGAGTTTGATTTACCTGGCTTTTTCTTTGTTATAAGCAGTGGTTTTATACCAAGTTGCAACAGATAATAAGCGGTAGAAATGCCGGCAAGTCCCGTTCCAACAATAATCGTATCAACTCTTTCTTCTGGTAATTCTCTCGTATTAAAACAGGTTAAATATCTATTAAACTGCATGTACCTTCAGATTATTTATAATTTCTAAAATTGCTGCATCTAATTTTTTAGGACTATGTCTTGCATAATTTCCTTCGTCTAATAAATCTTTTGCATAAACTGTAAGTCCCATTCTTGATAGATTTCCAACATCTGCCACAACAGGCTCTGAATTTTCTTTTAAGTATCTTTTGAGAACTTCATCCGGTGGAATGGTTGTGTTTAGCAGTACTGCATTTAAAAATGTTGATTCTTTATCACCTGTTACTATTTTATTCAGTGCTTTTACATGGTCGGAAGCTGTAAAGTCATCTGTTTCACCATACTGTGTCATGACGTTGCATATGTAAAGCTTAAAAGCTTTTGAGTCTAATACAGCATCTCTTATATCTTTTATAAGCAAGTTAGGAATTATGCTTGTAAACAAGCTACCCGGTCCAAGTATTATCATATCTGCATCTAATATGCTATCCACAGCTTTTTGTGGAGCTTTTACATCCTCCGGCTCAAGCCATATCTTTTTTATCTTTGCGATTAATTTTTTACCGTACTGGGTAATCTCAGCTTCGCCTCTAATAATACTTCCATCTGTAAATTCTGCTACCAAATTTACCATCGAGTCTGTAGATGGAATTATATTACCTTTAATTTTTAAGATTTTTGATGTTATTTCTATAGCTTCTAAAAAATCTCCTGTGATTTTGGTTAAAACAGTCAAAAACAAATTTCCGAAGCTATGACCTTTTAGACCTTCCCCTTCTTCAAATCTATACTGCATCACTTTTGTTAGTATATCCTCATCTTCAGCCAAAGCTGTGATACAGTTTCTAACATCTCCGGGAGCAGGTATGTTAAGCTCTTTTCTTAAAATACCGGTGCTTCCGCCATTATCAGAAACCGTAACTATAGCCGTCAAATCCTGTATTATGTCCGGGACAAAATACTTTAAGCCCCTTAAAAGTGTGCTTAATCCAGTTCCCCCACCAATTGCAACAACTTTCATGATAACTTTCTCCCAAAGAATTTTAAAATTTTTTCCTTATTTGGCTTTTCTATTATACCTTTTTCGGTTATTATAGCTGTAATATTATCTGCAGGTGTTATGTCAAAGGAGTAGTTTAATGCGTGGGACTGCTGCGGTGCAACTTTACAGCAGTGACAGTTTTTTACTTCATCTTCGTTTCTTTCTTCAATTGGTATTTCATCTCCCGATTCTAAGTTAAAATCAAAGCTAGAGCTTGGAGCTGCAACATAGAATGGAATATTGTGATGTTTTGCAAGAATTGAAAGGCTGTAAGTTCCTATTTTATTTGCTACATCACCGTTTAATGTTATTCTATCGGCACCAACTACGATTACGTCTATCATTCCTTTTTTAATTAAAAAGCCGGCTGATGAGTCTGTGATTATATAATGAGGTATTCCCTCCTGCAAAAGCTCCCAAGCGGTCAATCTTGAACCTTGTAGATAAGGTCTTGTTTCATCTACGTAAACAGTTATATCTTTATCATTTTCGTACGCAGACCTTATGATTCCAAGAGCTGTTCCCCAGCCGGCAGTTGCCAATGCTCCAGTGTTACAATGGGTTAAAATGTTTGCTTTCTTTGGAATTAAAACCTCTCCGTATCCACCAATCGACCTGTTTGCATGATAATCTTCTACTTCTATTCTCTTTGCCTCTTTTAAAAGCAGGTTTAAATCATTTCCGTATTTTTCATAGATAGATTTCATTCTATCAAGAGCCCAAAACAGGTTTACTGCTGTTGGTCTTGTCTGTTTTAATCTTTCATAAACTTTAATGTAATCAATGCCCTCTTTTATTCCTGTATAAAATCCATATGCCCCAACTATTCCGATTAACGGAGCACCTCTAACAATCATATCTTTTATCGCTTTTTCATAGTCTGCTAAGGTTTCGAGCTTTTCCCATACTAATTCGTGTGGAAGTTTCAGCTGATTTATTACGTATAAAACATCGTCTTTAAGCTCTAACGGCTTTATATCTTTTAGCTTTCTCACTCAGCTTCTCCAACAACATCGTATTTATCGATAGTATCTTTAATTCTTACTTTTATAATTTCTCCAACATTAACAGGTTCTGTTGTTTCTACATATACAACGCCGTCTATCTCAAAGGCACTCCTATAACTTCTTCCTATTGGCAGGGTTTCCCATTCTTCTGAAAATCCATCAATTATTATATCTAATTCTTTCCCTATCAAGCTTTTATTTTTCTGTTCTGTAATGTTTTCTTGCAGTGCCAAAATTTCATTTAATCTTCTGATTTTTTCTTTTTTTGAGATTTTATCTTTATACTTTTGGTAAGCAGGCGTTCCTTCTTCATGGGAATATACAAAAACACCAAGCCAATCAAACTGAGCTTCTTGTATAAAATTTTTCAAGCTTTCAAAATCCTCTTCTGTCTCAGTAGGATAGCCTACAATAACAGAGCTTCTGATTGCCATATTCGGCGTGTATTTTTCTTTCCATTCAAGGATTTGATAAAGTTTTTTCTTCCTGTATCCTCTCATCATATCTTTTAAGATTTTATCTTCTGAGTGTTGAATTGGCATTTCTATATAATGAAGAATTTTTTCACTGTCTTTTATGAATTTAAAGAAATCCTCATCTACTGTTGATGGATAAAGATAGTAAAGCCTTATCCATTTTATGCCATCTACTTTTTCAAGCTGCCGCAAAAGTTCAAATAACATCGGCTTTCCGTATAAATCATATCCGTAGTAGCTTGTATCTTGAGATACAATGTTTAACTCTTTAACGCCTAAATCTGCAAGATATTTTGCTTCTTCTACCAGTGCTTCTATTGGCTTACTTCTATGTTTTCCTCTGATGTTTGGAATGGCACAAAAACTGCATGTATGGTCGCATCCTTCAGAGATTTTTAGGTAGGCTGTATGTTTTGGAGTCGATATTACTCTTTTTGTGTTTTCTTTTGGTTTAATGTTGAATAATACCGGTATTTGAGATTGATTTTTTAGGTCAATGAAGTAGTCTACTTCCGGAATTTCTTTTTCAAGCTCTTGTTTATAACGCTCTACCAAACAGCCTGTAACGATTATTTTTTTGTTTGAATTTTGTTTTAGCTTGACAGCTTCTAAGATTGTTTCAATAGATTCTTCTTTTGCCGGCTCTATAAATCCGCATGTATTTATCAATATAACATCCGCTTCTTCCGGATTGGCTGTAAAGCTTATGTTTCCTTGGTTTAACTTTCCAATTAAAACTTCTGTATCTACAAGATTCTTAGGACAACCTAAGCTTATAAAATTTATCTTTAAGTTTTTCACACATCCCTCTATTTTAAATTTGATTTGAATAAGATAACCTTTTTGACTAAAAATTTCAAGATGGAATGATGTAAATGGGATGTGAAACGTGGAAGGTGAAACGTAAAAAGAGATTTAAATCTGTCTCACATCTCACGTCTAACCTAACTTAACCCACACGGTTCAGATGTAACGCGTTAGAGTTTTATGAAAGTTACTACAAACACAATCCTTTCTAACCCACACGGTTCAGATGTAACTCAAACGTGAGAAGTGAAACGTGGAACGTGAAACGTAGAAATTAAATTAAACATTATCATCCTTTTAAAACGTCTCACATCTCACGTCTCGCGTCTCACCTCTTACATAACCCACACGGTTCAGATGTAACCATATAGTGAACCTATATATTATATCTGTTGCATTTCGCTTTCTAACCCACACGGTTCAGATGTAACGATTAGGTATCGAAATACCCACCAACAGAATTCATGTGCTTTCTAACCCACACGGTTCAGATGTAACTTATTATCTAAGCCTGCTAATGCCAATGCTACTGAAGCTTTCTAACCCACACGGTTCAGATGTAACACGATAATTTCCTACATAAGGAACTTATTGGAAAGAGCTTTCTAACCCACACGGTTCAGATGTAACAATTTTCAGGAGGGGAATTTAAAGTGTTTCCCTCTTCTTTCTAACCCACACGGTTCAGATGTAACTCATTAAAGAATATATCCTCTCATCAGTAGAAGATGCTTTCTAACCCACACGGTTCAGATGTAACCCAGCAGGAAGAGGACAATCAAACTTTGCCTGACTTAACTTTCTAACCCACACGGTTCAGATGTAACTCAAAATAGAAGAATCCCCCAATACAGACATACCTGACTTTCTAACCCACACGGTTCAGATGTAACGGTCTACCGGGTGTTCGTGTTTTCCCTGGAAAATGAGACTTTCTAACCCACACGGTTCAGATGTAACATTGGAAGAGGACTTTGCAAAGGAAATAGAAATCAACTTTCTAACCCACACGGTTCAGATGTAACACATAACTGGAAATCAGGATGAATTCGATTATGACGCTTTCTAACCCACACGGTTCAGATGTAACTTTGTCTCTTTTGTCGCTTAAATTTTTTGCATTATACTTTCTAACCCACACGGTTCAGATGTAACTTAGTTGACACTGTGTATAAAGATGCAGATATAAACTTTCTAACCCACACGGTTCAGATGTAACTTGAAAGGAAAGCCTTCCAACCAGACAACATAAAAGCTTTCTAACCCACACGGTTCAGATGTAACGATAAAGACTTCGATAAACTCATAGATAGAGTTCAGCTTTCTAACCCACACGGTTCAGATGTAACTTTTATCTATGATAAGCTTTTGATTGTCGCATTTATCTTTCTAACCCACACGGTTCAGATGTAACTAAGATTTCCTTCACGCCTTCTATGGGCTTTTCATACTTTCTAACCCACACGGTTCAGATGTAACCTTCCTTGAATTCATCAACGGCTTGGGGTTG
>Ga0080004_1104882_pt1 | contig 14250 bp, 12 predicted proteins | sample WasSprMetagenome_FD_69207 | JGI IMG/M metagenome (GOLD analysis project Ga0080004, IMG submission 69207) | Sulfidic aquatic microbial communities from Washburn Spring, Yellowstone National Park, USA - WS (SPADES assembly) (version 2) | ecosystem: Environmental > Aquatic > Thermal springs > Hot... | reverse complement strand
CTAAGGTTATATCGAAAACACCAGGCTTCGAATCAATAACATACTGTGGAGCCGTCTCCCTCCCATATGACAGCATAAGCCCTCCTGCAGTATTACGTTCCTTGAAGGCAGAAAGGACACCTTCCAAAAATATTTTCGGCATACGCACACCTATCGCCGGATGCGGAATTGGACCAAGATACCTAGGAGACAAAACCGAGCACATTCTAATCTATCAAATGTATGAAGTACGCGATTTTTATTCTTTATCTCTGGGCCGTGGGAGAATACTAGAAACTTTTTTCTTTAAAATGATTCTTATGAAAAATATAAGAAATTTTTATTAAAGAAGATTGCAAAATTTCCACTTATTTAATGAGCATGTTAGTGTAACAGTCCACCTGCCAACTTGATATATCCTGGATAGTTCGACACATCATATTTGTCCCCCAGATTATAGAATTTCATTAGCATTCTAGTCTTCATAGGATACCCTTTAACATGACTTATTCTATCCACAATCTTTTCGCCGAAATATTTTAGTTTCACATACTATAGTATAGGAGTTTTACACAATAACACTATTGCCATATGCCTAAAAAGTATGCATTAGAAGCTCATCCAGATGAGTGGAAAGCCTAAAAAGGTTGATAGGAGAAATTTTTTGCTGGATGGATCTAGTTGAGTATAGGGATGAGGATTTTATGATATTAATTCTGTGTCTCTGAGAGTAAATTTATGCGATGTCGCATAATTTTATTGTCTGTATATGATGTGTACTTTGTTTCCTGCTGGGTCTGTTTGTTTTAGGTATGCTGCTTTGTAGTTTGGGCCTATTATTGGGGGCTCGAGTTCTATTCCCTTCTCCTTTAGGATGTTGCATGCTTTTTCGAAGTCTGAAACGTATACTGCTACGTGTGCTCTGACGTCTTTCTCGTATCTTTTCATTACCTCTATTTTTCCTCCGCCTTCTCCTGATAGCATTATCGATGCCTGTCCTTCTTCTCTTTTGAGGTTGAATGTTTTTGTGTACCATTCTGCTATCTTTTCCGCTTCAGCCTTTTCTGTTGGATATATTGCGATGTGCTCTATTCCTAGGAATGTTGATACGCCTTTCGCTTCCCTTATCCACTTTATACATTCTTCAACTTTCTTTTTTATTTCATCGTATTTTCCTTCTTTCACGAGATCTTTTCTTATCAGGTTTGTTCCAAGGTTTACTGCTGCCGCTCCAGCCTTTATCCAGTTTGTGATGTCCTCTTTTGTCGCCTCTATTCCGCCTGATGGCATCAGCTTCGACCACGGCATCGGGCCTAGCACGTGCTTTACGAAGTTAGGCCCTAGGGCTTCCGCTGGAAATATTTTTATTATTTCTGCGCCAGCTTCCTCGGCTACAGAAATTTCTGTTGGCGTGCTGCATCCTGGAATGTAAGGTACCTTGTACCTGTTGCACACTTTTGCTACACGTGGGTTGAAGGTTGGAGATACGATGAACTCTGCTCCACAGTTTATGTATAGTGATGCTGTGCTTGGTTCTATTATTGTTCCAGCTCCTAACACCATTTCCGGATACTCTTTATTTCTCCACCTTACCAGTTCGCTGAACATTTGATAAGCTTGTGGTCCACGGTTCGTGAACTCTACAACTTTAGCACCTCCATCGAAGCAGGCTGAAGCAACCTTTTTAGCGACCTCAACGTCTCCTTCATAGAATGTTGGAATGAGCCCTATCTCCAAAATCTTATAAACGACTTCGTGCCCCATAAGCCTTGGCATATTAAACACCGCTTTACATAGGAATGTCCAGGTTAATAATTTTTGGTCCTAAACAGTTTTAAACTTTTTATTTTTCGTATACCAAGTGCTTGATGGTGGTCTGTTTGGATTTCGTTTCCTTAGGTGAGGTTCTTGTCCAGTTAAATGCTCTATTTCCTGGACCCTTAAGGTATGTGAGGTATTTTGAGGTTCACGTTGCTGGAAGCGAGGCTAATACTCTTGTCGGCTTAAGTAAGCTCGGCTTCAGCTGCGGTTTCATGAGCAGGGTTGGCGATGACGAGTTCGGCAGGCTAATATTGAACACTTTAAGGGGTGAAGGTGTTGACGTCTCAAGGGTTAGGGTTGATGCAGAAGCGCCCACTGGAATATATTTTATTCAGAGGCACTTTCCTGTCCCAGGAAAGTCTACAGTCTTCTACTATAGGAGCGGTTCTGCCGCAAGCCGAATGAGTGTAGGAGATGTTGACGAAAAATATGTGGGGGGCTCTAAAGCGATTTTCATCACTGGAATAACTCCTGCTCTAAGCAGGTCATGTTTTGAGGCGGTCGACAAAGCATATAATGTCGCGTTGGAAAATAATGTGGACGTGATATTTGACACGAACGTGAGGAAGAAGCTTTGGAGGAGCTTGGAGGACGCTAAGGTGCTTGCAAAATACTTTAACGCGAAAATAGTTTCGACAAACGTTGAAGACTTGGACGTGTTCTTCCCAAGCCTTCCAGTGACAGATGCCGCAAGAAAGATAGTTGAAAGAGGTTGCGAAGTGGTTGTTGTTAAGCTTGGGGAGGATGGTTCGATGGCTGTAACAAAGGATAAGGTGTACAAGTGTGAACCGTTCAAGGTTACAGTAGAGGACCCGATAGGAGCGGGTGACGCTTTCAACGCAGCCTTCATAGCCTCATGCTATAAGGGTATGCCGATAGAGAATGCTCTAGAATACGGTAACGTTGCAGGAGCACTCGCAACAACAGTAAGAGGAGACATCGAAGCGCAGCCAACATGGCGGGACCTTGATACCTTCATACAGTCTAGAGAAAAAGCGGTACTGTTGCGATAATCAGCATGTTACTGGAAAAGTTTATTAAAAATCTTATTAGAGGAGGATCGTGAGAGAAGATGAAGATAAAGGACGTTAAGGTCGCTACGATAAGTTTTCCAGCACTTAGCTGGAACATTAATATTGTCCGTGTCGACACAGACGAGAACATTTGCGGCTACGGCGAAGCACATTGTCCTAAGGAACATGTACTGCATTTGAAAAACTATATTATTGGAATGAATCCTCTCGATGTCCAACATGTTTTATCAAAAATTCAACATCGTGGAGGGTTTAAGCCTTGGGGTTCTGCTGTAAGCGCTATAGAGATGGCGCTCTGGGACGTTGCTGGAAAGGCTACAGGTTTGCCCGTTTACAGGCTTTTAGGGGGCAAAGTTCGCGATAAGGTTAGAGTATACTGTGACTGCGGTTCTGGAGTGCAACTTGATCCAAAAGATCCAATGTCAAAATATTCTCCAGAAGCTTATGCTGAGAAGGCTAGAATAAGGAAAGCTTTGCCTGAAGGGTTTAAAATACTAAAGTTCGATATAGGATTTCATGGACAACAGCTTTTAAGTGTTCCAGGCGGATCGTTTGAGGCAGACGAGTCGTATCCGACCAAAGGACATGTGACTGAGCGGGGACTTAAGTCTGAGATAGCTATTGTGAAGGCTTTGAAAGAGGTACTAGGAGATGAGGTTGGCTTAGCGCTGGACTGCGGCCCAGGCCAGTCTCTTCCCTCAGCAGTAAGTTTGGCTAAAGCGCTTGAGCCATTTAATGTCCTTTGGGCTGAAGACCTTCTCTCAGGAGACTATACACCATATACTGAAGTGAAGCTTTACAAAATGCTTTCGATGAGCACGAGCACACCAATCCTTACTGGAGAACAAATTTACTTAAGGTATGGGTTCAAGGATCTTATAGAAGAGAATGCAGTTGATATCGTTGCTCCAGATGTTTGCGATGTTGGAGGTATAGCTGAGCTTAAATGGATTGCGGAATTTGCGGACCTTCATGGAGTACTTATTGCACCACACAACTTCGGCCTACCAATAGCCTTTATGGCGAACGTTCACGCTGCAGCGGCGATGCCTAAAAACTTTATTGCGTTCGAACATCATATGGTCGACATTCCATGGTGGAAAGATCTGGTAAAAGGCTTAGAGGATCCTCTAATACGAGAAGGATATGTTAGAGTGCCCGAGAAGCCTGGACTAGGTATAGAACTTGATGAAGCAAATGTTAGAAAACACCTTGTAGAAGGAGAAAAATATTTCGAATAACCTAACCACTAAAATTTTTTATTTTACCTTTTTCATTTTTGCTACTACTGTGCCTAGCCTGTCGAATGTTACTTTGAACACGTCCCCTGGTTTTGGCTCTATTCCTCCTATTAGTGTCCCCGTTGCTATTATCTGTCCCGCACAGAGTTTTGCATTAAATGTTGCAAGCTTGTTCGCCAGCCATGCTACTACGTGCGCTGGGTTACCTAGTGCTGCTGCACCCGCCGCTGTAGCGACAATTTCGCCGTTTAGTTCTAGTACTACACCAACCAATCTTAGGTCGATGTCTTGTATTGGGGTGATTTTTCCGCCTAGCACAAAGCGTCCTGCATTACCGTTATGTGCTATGCTGTCTCTTATATTGAACTTTTCAGTCTTCTCCATCCACCCGCTTATTATTTCTATGCATGGTAAAACACCTTCTGTGGCTTTTAGGACTTCCGCTACATTTACACCTGGCCCCCTAAGATCATCTTTTAGGAGGAAGGCTATTTCAGCTCCCTCGAAGCTTGGATTCCCAAGCTCTGAAAGGTCTATCTGCTCCCCCTCTTGGACAATCATCTTATCCGTTATGAAGCCGAAGTCGGGTTCGCTTACACCATAATGTTGTTGGGCAACCTTAGATGTTAGGCCAGCCTTCCATCCTACAACCTTTTCACCTAACCTTACCCTCTTCTCCATAAGCTTCATTTGAATCTTGTAGGCGTCTTCAACGGTGAAGCCGGGATATCTTTTGGAGATTGAAGGCAGGAAGGTTCTAGAAGACTCAGCATTTAAAATTTCTTCAGCAAGCTTATTAATAACAGCTTCGTCTAAAACCATCTTTTGGATCACCCGCCTGTTACTCTTTTAACCACTCTTCTCTTGGTGGATATGCTTCACCTAACGGCACTCCTTTCAGTATCCTCTTTCTTGACTCCTCGTCCAATCTTTCATGCTTCCATCCCAGCTCTATAGCCTCCTTTGCCACTTCCTTCGGTATCACCATCACTCCGTCATCGTCTGCAACTATTATGTCGCCTGGATTCACTTGGACACCTCCACATTCTATTGTAGTGTTTATCTCGAAGGGGATCACCTTTTCGCCTATGTGTGCTGGTGTAACATATTTTGCGAACACAGGTAAACCGACTTTCTTTATCAATGGAACATCTCTAACGCCACCATCTATTACAACAGCTGATGCACCCTTCATTTTAAATCCTGAAGCCATGCAATCTCCTATCACACCAGATTTAGTGTTACATGCACCCATAACTATTACATCACCCTCTTTAATCACTTCAGTTAGAGCGAAATACTTTTGCCTCGAATATCCTTCATCAACAGCCTTCTTAAACGGCAAATATTTTACGGTCACCGCTCTTCCAGCAATATGAACTCCTGTCAACGTCACAGGTACAACACCTTCGATCCAACAATTTTTATAGCCGAGATCCCATAGAGCGCTATAAATTGATGCTGAAGAAACCTTTTCTAGTACGGAAAATAACTTCTCCTCCATATTCTATCACTATATGTGATAATATCCTTTTATATAAATTTATATAAATTTTTAAGCAATTAATGGCATAAAAACTTTAAATAACCAAATTTAACCCCTACAAGATTATGTCATCTAGGGAAATAAGGCTGAGATATGGCAGTGGTTTTCAGAGTATTGAGGTGCCCTCAAATAATATTGTTGCCATAGCTCAGGCTCGTAGCCTCCCAGCTATAGCGGACTTCAATTTTGCTGTTTCTAATGCACTAGATAATCCTATAGGTTCTGAAAGATTGGAGAAGATGGTTTCCCCAAGATCTAAGGTTGCGATAATTATTGATGATATAACTCGACCAACACCAACGAGCAAGATACTGCCAATAATTTTGAAAAGACTATTCAATTATGGTGTTGAAAAGGAAAAAGTGAATATTGTTATTGCGACCGGCGCACACACTCCTTCCTTAGAACAGGTGAAAGTTAAGGTTGGCGAGAATGTACCGAACAACATTTGTGTTTATGTGCATGATTGCTTGAATAAGAAGGAGCTTGAACTCACTGGATTTTCCTCTTCAGGTACACCTGTCTGGGTGAATAGGAAGGTTTTGGAGGCCGATGTCAAGATTGGTATAGGTGGCATAAAGCCCCACAGTTGGGCCGGCTTTGGAGGGGGAGGGAAAATTATCATGCCTGGAGTATCATCTTGGGAGGCTATAGGAAGGAACCATTTTCTTGCAGCCTCAGATGAGGTGAGAATAGGGAACATTGAAGGTAACCTCTTAAGAAGAGATGCTGAAGAGGTGGCGGCTAAAGTTGGATTAGATATGATCATTAATGTGATACTGGATGATAATGGAAACTTAGTTGATATTGTAGCAGGAGACATGATAAAGGCTCACCGTAGAGGTGTAGAGAACGTTAGAAGAATGTTTGAAAACAAAATAGATGAAGCATTGGATGTCATGATATGGGCCTTCGGACCCAAAGATGACAACCTATGGGATGTGCTCACAGGAGGGTTTATAGGAGCACACAAGAAGCTTCTGAAAGAAGGTGGAACACTCATTCTGGTAGCGGAATGTAAAAACGGCTTATACAAGTATGGCCAAGGGCACCTAGACTATAGTGGAAAAATTGCAGACTATAGTAAGGTTATAGAAATGCTAAAATCAGGAATGAGCCCGCAGGAACTGCTTTCAGAAACAATTAGGGGGAATATGCCTTATCTAGAGGTTGGAGTGAAAGCCTACATACTAGCAAACCTAGTGAGGAAACATGAAATAATAATAGTGTCAGAAAATATAAGAAAGGAGGATATAAAATGGCTTGGGACTACAGCAAAAACTGCACAAGACGCGCTAAAGCAAGCACTAGAGAGACAGGGGAGAGATGCAAAAATAGGAATAATACCAGAATTTCATGCATCAAACGCATATATAAGAATTTAGCCTCTCTAAATTTCTTAAGACAGCAGGTTCTTATCATATGGTAAAAAACTTTTTAAAGGTGGTCTAAGTTTATTATGTGGGTTAATATGAGGTTTGAGGGAATAATCACACCTTTAATAACCCCATTTACAGATGATGGAAAAGTTTTTGAAAAAGGGCTAAGAGAACTAATAAGTTTTCAGATGGAGAAAAATATTAATGGGCTCTTTATGTGTGGCACATATGGCTCAGGCCCTGCGATGACCATTGAAGAAAGGAAAAGTGTTGCTGAGATAGCCGTGGACCAGGCTAGGGGTAAAATGGACGTGATAATTAATGTGGGGTCTTCTAGCATGGAAACTACCATAGAACTTGCTAAGCATGCTGAAAAAGTTGGAGCCGACGCCGTAGCAAGCACACCACCATTCTACTACGCCTATGATAGTGAATCAGTGCTGTCATTTTATAAACAGCTACTTAAGGAAGTCAATATTCCTGTATTCGCATACAACTATCCTGAAAGGGTTGGGTATACGATAAGTTCTCAATTGCTGAACATGTTAGCTGAGGAGGGCGTTGTAGGGGTAAAAGATAGTAGTTTCAACATGATAAAATTTTATGAAGACGTTTTGACCGTTGAGAAGAAGGACTTCATATTTTTAATTGGTACAGAAGAGCTCATGTTTCCCGCAATGATGGCCGGAGCAAAAGGATGCGTGCCTGGAATAGCAAACGTTTACCCAGAAATAATGACAGAATTTTACAGGCTGATAAAGGAAGAAAAGTTTAAGGAGGCGGCAACCAAGCAGATGGAAGTAATTAGATTAATTAAAACCTTAAATCCAACAATGACTGCATGCTACGAGATACTAAAGCTTAGAGGAGTGAACGTTGGACGACCAAAAAAGCTTTTCAAAGGGCTTACTGAAGTAGAAGTCAACAAATTAAGAGACAGACTTGTCCAACTACACCTTATTAGCAGATAGTCTCCTTCTTCAGCGAACTACTGACCAATTTTTTAAGTTTTTATTGCACCATCTGATCAATCTTATTACAGGAGTTTGGGCTACAATAGTGTACTTCAAATCTTCTATTCATAAATAATTAAACTATTCCTGTTCAAAAAGTTTTTATTCTAATAAAAAGTACTCAATCGGTTATGAACAAAGAAAGTTTTGATCCTACTACGCTTAAAATCACAGATTTGAGAATAGCGGTTATAGCGTCCAATTTTGATTATACCCTCGTTCGAATAGACACCAATCAAGGGGTGTATGGTCTTGGTGAAGTAAGAGATGCTGGACATAAAGAGTCGGCGCTAATGTATAAGGGATTAATTCTTGGTCAAAATCCATTGAATGTAGATAAACTCTTTCGCATTATGAAACCTTTTGCTGGCCACGGCCGTGAAGGCGGTGGGATTAGTGCCATTGAAATAGCTTTGTGTGATATAATCGGTAAGGTTTATGGGGTACCTCTGTACCAGCTCTTGGGAGGAAAGTATAGGGATAAAATTCGTATTTATGCGGACACTCCGACTCCGAAGGAACCTACACCAGAAGGCTATGCTGAAAAAGTCTTGGAAAGGAAAAAGATGGGGATGACTTTCATAAAGTTTGATATGGGTATCAACATTTTGAGAGATAGAGTGCCTGGAGGTTTGATAGGCAATCAACTTACTGATAAGGGAATAGCTTACATGGTGTCCATTGTTGAGGCGATTCGTGAGGCTGTAGGTTATGAAATACCTCTTGCCATTGACCATTTTGGCCCTCTTAGTGTAGGTGATTGCATTAGATTAGGCAACGCTCTTGAAAAGTTCAGTCTAGCCTGGCTAGAGGATATGAGACCTTGGACAGACATAGAGGGTAATAGAGAGATAACACAAGCCATAAGAACCCCTACCTTGACCGGAGAAGATATATTTTCTCTAAACGGTTTTCGTGAACTTATAGACAAACGTGCGGTAAGAATAATCCATCCTGATTTACTCACAGCAGGTGGTGTGCGGGAAACAAAGAAGATTGCCGACTACGCAGAGGAGAAGAGTGCAATGCCTACAGCATTACACTTTGCTGGTTCTCCAATAGGTTTTATGGCTAGTGTTCACGTGGCTGCAGCCATACATGACTTTATTGCCCTAGAACATCATGCTCTTGATATACCTTGGTGGAAAGACCTAGTCACTGGATTGCCTAGCCCCCTAATTGAAGATGGTTACGTAAAGGTTCCTGATAAGCCTGGCCTAGGTCTTGACCTAAACGAGAAAGTTATCAGGGAGCATCTTAGATATCCAGGATACTTTGAACCAACCCCAGAATGGGATACACCCAAGTACGGCTTCTATAAACCTCCTACAGCTTCATCTTTCTAAATTGTATCCTTATTTTTATTTTTTAATTTTAATAGAAAATATAGAGAAAAATTAAATATTGGGAAAAGGTTTCATTTTGGTGCGTCTGTTTCGAAAAAGTCTTCGTTCCCTTCTCTTGTATATTTTCTTGCTGTGTTCTCATCTAATTCTATTCCCAAGCCTGGTTTGTCCGGGACTTTCACATATCCTTCCCTAGCAAGTGGGTCTGGTAAGCCTTTAACAAGGCTACCATTCCACCATACATTATTTGGTGCAAATGGGAATTCCATTGCTATAAAGTTTGCTGGCATTGTTGATGAAACGTGCACTGAAGCCATTAGCCCTATTGGACCGTTTAATCCAGAATGTGGTGCTATGAGTATTTGGTGTAGGTCCGCATGTTCTGCTATCCATTTTATTTCTGAAAGCCCTCCACAGTCAGCTGGATCAGGCCCTACCACATCCACAGCCTCCCTTTCAATCAGCTCTTTGAAACCATATCTTGAATTTATCTGCTCACCCGTGTGAACGGGTATCGGACTCTTTAACCTAACTATCTTGAACGCTTCAACCTCAGTGTAAGGATAATAGTCTCCAGTTATTAGGTCTTCCATCCAGAGAATATTAAACTTTTCTATTGCCTTGCCAAATTTTATTGCACTTGGCACACTAAAACCTGGCCCACAGTCTAGTGCTAGACCAGCATCTTCACCAAGACCATTTCTTAAAGCTTCAACACATTTAACCAAATATTTTAACCCGGACTCTGTAAGATGCCCTCTAGAGGGATGTGGTCCCCCTAAAGAGTCGCCATAATAGCTTTCCGGAAAATTGTCTAGAACACCTCCATGAAAGCCTACCCCAAACTTGAAGATTTTGAAACCATAGGGGTGATTTCTCCTCTTGCTTGCAGTCTGATAGTAGTCCTCTGGAGAATAGCCCTTTAAAGGTTCACCTGTGTTGCTATTGTATACTCGAACCCTATCCCTGACCTTTCCACCCAAAAGCTTATGCACAGGAAGACCAGCAATTTTCCCGAAAATGTCCCATAACGCTATTTCTATAGCGCTTGCAGCACTCCCCCATGGCTTGAAGCCTACTAGCCTACCTATTTTCGCCATAACACGCCTATGATCAGTAGGATCCATGCCGACAATAAACTTTCTATAAAATTGCACCTGCTGCTTTACATATTCAGCCCTATACTCTCTCACATCCTCAATTTGGGCGAAACCGCTCAGACCTTCATCAGAGTCAACTCGAACAACAGGTGTTCCGGCAATAATAGCACACCTAACATCTTTTATTTTCATCAATTAACACCTTCAATTTACTTCTTGAATTCTGCTTATATAAATATTTACATTTTAATACCTCCTACCAATGCTTTACCTATGAATCTCTGGAGAAAATAAAATATGATTATTGTTGGCAACGACATAAGGATTGCCATACTAAAGAGCATTCTCCAGTCTATTTGATATTCACCCATAACAATACTAAATAGTGCTACAGGTAGAGTCTTCTTTGTTGTCCATAATGTTAGTGGTTGAGCATATTCTATCCAACTATTTGCAAAGCAGTATATGAATATTCCTACAATACCAGGCCGTATTATTGGTAACACTATTCTTAACAATGCACCTAACCTTGAACATCCATCGACCATAGCCTGTTCTTCGAAGTCTGGCGGTATAGAATCTATAAACCCTCTTGTCAACCATACAGCAAGAGGTAAGTTGAATACCAAGTATGTGAATGTTAAGCCCTGGTACGTGTTTATCCATCCAAGCCATGATATAAATGCATAATACGGAATCAGGAAAGCTATTCCAGGAAACATGTTACGAAGCAGTATTACTTGAAAGGTTTTATTTTTGCCGCGAAAATTGAACCTAGAATACGCATAGCCAGAAAGAATGCCCAAAAATACAGCAATTCCAGAGGATGCTAAAGAGACAATAATAGTATTTAACAAGGCTTCAGCGAATATCGGTTGGCTGATAGCCTTCGCATAAGCTTCGAATGTAGGCCTCCAGGTCCACAATGTTGGTGGAACTATTGAAAGTTCATCCTTTGGTTTTATAGACGAGACAAAAAGATAATAATAGGGGAATATGGCGAAGGATGATAAAATTAGCAGGCCAACATAAGCTAATATAGTCTTAAAATTTTTCTTTAACTTTCTTAAGGACACCTTCATATCATTGTCACCTTCACGAACCATATTTGGTAACTCTTAAATAAACTATTGATATTATAAACACTATCAAGAATACTATATCAGATAATGCTGAAGCCTTACCTATATCAAATGATATAAAGGCTTTTTCGTAGATGGCTGTTGAAAATATGTGCGTTTGACCGAAAGGTCCACCTTGTGTTATAACCCATATAAGTGTAAATGAATTGAAATTCCATACAAGCATAAGCAAAGTGCTAAGTACTAGAATTGGTTTAAGCTGAGGTATGGTGATATTCAGGAATTTGGTAATTATTCCAGCACCATCCACTTCAGCGGCTTCATATAATTCTTTTCTAATAGATTGTAAACCTGCCCGTAACATCAGGGTCATAAATGGGAAGTGTTTCCATATTTGGGCAATAATAACTATCGTTAATGCCGACCATCTATTTCCAAGTAAACTTACATTAGTTTTTGATAGAAGACCTAAATCCTTTAGAACGTAATTAAGCATTCCAAACGTTGGGTTAGTAAACCACAACCAGGTATAGCCTGCTTCAACATATCCAAGTGCATATGGAAGAAAAAGCATTGCACCAAAGATTCCCTTAAACCTTACACCTTCCTCATTTAAGAGTAATGCACTTATTAGACCAAGTGATAGAGCGCCGATCGTCGTTACAGTGGTCCAATAAAGGGTGTTTTCTAAAACAGTTTTAAACGCTTCACTTGAAACGATAAATAAAAGGTTTCCTAAGCCAACAAAGGAATATTCAAAAGTATATATGTTGACACGGTAGAAAGTTGTAAAGAGAATGTATGCTATAGGGTATCCAGTTAGAAAAAAAAGTAAAAAAAGTGTGGGTAAAACAAAGAGGTATTTTAAATATCCTTCCCTCATATGCCTCAATTTTTACCTAGAAAGTATTTCTTTTATTTTATCTTCAGCCCATTTAACTGCTTCTTCCGGCGTCTTTTCTTGGGAACAAGCATATTGTAGCATTTGTGGTAGTACTGTCAAGCCAATTTCGCTCCACTGTGGAATGGGTGGAAATGCGATAGCATACTGTAGCATACTTGTTGGGGCTTTCCTCCACCATTCCTTATTATATAATTCTTTCCAAGTTGTTGTTTCAAAGCTCTTCCTATTGCCAGGATTAGATCCTCGAGTCCATAATGCATTCCATTCTGGGTTTAAGAAATACTTTGCAAAAATTAATGCGGCTTCAAGCTGGTTCTCTTTTTTAATTGCATCTTTGAAAATGTGCAAGTTCCAGCCGCCTAAGACAGAGGCTCTCCTAACGGGACCTTTAGGATATAAATCGTAGCCTATCTTTTCTACTGGAAAGTTGTTGTTTAGCAGATACTTTATATTCGATGGATGAGCTATCACATACGCTATCTTATTTCTTAGAAAGTATTCAATACCTTCTGTCGCTGTGTCTGTAAAGGCTGTGGGAGGAACGGATTTATCTTTTGCATACATTCTTACATACAATTTTACCGCATCTATTACCTCTTGAGAGTTTACTGTAACCTTCACTTCACCTGTTTGAGTTACTTCTACTATATTTCCACCATATGCCCATACTACAGGCATAAATCTGAACATTGTATTACCGTGATTATATTTCATAACTAGGTTGTACCCGTATACGTCTGTCTCTCCCTTACTATGGTAATAGTCGGTAATTTGTTTAGCGAAATCAGCTAATTCGTCCCAGGTTTCAGGGGGTCTATCTATTCCTGCTTTTGAGCATAACTCTTTATGCCAAAGGAAGGCCATTGACTCGTTTTGCACAGGTAATCCATAAAGTTTCCCTGCATACATATTACTGGCTAAGGCGGCTGGCCAAAAATCATCTTTGCTCACACCTATTTTGCCCATTATGCTATCAGTAATTTCAATAGCGTACCGTACAAATTCAGGAGAGTTTGCTATCGGAATTACGGCCACATGCGGAGGATTACGTGCTATACATGCTGTCAGCAATCTATCACGGATTTCTCCGTAAGGTTTCTCCACATATGTTATTTCAATCCACTTATTCTCTTGCATAACAGCCTCGATTATTTTGGGGTTAGTTTCCTTTCTGTACACATCATCTTCTATATTGCTCCAATATTCTATAACTGTATGCTCGTATGGTGTCGTAGTAACTGTTGTGGTTGGACTTGTTGTGGTTGTTGGTGGTGTGGTTGTTGGTGTTCCTGTTACTGTTGTTGTCACTGTTTTTGTCACTGTTGTTCCCGGTGCTGTTACTGTTGTAACCTCTTTTGGTACTGCAAAATATGTTGCCGCTCCAACTATAACTCCTGTAGCCACAACCGCTATAGCGTAGTTGAGGAAAGTTCTTCTACCAACTTTTTTGGGTTCTGACGACATATCCTTTCAACTTTAAAGATACGAAGAGGCGCGTTTATAAATGTTTACGTGCGTACGCCGTCCTAGTAAAATTTTAAGTGGACTCTACCCATTTAGGCACAATCCGGCTGGACCCACTCTATTTAGACTAAATTGTTGATTTCTACGGCATAAAGGATATGTCTTATATTTGACATGTAACACAGTTATTTTATTTTAAAACTAGGAACGATTTATAAATAAGATCTGCAATATTCTTTTATTGCAGAGAGGATATATTTTAGTCTGCCTCTACTATCTTATATTTAGTTTTTTATGCGTAATTATACTTCTTGTCACAATTTTCTTCCCATTTATAAGAG
>Ga0080004_1109417_pt1 | contig 14251 bp, 22 predicted proteins | sample WasSprMetagenome_FD_69207 | JGI IMG/M metagenome (GOLD analysis project Ga0080004, IMG submission 69207) | Sulfidic aquatic microbial communities from Washburn Spring, Yellowstone National Park, USA - WS (SPADES assembly) (version 2) | ecosystem: Environmental > Aquatic > Thermal springs > Hot... | reverse complement strand
AGAAGGAAAAGGGGGTTTACAGCGGGTTTATGAAGAAGCTCTTGGCCAAGCTCAAGGCGTCGGCATCGTCACGGGCGTAGCCCAAGCCTTTAAGTGTTGAGGCGACCCTCAAAAGGTCTCGCTTGATATCGCCCTCAAATATTATGGCGTTGCCGCTAACCTCGTATGGTAGCCCCAATGACGACAATATAATTTCGTTCGCTTGGCTCCTCAATATCATGTATCTCCCCACTTCACCTCGCCTCCACCACTTTCCACCCATCTTTCGTGAACACATACACCTCCTCCTTGTATCCTCGGTCTGTGCCGTAGTCCCACTTATGCCACCAGCGGATGACGACCGGGCACGTCTTGGGCATGATCAGGTATTTGGCGCTATCGTCATGGGGATAGCAGTAATGACGCTCCAACTCAACCTTCTCCGCCTCGCCATAGAGTATCTCGAAGTCAGCCCTGTCGCTGAAAGCCTCCCCCGGCCTGCTATGGCTCCATAGTATCAGGATATAGTTGCTCTCCACCGGCGAATTCGCCGCCCTCTCGAGGAGCCTCACCAACTCCTCCTTATTTAATTCGCCCATTTCCTCCCACCTCATAAAAACAATAAAAACACCAACATATAAATATGTCTCTGAAAAATGGCGCCCCGTATTACCTCAACCGTTACGCTTGGCTGAAGAACTTATAGACCGCCCTCAGCCCCTCAACGTATCCGTCTAGCGCTATGTCATTGCATAGCAGGAAGCCGACGGTTAGCACCTGCAGGAATACGAGCATGTTTCCAATCTTGTATGACCTGCCATATCGTGCGATTAAGAAATCAACCACCTCATCGCAGACCCCAGCCATGTCGTATAGCGCCATCAACGGCTGGTCTCGGTAATCTTTCATAAATGGGCTTTCTTCCCCGCCCATTCCCCCACCTAATACCTTGGCGCTGGGATAAAAAAGTGGATAGGGTTATGACTCCTCATGCCGTTTTTGCACCTCCACGGTGCCCTCGTCTATCATCTTAATTCGGCCCGTAACCAGATAGCAAGTCGCCCACACCGGCAAACCGACATCTTCCGGCAGAAATTCCGGGAGCTCGTCCCATCCCGTCTCCGTTTTGCACACCATCCCGCCATAGCTCCCCTCGTATATCGTGAAGCCATCGCCCTCGCATATCAGCCTGCCGCAATCATCTTCATACATCCGTAGCTCCATTTTCGCCCTTACATCGTTTAACAGTTGCTTGTATTCCTCAGTCATGACTTTGATCGCTTCCACTTCCTTCACCATCGCCTTGCATTTGGGGCAATTGTGGAATTGCTCATAGCTCGCATAGCCACAGAACGGACACACATAAGCGGTTGGTAACCCCTTATACAGCTCGTATAACTTCTCGAGCTCGTCTTTATACTTCAGGATCGGAGCATATCCCCTTCTAACCTCCTCTTCCCATCTCCTGTTCTCTTCCTCCTCTACCTCAATTTCATTGATATTGACGTTTGTTATCACAAAGAGGAGCAACCTCTCATTATCCTCCTCGCTATAGATTTTGTTAAAGACCTCGCTTAAGATGCGGTGTGGCATTCTGTCGAAATCCTCGACCTGCGGGACTAACCTTCGCAAGAATATGTTGGAGCAATACTTTATCGTTGAAGAGGCAATCACCTCTTCAGTCGCATCGTTTTTAATACTGATTAGCTTCAAAGTTATGATGTTCGGCACCTTCTCAGATAGATCGTATTCATATTCAAATCGGATATATTTTCCGGGACGGAGTTTGTATATTATGTCTTTGCCCTCGACAATCCCCTTAATGAATTTACGCTTTTTTATCGAATACAATAAGCTATAATTGTATGGATTACGATACCAGCCCTTAACCTCGACCAGCTCCATCCCCACCTTACACAATTCAAAAACGTAAACTTGCGTATAAAAAATAAGGAGACCTTACGCGCCCAAGTAGCTCATCAACGTCTTCTCCTGCTTTTTTCGCTTGGGGGTGGCTTTAATTCCCGCCCTCAATTACTTGGATGGGTCTCAAGAATATCCCCTGCGAGCCGTCGAGCTCGGCGTAGTATATCGCTACCTTCACGGACGTCTTGTTGATCTTATCCCTTGGGATGCCGGCTTTCTCGAGGGCCTCAATCGGTATGTATATGATACCCCTCCTCTGTATGACGCCAACGCCTATCAGCTCCTTCTTCATCTTATTTCGCCCTCCAGCCTTGTGTCGCAATATGGACACACGTCCACTTCAAGGCACTTGTAATATTTCCTGCAATTCGGGCACTTGAGCCAGCCCGATAGATCCAGCCCCTTGGCGCCATCCTCGCCGATCTCGAGGAATGGGTTAATGCTCTTCAGCCTCACAACCTTGGCGTATTTCGGCACGCCCTTGAGAACCACGCCCCCATCACCTACCTCCACGATCACGTATTCCGATAGACCTCCGAGCGCTGACATCGCCTTTCTGCCCAAGTATACGAAACCGGAGCTCCTTGAGGCCGGCTTAACCCTTACGAGATACGCTTGACCCATATGCTCCCACCTAAGAAAAATTGAGTGTATGCCCCATCAGCCCTTCCAATCGTTAATGCGGAGAACGTCGTGCCTGATCTCGAGCACCCGCCTCCCCTTTTCATCAACGATGATTCTGGCGTTAAACGTGTCGAGCGGCTCCTGCCCCTCGTGCTCTGGATAATCCCTCCATAGATCCTCCAAAGACCTGTAGAACTTCGACACGAAGTCCATGACTATGGTTGAGAAGACGGCATATAACGGCCCCGACCCTTCCACATTTATCTTCACGATATATCTGGGCACCCTCCCACCTACAAAAATTGGGGCGATGCTCCTCAAAAGCTGTAGTATTTTCTGTAGAACTCGGAGACCGTGTTCGTCTCCTTGTCTATCAGCAATACCTTGGCAAGCCACCTCTCGAATTTGTCATACTTTTCGAAGGCGATGTTCTCGAACTCCTTCACTTCGCCAGCCTTAACTATATAGACGAAGCACCCGTAATCCATGTGGTTTACGAAGTAGAGGTTCCTGTATCTGAAGATGCCTTGATAGTTTCTGATGAGGCTCCATAGCTCCTGCGGGGTTTCGACGGGCGTCACCTCGGCGAACATGCCCGAGTCCTCTAGACCTGCCAACGGGTCGCCCTCATCCGCCTTGGCATCCCCCGATAGCCAATAATCCCTCCTAACCAGATCCAAGACCTTGTCATCCCCCTCACAACGATTTTTACGCCCCGACATAAGACCCACCTACAAAAATATTGGTCATATGCATACGGTTACGTAGTGGGTTTCAACGTGCCTTGCCAAGCACTCTATACTGCATATTGGGGCACTGCACTTGCCGCACCTCAAATGGCTCTTGTTAGCCGGCAGCATTTTTCCACAAGCTATACACATCTTAACCTTTTTCCTCAAGCCCCACCTGCAAAAAGGAAGAGGGGTTAGTTTATTCGCTTGAGCTCTTGTTCGATGATCAAGGCTTCGATATCCAACGGGATCCACCACTCCTTCGGGATCTTCTTTAAGAGATCGCTGATCGCCCAAGGGTCGCTATATCCGAGAAAGCCATAGTCTCCCAAGCGTTGAACGTTTCTCAAATCCTCCTTGAGTGATGGCAGTAGCTCAGCCAATACGATGGTGAAAAGGTCTTCGTAACAACTGAAAACGAGACAGAAAATAAAGAGGCGGGTCCCCTCATCATCTCTGATACATGCATACACTTTCTTATCCATCATGTCCACGACGATCCAGCCGTTATTGCAGAGGAATGCGAGCAAGTATTCGCTCCCCTCCCCCTCAAGTTTATTTCCTATGCGTATGTGGGCTAGGTCTGCCTCGCGCCTGAGATATGCGCCCGGTCTCTTTTCCATCCACTTTTTAATGTTCGGCCCGATACACGCTAAAGCGATTGCATATTTATTACGCACCCTTGTGCTCCGGTATTTTGATACAATGAGCGTGAGGCAATCTATGACGTCGTCGCTGGCGGCGCCGTTTATCAGGGATCCGATGAGGCGCTTGTAAACGCTGGACGAGACGTGCGCCGTAAAACAATAATGACCGTCAATGAAGACGTCGATATACCCCTTCCATCTGACTTCGATCACATGCCCGCTGTGCTCAACTGAGATGCCTTGTGTTGAGATTCGCCCGCTCACAAGCCCCACCTAAAAATGAAAAATAGGGGGATTTGCGCCCAAGCTTGCTAATAGCCTTCTTCGAGACCCGTTGCAAGGGTCCTTGAGTATTGCGTATTTCCTCACTCTTCCCTCACACCCAGAAAATAGTATTTGGCGAATTGCGTTGCATCCCGGTATAGTTCCTTTAACTTTGGTATTCTGTCTGAGGTCTGCATCAGCATGAATAGCAGGTCTGCAAAGTCCTCGGCTGTTGGCATTGGTGTAAGGTTGCGTATCTTGTTTATTAACGCCTGAACCATGGCCCTATCAGCCGATGACATGTCCTCAAGCATGCCACTCAATGCTTGGATTGCCTTTTCCTTCCATTCGTTCACTATTCCACTCATTTTTCCTCAACCCCCCACCTAAAAATGAAAAATAGAAGACCTTGCGCCCAAGCTTGCTAATAGCCTTCTTCGAGACCCGTTGCAAGGGTCTCTATCCCCGGCTTAGCTCGCATTGCCTTGATGGGTATCCTTTCAACCCCGATTTGGCTTAGGTAGTAATCAGGAATAGCGCCCCCCTCCACCATCTTCTTGTATATTGCATCCCTCTCCTCCCTCGACAGCCTCCAGAACTCCGGTTTAACCTCGTATATCCTCAGCACCCACTCCCCCTCTTTGGCGCTCGACACGTCGAGCAGGTAAACGTAATCCACCCAATCCGCTATCCTGCCGCACGGTCTGAAGTCTGGGTTCTGGGGCCAGTTAAACCTGCTCCTTTCCTCCCTAGACAGCATGCCATAATATGTGATGATATATGCCGCCACGTCCTCGGCATATGATAGCCAATGGATCTGATCGATCGCCATGTATGCGGCGAACTCGGCCACCTCTTGGAAGATCGTGACCATGTAGTCGGGGTAGCCGTCCCAATGTTTATATAAGACTACCATCGAACGCCCGTCCCAAATAACGGTTTCAGACCTAGTTCCCATTCAACCCCACCTAAAAAAGATGGGTCGCAGTCATCGTCCTCTGATTCGGCGAACGCTACATGGTATGTCTGGTTCGCCTCGTGCCATCCGAAGCCAACTGACCCGCATTTATCGCATATATAGAGGTCGCCGTTGCTAATGGGCTCATCAATGCGCTCGAGCTCCTTGCCGCAGAATGGGCAGAATATCCTAAACTCGTTGCATTTTACCCCGTTCCCGCCAGCCTCGCCCATACTACCCCACCTACAAAAAGTAGGGGTTTATCCGAGCCGCCTGAACTCTTGCTCGAGGACTAATGCCCCAATATCCAGCTGGTTCCACCATTCCATCGGGATCCTCCTCAGGATGCGGTCGATTATCCAAGAGATCGGCAGAGGGCGAATATTGCCCTCAAAGCCAAGGCTGTTTAGGCGATGAACGTTCGTCAAGTCCTCCTTGAGCGATGGCAGTAGCTCGGCCAGCGCAACGTCAAAATGACCTTTATAACAATCAAAGGTGTAGAAGTTTGGCTCACCCTCACTTCGGATATACGCATATATTGTTTCAAACTTCATGTCAGCAATAATCCATCCACCATTGCAAATGAATGCAAGCAAGTATTCATATGGCGGTCTTACGTGGATAAGATCCGCCTTGCGCTTGAGGTAGGCCCTCGGGTTCTTCCCTATCCACTTTTTAATGCTTGGCCCGATATACGCCAAAGCAGTTGCATACTTCATACGTGTCCTCATACCTCGATATGTTGATGCGATGAGCTTGAGGCACTCTATGACATCGTCGCCGGCGACGCCCTTTATTATTGGCTCGACGATGAAATTGTGAATTGCGGACGAGGGGCGCAACGTCAAGCAATGATCATTATCAATGTAGATGGAAATGTATCTCTTGCCCCTGCTCTTAAACCACTTGAAACGGATCATATGCCCGTTACGCTCGACAAAAATGCCCTCCTCATTGATGAAAACCCGTTCACTCAAAAGCCCCACCCCACCTATGAAAAACCGGTCATTTACCCCTGCCCTTGAACACGCCCTCAAGGGCTATGGAGGCTATTGCATCAAGTATGTCCTCAGCCGTGAAGCTCTTTTTGTCATACATTCTCACCACAACCTTGCCAGCTAGCGTCGCATTTGATATTAAGGTCTTTATCTCGTCCTCCCTACCAGCCTCATTTAGTTTCCTGACTATCTCTAGAAAAAGCTCCTTATACCCCGGCTTTGAGAGCCTGAAGGAATGCCTTTCAGTCGGCAGATAATGCTCATACTTACAATCCTGCAATATCTCCATGATCGACAGCCCCAACGACTTGTAAATTGGCATGCCAAAGACTTTGGAATATTCCACGTAAAAAATCTCATACTTTCCGCATGACCTACACTTATACGTAACGTATTTCACAGCATAGAAGCCTGGGGCCGAGAAAACCTCCTTGTAGCCCTGCTTCAAAAGCATCCTTTTCATCTTAGAAGCCTCTGGGCCATAAGGGGTGTCCACGACCTTGGCATCGCCATCCTCTTCCCTGAAGAAGAGCATCATGCCCCCCACCTATGAAAAAAGTTGATTAAACCATCTCGATAACAGTCCATTTACTAGGTAGCCTTGGCTTATTTGCTGTGGTCACGAATATGGTTGCGGATGCCTTATGCGCTATCCCCTCGAGCATGGTCTGCACGTCAGCCCTATCTATGTCCCCTATGAAGCCGTCCGTGAGGATCACCACTGAATCGTAGAGGCTCATTTCCTTCATGAGCTTCTCGAGGGTGCTCTTGATCTCCGTCCCCCCTCCTCCGATGAACTTTAGGTTATGTATGTCCGATGGAGACCTGAGAACCGTTACCTGATATGGCTGTGTGTCCCAAGGGATGACCTTAACCGTTGCGTTGAAGGTCTTAGCTATCGCAAAGATCTCGCTTGCGAACTGATTAGCCTCCCTGTCGCTTACGCTACCCGACAGATCCACCAATATCCAGATGTTCGCTATGCTGAACCGTTTCAGCCCCGGTAGCTCCGGATGCTTTCTAGACGGTCTCTGATACGTTGATACGGCCCTCATGCCCATGCCGGTTACCAGCGCCTCCCGGAGGGCGCTCCGCCAATCAACCTTAGGTCTGAGGACTTCGAAGAGCCTTTCAATGCCCGCAGGGAGCTTCCCGGCCATCTTAGCCGTGATGTAAGCCCTGTTTATCGCATCCCGCCAATAGTTGTCCCATCCCTCCTCCGCATAGACCCCCTCTCCAAGGGCTTCTCCACTCCCTTCAACGCCCTCGCCAATCCCCGCCCCCAAATCCGGCCTCAAGTCCTCGCCGATGTGGCGGTCTGGCTTTGGCTTTAAGGCGAACTCCTGAAGGCTGTCCATGACGAGCCTATACAGCGCCTCGGCGCTCAGCTTTTCCAACTCATCGATACGCAAGTTATATCGCCCTATGATGGTCGCCCTGATGGAATCCATTGTAACCGCTCCGTCCAACAAGATGAATCCATCGCATCTTAGAATGTGGTTTACTACACCATCAGCCACAAAGTTGTAAACCGTCTTATCCTCGACAGCCTTGGATCTCTCGCCGTGTCGGAGCGCTAGATGTAGCGCCTCGTGGGCCAAGACAGTTAGTAGATCTTTTTTGCTAATACTGCCGGCCCACTGGGGGTTAATGTATATGGTATTTCCCCCGTCCACCGCCGCCGTTGGAACCGCCTCGGTTAGCTCAATCCTACAACGCATTAACAGACTTCCAATGAATGGGTGAGTAAGCATTAGCGCTGACCTCGCCGACAAGATTTGTTTCATCAAACTCTCCATAAACCCCACCTAGAAAAAAGGTATGTTATCTTAACGCGCCTCCACCATGATCAGCGCTATGTAGTTTCCGACCTCCCTGAGGGCCATCCACGTCTTCGACTGCCTATTATCTAGAACGTAGTGGTAGAACTTCATCCTCTTGTCACCTAGCGCTATGAAGAACAGCATTATAAAGTCCTGTTGAACGTCCGCCACGACATCTAGAAAGTCCAAGACCCTCTTGGCGAGCTCCTTCTTCGCCTCGTTACGCTTATAGTATTCTGCAACAGAGATAATTGCAAGATATTTCGCATCCAAGCCAAGCTCTTTGAACATCTTTGGGTTGCTGAGTAGTTCCTCCGGCTCTGGGGTTGGTGTTGTAATGAATGCATACAGCTTTCCCCCGACGGCTTTACCGACATATCCATATATCTTTTCCCTCAGGAACTGCATTGGCGTGTCCTTTAGCTCCAGCGCTAGATTAGTCCAAGTTCTAGGCGTTGGGTAGTTTTCTAACGTCTCGGCGTCGCTTGGAAGGGCAATGAAATCCTCTGGGAACCTCGTGAGATAGGCTATAATCCGTCTGTCCCAATCCTTATAGTGGGCGTCCATCCATCCGGCCCACTCCTCAACCTTCGGCGCATCTACTTCGATAATATGAAACCTTGATATCAATGGGGTTGGTAATTTTCTGGCGACAATGCTATGCTCCGGAGAGTTACCGAGCGCCACGATCCTAATGTTATCGCCGAATTTCACGAACCCCGCTTTCCTGTCCAAGACGATCTTATAAGCCGCCGATAATATGTCAAGCCTTTGTATGTTGGTGAACTCATCAAGCAGTAACATTCCGCCCCCGGCCTTGCTGAGAACAGTTGCCCAAGTCAGCGGCTTGTAGGCTATGCAGGAATCAACGTCCCTCGGAATGCCAATCAAATCCGATGGCTCCACTTCGCTCAGCCGAATGTCCACGAACACATAGTAGTCTTGCGGGTTCTTCATGATCTCGTTGAAATAACCGTCGTCATAATCCACAAATTTAAGATTCATTTCTTCCGCCTCTTCCTCAGCGATTTCTCTGAGACACACTGATTTGCCAATTCCTGGCGGACCGATTATTAGAACGCTTACGTCTTTTCTAATGGTCTTTATATAACTTTTTAACTGTGGTATTCTCATAACCCCACCTATGAAAAAGCGCTCAAAAAAGGTTTAAGCGAGCCGTCTAAGCTCGTGCTCGAGGACTAATGCCTCGATATCCAACGGCCTCCACCATTCCTTGGGTATCAGTTCTACAATTTGCTTAATCAGCCAGTAATCATCACAATCATAGAATTTATCCTCGATTTTACTCCTTATGCGCTCGATACTCGTTAAGTCATGTTTCAGTAGTGGTAGTATGTCGGCGAGCACTATGGGCTCGTAGTCAAACTTTACGAGGCTATACCGGCCATCCTTTTTAACACACGCATATACGTATCCATATGACGTATCAACAACAATCCATCCATTTTTACAGAGAAATGCAAGTAGCTTTTTTGGGCCATCCTTGTAAATGAGGTCTGCTCGACGCCTAAGATACGCTCCAGCTCTTCTACCAATCCATTTTTTGATATTTGGCCCGATATCCGCTAAAGCCTCAACATATTTAGTGTATGTCCTAACATCCCGATAAGCCGACGTGATAAGCCTTAGACAGTCTAGAATATCGTCGTTAATAACGCCATTGGCTAGCATATTAACTAGCGGCGTGATGATGCGCTTGTATATCTTGCTAGACCCATACATCGGTATATTTACGTCATCAATGCAGACGACAAAGTAACTGCTATACTGTCCATACCATATGATGCTGATGACGTGACCGTTGTGCCTGATGGAGATCTTCCTCTCGCCAACAGTTATCTCCATAACCCCCACCTACGGGAAAAAATGAAGGTAGCTAGACACGCTAGAAATGCTGTGATAGGTAGCGCTCCGCCTCCTTCTCGACCTCAGAGAAATCAACCTCGACAATATCTTTGGCTTCTGCGAGAAATTCGGCGAGTAAGACCATTGCTCTGGCTATATTGACATCAATATCGCTGGTTAAGAAATGTGCAGTAACATCAGAATACCCCGAACCATCCCTGACCATATATACCATAAAGGGCTTGCCGAACACAGTAGCAAAGGAGCAGATAACTGTCGAGATCAGCCCCACGCTTCCGCCTCTCAAACTAACAATGACGTTTATTGGAGACCTAGTTATGACAACATCCACAGCCTCACCTCTGAACTCTATTTTGCCTTTTATAGTATTAATGACACCTGATAGGCATTGAACAACCTGAATGAAGGCCCCCGCCTCACTAATGAACCTTTCCAGCTTATTCATCCCCCCACCTAGAGAAAAATAAGGGGTTGATTACCGGCTGTATGGGAAGTCGCAACGTCCTAGTGACCTGCTGATGATTCCGTGACAGTTGTTGCACCTGTAAATAGTGCAATCCCCGTAGGGGCAATAGTATTCTACCGGCCAAGGACTCGAGCAGCTGCATACCTTTTCCTTTGAAGACAAGGCTGAACACAAGGCATCCCTTATTGCATGCCCTAAAGTCTTTGGCATCTCTCTACCCCTCCCCACCTAGAGAAAAACAAAGGGAGTGGTAAGAGTTTAAAAACTCCGAGCCAGCCGATCAATATACTTGAGACATGTGGAGCACTTATCCGGTCTCGGGCACTCGAGGGCGTGAGAGAGACCTACAAACCTTTCCATAAGCTCCTTCTCCTCGTCACTTTTGGGTCCTCTGGAAAAGTAATATTGAGAGCTGTATCTTAAATCGACGCATTTAACAGTGATGACGTAAGCCCCAATCCTCCATTCGTTAAGCGGGTAGACATAGCTTTTAGTTAATTTCCTCTTAACGTCCTCAATCTCCTTTGCAACAACTTTCTTAAACTCCTTGATCATGCCCCCCACCTACAGAAAAAGAAAAAGGGGGAGTTAGAGATGTAGCGGGATGGCTAGCGGATTAGCGGGATGACTAGTGGGTGGTCGAATATGAGCCTCAGATGCTCCAATAAATACTCAACAGCACTTTTCACGCCTAAGTCTCTTATGATCTCTTCTACCTCATCGACTCGCCAAGGCTCTATCCATCCTGCCTTGATGGTGAGCCGACAGAGCTCCGTTTTGAACTCATCATATTCATGCTTCTCAACACTTATTCCGTCAGAATCAAATGCTATCTCCCAAACGTGTCCACGCTTTTCGCCGGATGGGTATTTGCGGTAAATTTCGATCTTTAGCCTTCCAAGTAACTTCTTGTCATCGCCTCTTGGCTTTAAGGCTATGGCATAGGTTATCCCCTCGTGCCTTCCCTCAAACTTCATTCTTTCCCCACCTACAGAAAAATGGGGGTTTAAGGAGCCTGCACCTCTGACAGCACCAGCCAAAAGTCCAGCTTCCTTAGCTCGTCCTCGCTTAAGATGGCACCCTCGGGTTTACTTTAGTAGGCTTAATGGGTATGGCGGATTTCGGGGTCTAAGACGAGTCCCGAACGTCAGCAGTAATGGCTCTCCCAGCACATTTATGACATACCGATCCTTGATCTTTTCAACAGCCACTCCGTTCTCAAAGATTAATCTACAACTATTAACGACGACTCTCTGTTTCTTTATCTTGATGATAATATTGCCGCTAGACAACACTAGATGATCAACGAAACCTGTGAGGCTTCGGCGTCCGCAATCAAGGCAGATCACGTTTTCCCTCTCTTCGCCTCTTTGGGATCGGTAGATGGTTTTTGTTACATTTCTACTCCCGCAGACCGGACACACTAACATCTTTCCCCACCTTCTCGAGCCCCCGCCCGGGCCACGAGGGATTATCCCCGATTCCCCTCGTGACTTTCCCCCTCGAGGGGCGCCCCGTTTACGGGGGCCGCTGGGCGTGGTTCGGCTGAGGGATTACACCCCTCAGGCCTTACCCGCCCTACTGGGGCGGAGAAGCCGCCCCCTAGCCCCACCCCTCCCCCTCCCCCTTAAAGGGGATAGGGAAAGGTGTAACCCCAGGTGGGAGGGGCTCCTCCCGCCCCCTTGCGGGAGCGGAAGGGGGGCTAACGGCCTCTGCTTTTGTTGTCAAGGCGCCCCCCTCGGGGCCGAGCGGGGGCTTGCTCAGCCCCCCTAGACCCGCCGGAAGGCTCTCCTCCGGGGGCAGGTTTCAGGCGGGGAAGATACCCCGCCCTCCCCCTGCCCCCCTCATCGTCGGGCGGTGGGGGAACCCTCGGGGGAAAGCCCCCCGAGTCGCCTCCGGCGACGCCCTGTCCCGCCCTCGGACCGGTTGCCCTAGCCCTCGAGCGGGTGGGCGGCCTAGGGAGGCTCGGCGTGCCCCCCGGCCCTCTCCCCAAAAAAAGAAGAGGGGTTTCAAAAAGAGGAGAAATATAGGGCTTACTCTACCAGCTCTAGCTCGTTGGCGAATTCTTGCTCGAGCTCATTCGCAAGCTTTGTTACTTCGTCGAGGCTGGCGTAGAACGCCTTTGCGATTTTTGAAACGATTTCCCTTTGCTGTCTAGCCTCAATCCTCCATGACTTCAGCTCCCTCGTTTTTTCCACCGCTAACTCCCCGAGAACCTTAAGGTTCTCAGGGGTAGGGTCATTGATGACCTTTTTCAGAGTGGCGTTGTACTTTGCTATGACGCTCCTTAGTTCCCTCGGCATTGTTTTTGCTAGCGCTTTTAGCGCCTCCTTGTATCTCTCTCGATCTCGGGCTAATCTCGCTGAAATCTTCGCCAGTCTCAATAGTTTCTTGGTTTTTTGATCTATTTGTATTTGGACTTGCTCCATTTTCCCTCCTCCCGTGCCCCTACCCGCCCGGCTAGAGCCGAGCGAATAGGGGCCTAGGGGGGCCGGGAAGGCTAGCGGACTTATTGGGCTTCAGCGGCTTCAGCGGTATCACTGACGTCAGCGAGCCCTGCTCTTGGGTCTTTTTTGGCCCAAGAGCTTTTAGACTAACCCTTCGCCCCGGGCCTTTTCCCCCGCCAAAGGTGTGCCCGTCACACCTTTGGCGGGCCCCCCAAACTCACTTCATCACCCGAGTTTTGGGGGCCGGAATTCCGGGCCCAAAACCCCGGAATTCCAAAACCCCCCAAAACTCAAGTTTTGTGACCGTTTGGGGGGCCGCCCGGAGCCCGGGCCGCCCGGGCTCACCAGGCGGGGGCCTGCTTCCCCAGCCCGGTCCTTCCGGGCCGGGAGGATGAGTGAGTTGTTCACTCACTCACCCCGGGAGCGCGCCCCGCGCGCGCCCCCGAAAAAAACAAATATTTGGGCCAAATATAAACTTTTTGCAAAAACCCCCCGCGCGGTAATACCAAATATAGTCCTTGCTTATAAGTCTTTTACGTTAAGGCCTTTTTGCGCGGCCTCGCGCTTATAATAGCGACTTCAGGGTTGAGGCGATATGATTATCGATATGATTATTGTAGGTATTATACACATAAGACCCATAAATAACCTTTACTAAACGCTTATTATGCGCTACTTTAACAATTAAAGCCCCCCTATGCCTAGGGCTTACGCTATTGGTTACTTTAACAATTCAAGCCCCCCTAATTCTGTCAGTTTCTTTAACGCTTTAAGCCCCCCTATACACATGCGTTTCTTTAACGTTCAAAGTTCCCCCTATTCTGCACGTTACTTTAACTTTTAAAGCCCCCTTACCGCTTTTCTCTATCCGCATAACGCTTTACGGCCTTATGCCCATGCCTATCCTCAGCCCGATATCCCCATTTTCCAGTTGTCCACCCAATTTGTCCATCAGCCATAAGCACATTCACACACTCACGCATACACATACCACACCAAGCCCAAACACAGGCCTACACGTGTAGTGGATACTGGGTAACCTTAACCTAAACAAAATCAAAACACCAAAACATAGCCTAAAACACACTCCAGTCCCCAAAAATTAGTAAGCTTTATAAACAAGTTTATGTTTTTGGGTCTTTTGCGCATAAGACCCATACTTAACCTTTTCTAAACATTTTTTATCCATCACAGCCCCCCTACCGCTTTATCCTGATCTATGCGTTTAAGCCCCCTTGTTGCGTTGCTTTAATGCCTAAAGCCCCCTATCCCTATCCCCCTCAATACCGCTTTTCTCTATCCGCATAACGCTTTACGGCCTTATCCTCAGCCCCACTCTCAGCCCGATATCCCCATTCTCCAATTGTCTACCCAATTTGCCCATCAACTATAAGCACAGTCACATACACACGCATACACTTATCACACCAGGCCCAAATACTCCTCCACATGTAGTCTTTGCCGTAAACCTTATATCCCCACACAGCATACACACAAGCAC
>Ga0080004_1117723_pt1 | contig 14253 bp, 5 predicted proteins | sample WasSprMetagenome_FD_69207 | JGI IMG/M metagenome (GOLD analysis project Ga0080004, IMG submission 69207) | Sulfidic aquatic microbial communities from Washburn Spring, Yellowstone National Park, USA - WS (SPADES assembly) (version 2) | ecosystem: Environmental > Aquatic > Thermal springs > Hot... | reverse complement strand
TTACACATTCTTTTTGTAATCTTCTTACAGCTTCTTTAAAACCTTCTTTAGCTGGAAAATACTCCGGATAATCTGTGTCAAAGGGTATATTGTGCCAATTGTACCAATGAAGAGCTATAGGCACTCTAAAGATGCTCTGTTAACTTAAGCTCCATACTATCATCCCTCTAAGTTTTTGAACTATTTTAATTACTTCTTCTTGGTTAAACAAATGAAACAAGTTAAGCCAAACATGATCAAGTCTGCAAACTTTCTTACTGCAAGGAAAATAGTCGTCGAAGTTTTCAGTTCTATCCTTTTGTACTTGTCTTTCTATTACTTCGAAGAACCAATCTCCAAATTCATAGGTTCGATGAACAAGATTTAAACTTCTACAAGCTTCTATGTAGAAAGGAGCTCCATCAGTATAAACAACATGCCTTCCATGTAGCTTAATTAAGCTTCTTAAGAAAAGTTCAGCTTCATAGGAATTTCTAGTCCTAGAAAGCCAAAATCCAAGGATTTTCTTTGAGTATGGTTCGTAAGCTACCCAGACCCAAGCTAGCTTTCCAGCAACGTTTACAGCAGTTTCATCCACTAAGAAAATAGAAACTCTACAGTTTACCTTGAATATTTTTCTAAAACCATGAATCCTTTGAACCCATTTCCAAATTGCCACGTGGCTTCTTTCAACGAAAACTTTAATAGCATTTGAAGCTTTTCTATAACTTAGGCCAAGGGTTACCAAGTAAAGAGCGTAGAGAACTAAAGAAAAGTTAGTTCTCTGCCTCTTGAAGTTTAGTTCGAATACTTTGAACATAAGAAAAGGTAATCCTTGGCCTAGAAAAACCTTAAGTTAACAGAGCACTATGTTTTAAACGAAAGATTTATAAACGCTCCTTAGTTAGAATAGTAAACTTAACGAGAGAATGAAAAAACTAGTAAGCAGGAGTGTTTTTTTATTATTAGTATTAATTGTGTTTGTGCTACAGTTCGAGCAAAAAGTTTTGGAAAGTGTAGCGGCTCCTTCACTTGTAGATACTCCACACGGTTTCTATAAGGTAGTCAGCGCAATAAATCAAACTGCATATGAAAAAGACGTAAAGACTCTCTCTAATCTTTCAAGGTTTTCAGGTTATCCCGGATTTTTTGAGGCCTCAAGATATATAGCATCAAAATTTTCAGAAGCCGGTTTGTATCCTTATGGTAATAATAAAGATTATTTTATGTGGTTTAACGTAACTGTTCCTTTGGACGAAGGTGCTTGGATTATTACTTCTGATGGTCTAAACGTAACAGCTTTTCCAATGTATCCTAACTTGGTTGTTCCAAACCAGTACAATAGCGAAGATTGGGATACACTAGTTTATGTCGGAGATGGAAATCTCAGGTGTTTTGATGGTCTAAACGTTACTAATAAGTTTGTCTTAATGGATTTCGCTTCTGGATGGAATTACTACAATGCTATTGCATTAAAGGCAAAAGGCGTTATTTTTATTCCTGACTCAACAGATGCTCTCATAAGGCCAGAAGCAGATCAAAAAATAGCGTTACTTCCAGTTTACTTTCCAAAGTTGTATCTACCTTATGATGAAAAAAGTAGAGCTCTTTTAGACCTTGTAAGAAAAGCAGGGATCAAGGGCATCAGGATCAAGGTTTTTTCTTCTCAGACTTGGAAAGAAGTAGCAGTACCTAACGTGATTGGATACTTACCAGGTTCAGATCCAATTTTATCGAAAAAAATAGTAGTAATATCCGCCTATTATGATTCGTTTTCAGTAGTTCCCTCCCTATCTTTTGGGGCTACGGATGCGCTTGGCATAGCTGAGCTTTTGCAGTTGGTTCAGTTCCTTGCTAAAAATCCACCAAAATACTCAGTACTTTTCGTTGCTTTAGCGGCGCACTATCAGGGACTCTGGGGCGCAAGAGAGTTTGTAGAACGTTACTTTAACGATCTTGAAGATAAAATTGTTGTTTTTGTATCGATGGATTTAGCAAGCGAATCTGATCAGATTGGAGTTTACGCTCAAGGTAGTACTTATCTATATAAGACCCCTATAGTTTTATCTCAACGGTATACATGGCTGGTAAGTAAGCTATTTGGCCCATGGCTTTCCGAAATGAAAATGGTTCTTGGAAGTACGTATGGTGATAACTTCGTAGACGGAATTCTTTTATCCCATCCTTTTAATATAGGCTCAGTAAAACCATATGAGCCATATCTTTATGGGTATTTCAGTTCATCTTCTGTGTTTCCTAGTCACGTTAGCTATCTTCAGCAATCATATATGCTATTTGACTCAGATCCATTCGTTCTCGCAATGTATGGTGGAGGGTTTACTTTTCATACTACCAATGACTTTAGGACTTTTCAAAGAACGCCAAACGATGTTTATAAGAATATAAACTTTACAAACATTTGGCCACAGTTACAATTTATTCATTGTTCTCTATGGGCACTACTTAACGAGGAAATTAAGCTACTAACTTCAAAGTCTAGATTTAGCGATGATTGGGGTTACGTCACATTAAATGTTACAGTTACCACTTATGACTTCCTTACGTCTTACTATGACAAGATTAATTTTACTAAGTATCCAGAACTCAGGAATAATCTTTTAGTTTACTTTGTGAGTGGAGGATTAAGAATTATTCAGAAAGTGAGTGAAAGTAGTAGTGTTATTATACATGGATTAAAGCCATATATAGGCGGATCTGTAGATGTATTTGCAATTGATAAAGAAGGAAGAATTATATGGACAACAGATACCGGTGTCTGGAGCGCTCCCGGAGGGAAATTTGTTTCCTTGTCCTCAAACCCGAACACAAAAATTATTTCAATCTTTAAATGTGCTTCAATAATTGCTTTATTTATGTTTCAACCAACAGACTTTTCTTCATTCAGAGTTTCAGTAATAAATGATGCTAGAGCTCATAGTCCAATGATTCAACAAAATATTTTTTCAGCAGATATTTTTTATGCAATGTTCGTTCAGCCTAATACACCAAGCGAGTTAATCTTTTCTATAGGAGCAGGATTACCCAGTGGTTTGTTAAATAATGCTTCAAACTCAAATCCGATCGGATCTGGTTATTCTCTAAAAGAGGGAGAGCAACTTATCCTAACACCTGTAGATGTAGTAAGAGAATTATATTTTGTAACATATTCAAGATACCGAAGTTTAAAGGAAAAACTTGTCGTAATGCCAGTAACAGAATATTATTCAAAGCTTACAAAAATTAATATGGATCTTCTTAATGAATACTTAGAGCGTGATCAATATTCAAAAGCTTATGGTTCGTCGATATTGCTTTGGGCAGCTGTGGTTCAAATGTATAACTCTGTTATGAATGTATTAGGCCAAATAGTACCCTCTCTAGCCACATTTTTCATAATTTCATTGTTGTTCTCATTTTTGGTTGTAAAGTTTTTTAGTACAGGAAAGAATATGAAGCTCACATTCAGTAGTTTTATAGTTACACTATTGTTCTCTAATATATTAATGTACATTTTTCATCCAGCCCCCTCATTAGTGACGAACTGGATAATAATTTTACTGTCCACTCTCTTTATTTCTCTAGTATTTGTTCTTCTTGTTATAGTAGTAGCTGAAACATACTCCAGCATGAAACTAGCGCAAGAGAAAAGTTTAGGTAAGCACTTTATAGAGATTAGTAGGTCAGGATTATTAGTGGAAAGTGTGAATATGGCTCTTGAAAATTTGAAGAAAAGACGACTCAGAACCATCATAGCTTTAACTTCTATTACGGTAGTCGTATTTTCTATGATGGTTTTAGCTTCTGTAACATTCTCTCCAGTATTGTTACCTCAAAAAGTTAATGGGACTTCTAGTTACATTGGTGCTGAGATTAGAGTTTTTCCATGGTCGCCTATTAATGCTCTTGTATATAGGTCAATAGAAAATCTTTTTGAGAATTATTGTTATATTGCACCAAGGGCTTTCCTCTATCCTCCTCCTCTTGCTGTGAGTGGTCCTTCTATTACTGCTCAGGGGTTACCTTACATAGCTTTTTCTTCAAGTATGAAAACGCAGATATATGCAATACTCGCACTCACACCACAAGAAGATAACGTGACAGGTATAAGTAAATTGCTAATAAAAGGAAAATGGTTCTCAAGTGATGATGTCTTCTCTGTAGTCTTACCAGAATCTGTTGCTTCAAGTCTGAGCAACGAACTTAACAGAAAAGTAGATATAAACAGTACAATCATTTTATGGGGCCTTAACCTAAAGGTGGTTGGTATAATAAGCGATAAGATCGCTAACTTTACTAACCCAGATGGTGAATCGATAACTCCATTAGATCCAACGTCAATTATTACATCACCCTCTCATATAACAGGAAAAAATCTTATCGTAATTCCATTTACATTATATGAACAAATTGTGTACCCTCCGACTATAGCAAATGTAGCTATAAGGCCAAAGAACGTAGAATACTTTAATATGCTAAAGGAACTTCCATTTGAACTTACGTACCCATTGTACTATTCATATAACCTAAATTATTCTGAAGTAGTAACCGGCAGACAATGGGTTAGCGTAGAAGGTTTGCAGTACTTTATAATACCCGCAATAATAACGTCTATGACTATTTTTGACACCATGCTCGCATCAGTTTATGAAAGAAAAAGAGAAATTAATATTTTCTCTGCTGTCGGAATGGCTCCTTCTCATATACTTATGAGTTTTATTACCGAAGCTCTGGCTTATATAATTCCATCAGTATTTATTGGATATATACTAGGACTCTTTTCTACGTATCTTCTAATAATGTTAAAATTGTTCCCAAGTAATCTATATCCTAATTTTTCTTCTTTAGCAATACTATTTGTTGTCATCATAGATTTTATAGTAATTCTGCTTTCTTCTATTTATCCTTCCAATTTAGCCGGAAGACTTGCAGTACCTTCGTTAGCGAAAAAGTGGACACACATATCTAAAGGTCCGGAAGGAGATGTCTGGAACTTAGCGTTTCCTCTTATATTAACTTCGAAAGAAGAAGTACATGGGTTTATGCATTATGTTGATGAGTACATGAGAACTGCAAAAGAAAGAGAAGGCCTGTTTTATGTTGAACAAGCTAATATAACTGAGACTAGCACTTCTGATGAGGAGTATTCTGTAGTTTACTCAGCATTATGTAGGTTTGCTCCATTTGACTTAGGTATAAAAAGTAACGTAGTTATTAAAGCTACAAAGCAGAAAGGTGTTTCGCGATATCTGTTCAGCCTAACTGTATCACGAATTGAAGGTTACAGACAAAGCTGGAGAACAACTGCAACAGCGGTGGTGGATGAGCTCAGAAAACAACTTATAACATGGAGAACTCTTTCGACAGAAGAAAGAAGTAGATATATTACAAAGAGTATCGATAAGAAAAGAGGTGAAAGTTAGAATGGCATCTGAAACAAAATCTAAGGCGTTAACTGCGAGAGTTTTTCTTGTTTTTATATTTTCTTCTTTTATTTTGCAACCACTAGTATTATATTACTACTTGTTGACAAATTCTTTTTATATTTTCTCATACTGGATTCCTCTTCTAATATTTGCTGAAATTGCGAACTTAATGAGAGCAAAGTTCTCTAATAAAGAACTTTTTTTAATACTAACATTTCAACCAGTTGCCTTTACATATTCTCTTTTCTTTCTTTCCTTTATAAGGAATTTATATTTTGCATACAGTATTCCTTCAAAAATTCTTGGAATAGCTGAGCATATTCCAAGTTGGTGGGTCCCTCCTGAGTCAAGTTTGCAACAATTAGTTTGTAGCAAATTTATTTTTCTTAACTCAGAGTGGTTCGTTCCTGTCTTTATATCTTTAGTATTTCTGCTGTTGACCACACTCAACGATCTAATACTTGGCTATCTTAGTTACGAAGTTTTTGCTGTTGAAGAGAAGCTTGAATTTCCCTTCGCAAGAGCACAAATAGCGATGATAAATAGTCTTTCTACAAGAGATCCTAGCTTTATGAGAATCTTACTTGTGTCTTCTGTTGGAGGCATTGCTCTCAATTTAGCACTTAAGTTTATTCCTTTTATCTTAAGTGCATTACTTCTAGGCGGTACTTTCATTACAGGACTTCCGGTCTATAGTATAGACTTCACTCAATACCTAGACAACTTCTTACCCGGAGCCGCATTTCTTGTGATAACAGATCCCCTCTCTTTTGTATCAGGATTATTACTACCAGTAAATGTCTCTGTGGTTCAATTTTTAGCTTCTTTTATTTTCTATTTCATTGGGACACACTTAATTACTAAATTTGATTTATGGCCTTCTGAAAGTAAGTGGGCAACAGGTTGGGGATACTGGACTCTTCAGTATAGATCGCTAATATACTTTTATGTTTCTTTAATTATTGGGTTAAGCCTTGCAGCTTTTATTGTGCCACTGATTTTAAACCCAACTCCGTTGTTTAGAGGGATTAAAGCACTAGCAAAGGCTACTTCTGGGAAAGGAAATAGAATTTCAGCTAATGTATTATTTTTACTTTATTTGCTATCGTCATTTAGTATGATATTTTTAGCTTGGTACTTAACTAATTTTTCATTCCCGGTTTTAGTACTAATTTTACTTATCATTGGAGGTTCATTTTTTGCTGTGTACATTTCTACTGCTTCTACAGGAGTCACAGTCTTTGGAACAAGTGTACCTTACATTAGAGAGTTATTCATTTATGCTTCAGGGTACAAAGGAAAAGACATTTGGTTTGTTCCTTTACCTGCAACTCTATCCACTGCTATATTAGGTACCGCTGGAACTACAGTATCTTCTCCACTAGGAGGTTCTGCCGTAGCACAAGCTTTATTGCAGGCCGACTTAGTTGGGGTTGAACATAAAGAATTCATAAAAGCATACGGGCTTCTAATGGTCTTAAGTTTAGTAAGTAGTTTTATACTAGCAAATGCATTCTGGTACTTTTCTCCTATTCCTTCTAGTGCTTATCCTTACACAATTACAGGTTGGCCTGTAGATGCAGTAACTTGGGCAAGAATGCAGGTGTGGATTTGGTCAGGTTATTTAATTAGACCATATTGGATCGCTGCAGGTTTTGTTTCTGGAACTTTAATCTATGCGCTTTCATCGTTTATTCTTAAAGCTCCACAACTTTTGATAGTTAGCATAACTGGAGCAATGCTGGGGATTCCTTGGGCTTTTTCACAGCTAATAGGTTCAATAATAGGAGAGAGAGTTCTGGCACATGCTTTTAAGGAAAAGTGGAAAAGTTACTCCTACTTAGTTGTTACTGGGTTCTTTCTTGGAGACGCATTAATAGAAACAATTAGAGTGCTTTTAATAGTCTTGATAAAATCTCAGTGGGTATTACCATTTTAGCTAGCTTTGCGAACGCAATTTTTCACGCTGGCTTTTTGAGCCTAAAAGGTTGAGTTTTTTCATGAAAGGATGTATTTAATGTATACTTACGCAAGATAGCTTACTTCAACTAATTCTCCTTGTGGAGTCTTTACAACCATTTTCTTTTCAGAATGAGCTAGAGCTAAAACTGCAGCCGAACTTAAGAAATAGTCATCTGAATTTATGTAAACTTTTTCAACGTTAGAAAGATATGCTTCTAATTCTTTTGTAATTCCCTGAAAACTTGAAGACTTTACTTCTTGAGTCTCTATCGCAATATTGTAACCTAAAGCTTGAATCGAAGGACGAATACTTTTAACTACACTTTTTGGGTCTTTTCTTGAAATAACAAGAACATACCTTGGCTTTAAGTCTTTTATCGCATCTAATATTATTTCTTTTGAAGAATGAACAAAGACTGCGATACGGTCACCTTCTGTAGACCACTTAAGAGAGAGCTCCCTAATGAAAGAAGCTACATCTCTAAGGCACAGGTCAGTAAACATTGTAAATATTGTTGTTATCTTAGAGTAAAGTTCAAGTTCATAATGCTCATTCACTTTCCGTATAGCTAGAATGTTTTGGGATTTAAATGGTCTGTTACCGGTTTGTAAGTAGTCAAAACTTATCTTGTAGACCTTCCCGTTTTCAGCTAACTCTTCACTTTCCAAAACATTACTTATACTCGCTGAAACTTCAGCGCTTTCTCTCAGTTTTCTAGCTAGGAAACTAGCAAACTCTCCAGCCTTATCTACTGGAATTACAATTGGTATTGAAACACTGAGTTGTTGTGTTCTATCAAGCTCTTCTCTACTAACTACTTTTGCTTCAGTTATCCAGCGTCTTCTTAAAGAGGGTACGGCGGATACAGAAGCTCTAAATGAAGGTAACAATGCGCCTATAATAGACATGAGAATAGCAGATGCTACTAGGAAAATGGAAGAACCAACGTCCACCTTTACGTCTACTGGTACCATAATGTTCATGAAACTTAAAAATCTAAAAGTGGCAACTCCAAGTATATAACCTAAAGCACCTCCTACAAAACCAATTATTGTAGACTCATAAAGAAAAGTTAAGAAAATATGGTCTGGGTTAGCACCTATCGTTGTTAGCACAAAGATTTCTCTTCTTCTTTCATAAGTATAACTTGAAAAAGTTAGAAAGATTATTAGGAACCCCAAAACGATTGGTAAAATAAGTTCAGACCCTACTATATTAAGTCGCGCTCCAGGGTAGTATACTTCTATTGTACTGTTAGGCTTTACTACGTAAACGAATAAGTTCTGAAACATACTTATTGCGTTAGCTATGTTACTTATAGATACATTGTTTTCGAGTCCTAAGTAAAGCTTGTTTACAAACGAACCTAAGGACATAGCATCTCTATCATTTAGTATGATAACCTCTTCAGGAGGTATTGACGCTGGAGAATTGTCTACCATCACTTTTGGTAAGAGATCTTGTCCATCGACATCATTAATTTTACTTAAAGCTTTACTGTTAAGAATACCAGCTATTTGATACTTCCTGCCTTTGATAAAAACTAAATCACCAACTTGTTTTCCAGAAGACTTAGCCATTAAATCACTTATGATCACTTTTCCTTGACTAGAAGCAACATCATAGATTGCTTCATTGGGATTTACTGCTGATTCGAGTTGATAAACTAGTGGAGAGTTAGTTGAAACACTAACTACTCCAGAAATAGGTGTACCCGCTATAGTATCAAGAGGCGCAACTAAGTTAGCCCATGTTAGCTTAGGAGCTATGCTTTGAATTCCATTTATTTGGCTTAAGAAGTATAAAAGATTGGAAGTTATTGAAATACTATTGGAAGTACTTTCAAGCACTAAGTATGTGTTTCTGAGACTACTTTTTATTCCTAACGTTTGAGAATAAGTTGTGAAAGACATTGAAACAGATGAAAGACAAGTTAGCCCCCAAGTAATTGTAACGATAGAGAAAAGTACTAGGAATGTTCTTAACTTTCTTCTTGAAAGGAAACCAGAAACAAAACTAAACATTATTGAAATTGCTGCGAATAAGGAGATTCCCCCAGCAGTTCTTATGTTTTCCAAAACTGCATACAAAATAAGAGATAATGAGGCTAAAGCTATAACTAACAAGAACACCATGAGTAAAGACCGACCAAAATCAATTTTTGTTTGTGGAAATGTTTGAACTACTGTTGTGAGTAATATTACAAAAAATGCAATAGAAGCAAAATAACTTTCCTCTGGTTTTTCAAACATTATTCTTGCGATAATAAGACTTAAGAGTCCTACGAGAATAAACATATAAACGAGGAGATCAGGAGAAGGGCTTGCGAACGAACGTAGATTACTTAAGACTTCATCGAGCAATTCATATGAAAGCTTTTCTGAAACTGCCGCAAGTAAAGTATCAGAAGAATTCTGTTGACTTAGTAAACTTAGTGCACTAGAAACTTTTTCTTTAGTTCCCTCTATGTAGTAACCTTGAGCTTCAAGAGAGCTTATAAATGAGTTGACATCTGAAATGAGATTGTTTATGGCCTTTTCATTTTCTACCTTTATAAAGTTTGCTAAGTCAGAAACTTTATATGTAGAGTTTGGAAAAGTAACAAAGCTTTTCCGAAATGTGAATCGTATCAAGATTTGACTTTGAGCAGAACTTCTTTGAAATCCATACCTTGGAAACATACGCCCTTGGTAACTTTGAGCTGTATTGAAACTTTCGATTTCATTTCCTATTACGCAACTAACGTTTATTGAAGCATTAACATATGCTGGAATTATAAAACTATTGGCCATAAAATTTAATTCGGGTGTAAAAAGGGCAAGAGAGGATACGTCAGTACTGTTTATAACTCTTGTTGTAAAGTAGTTGAAATTACTTGAAGGAAGAGACAGACTAAAGTTCGAAAGTGGGGTATAATCTACTTTTGAATACAGAGACATACTTGAGCTTACTATGTAAGGAAAAAGAACCAACTCTACCTTAGAGCCATATAAAACTGGAACTTTTATTGTAATATTCTCATCATTTGAGTTTTGCAGGTTTGTGAACGAGATTAAAAAAGGTACTAAAATTTCATTTGTAGAAAATGGCCCAAATATTGTAAGGTTACTTATTTTTACTGATTTAAAACTTAGGTAACTTCCACTTATATTTTTAACTATAAGGTTATTGGAAGTATTTAAAATGAAAAAGCCACTTATTGGTTTTTGCAAGACAATGTTCACTGTTGTCACAGGTAGAGAATAAAAAGTAGTGTTTACTTCGCTAAGTACTTTGCTTGAGTTTATTATACTCGCACAAAAAGACAATGTATGCTCTTGAGCAAGCTCTGGTATTTTTTGAGTTATATTAATTACATTTTGGGGATATTCTGTATAAGAGGGTAAGCCTACATCGCTTATAAAAGATTTTCTTAACAACGTTTTGTTTGTTATATCATACAAAGTAAGATTGATAGAATAGGTTCTTAGATCTTGCGAGAGTGGAAGGTCATTTATAAGCCAAACGCGCAGATAAACACTTGTCTCAGGGTTGAAAAGTACTCCATTATCTGTAATTTCGTAATCGCCTTTAAGGTTAGGAATTGGTACAAGAGGTTCCATATAAGAAGATATGAAAGTACTAAAAGAATTAAACTCATTAGTGTTGAGTAAAGAGATACCAGAAGAAAACTGAGTTTTTGAAAGTCTAATGCTACCTATAAGGAATTGAAGGTAAGTAAGAACTTTTCCTCTTCCAACATTGCTGTCAAGATATATTTCTGCAATTCCTTCACCTTTGTTTGAAAGTAGAAAGCTTTCCATAAAATTCAGCACACTTCCGCTAAAAATTTCCTTATTTAGAAATACAGGTCGATAATCTATAGAATAAGGATTACCAACTGAGGTTACGCGACTTGTCTTCGAAGGCTCTAGTGAATAAACAATTAATTCTTGGTTTTTTTCAAGTTGTAAGTTATTGTAGTCGTCTTCAGACCAAGCGATTAAGCTTGGATGATTATAGAACATTAAGATGTACCCTATCTTGATTGACAAATCAGAAAATCTTGGGAAACTAAGTACTAGAAGTCTACCTGTTTTGTCACAATAGTTAATAACTTGTTCAAGACCCTTAAATCCAACTAAGTGAATAAAGTTAATAGAAGAACCAGAAACTTTTAAAGAGTTCTTATCAAAGCTTGATACATTTGTTATTGTTAATCCTCTTAAGTAAACAAATTTATTGTTTATAAAGAGACTTGATGAATTTATGTTTATTGTTCTAATACCAAACTGAACTAAACTGCTTCCTGCAAATTCATTGTTTAAACTAAAGTTCAGCAAAAGGTCATACAGTATACTGCTTCCAAAGCCTAAAGGCTGCCAAAGAATAGGATTTTGTATGTCAATACTAAAAGACTGAGAAGAAAGCCCTGGCGGAAGATCTATTTCTTTTATACCATGTAGCCTTTCTGATAAATTAACTTCAGGATAGATCTCATAGTTTAGCAACAGTTTCAGACTTTGCTTTTTGAAATTTTCCATAATAAGAGAAACCTTAAGTTTTGCATTTTGTCCTTCGTTTATGGGTGTTACCAGAATAGCTCTGGTTAAGAACCCTTTAGTTGTGAATATCGTAATATCGTCGATTATTGGCTCAGTTCCATCGTAGCTTGAAAGAATTCCAAATTCATCACCAACAGAAGTATCAAGAAATAAAACCAAAGTATTGTTTTCGTCTTGATGAACAAATTGAGTAATATCAAGACTAAATGGGAGAATTGAAGCTCGATGAAAAGCTAAAAAATAGCCATTTATCCAAATGTAACTATCTGCTATTATTTTCTTAAAAAATAGATGAACTTCTTCGTTTTTCGAAAGACTAAGAGAAAAGACGAAAGATTTTGCTAACCAAACACCAGTTTTCTCGTTAAGTATAGATCTGTCTTTCAGCGGTACAGATGTTTTGTTCCAGTCATAGAATTCAGAATAAGAAGGATAGCCTTCTTTAAGTCCTTCATCCATAGTAGCAATTTTAATATTCCAAGTGCCAGAAATGTTAACGTTTTTAACGTATGAATAGCTTGGCTGAAGAAAATCGCCTAAGTTTTGTAAAATTAAATCTTGTGGAGGGAAAAGAACTTTTGGGGGCAATATTGCTGAGAAGAAGTAACTTATTGAAATTAGAATAAAGATAATCGTAAGAAGAAGTTCCTTTGTAGCAGACTCCATTTCAAAATAAATTCTTTTTATAAAGCACTATTTAAGTTTTTACTTCATAGTTGAGTGCTCTGTTAACTTAAGCTTCATGCTATCTATTGAATTTGAATTTTTCTCCTTCATCAAGCATAGCGATGTAATTTTTCAAAGGTATATAATTTGTTATAGTGTTTCCAGAGCCAAGGGCATAACCTCCTCCTGAAGCGCAACTTTTAAGAATTTTCTTAACATAAGTTCTTAAAGAATCTTCTGGGAAGCGAGCTAGTTTATCTACATCTACTCCTCCCAGTATCGCTATATTGTTGCCATATTTTATTTTTGCTTCCCAAACAGGTTCTATTTCATCTTGAAATGAGTGTTTAGCATCAATACCTACATAGTTTATTAGATCTTTCATAATGTTCTTAAGGTTTCCACATGAATGAAGAATAAAAGGTAAACCTCTCCTATGAGCTAAATCTGCACATTTCTTTTGCCATGGGAAAACATACTTTCTAAGAATCTCTGGTGAAACAAAAGTTCCCTGCTTAAAGCCTAAATCATCACCCATCCTTAAAGCTATAAGTCTGCTATCAGTCTTTGATAAAATATCTTCGTCAACTTTGACTATTATTGACCCAATTTTTTCAAACATCCTTTCAACAAGTTTTTTATCCTTGTATAAAGCTCTTGATAAGGGCGCCAACCCCATTAACCAGCTTACATGCTCAAAGACTCCACCGGCGACTCCACCTATTATTCCCATATTATCCGGCAAGAACTTTAGTAGTAGTTCGAAGTATGTTAAGTCGGCCGCATTCTCTAGATCTGGCCATGGATACCTTTCAAAATCCTCCCATGTCTCTATAACGCCTTCGTTCTCATTTTGCCATGTTCTAGTGCCTCTAGATAAATATGCAATGTCTGTAGTTATTAAAAGGTTATTCCTAGGAAGATTGAGAGGAACTTCAAGTGGAACATAGTCATAACCTAGCTTAGAGTAAAACTTAATTAAAAAGAGTACATACCTTTCTTTTAGCTCCAAGCTAAACTCTGAACTTAAGTTAGGCATAGGTTCATCCAGTATGGCTTCCATAACCTCCTTATCTACAAAATGCTCATAGAACGGAACTTTATCTGGTTCTCCTTCTCTTCTTAGAACTGTTACAAGCCTATTGTAATCTGGCTTCCTTGAAGGCATGTCTAACATATTTTTTCCTAGAGAAAGGAATATTTAAAGATTTCTTTTGCTGAGAGGGCTCTGTTAACTTAAGGTTTTTCTAGGCCAAGGATTACCTTTTCTTATGTTCATTGAACTAAACTTCAAGAGGCAGAGAACCAACCTTTCTTTAGTTCTCTAAGCTCTTTACTTGGTAACTAAGTTATAGAAAAGCTTCAAACGCTATTAAAGTTTTCGTTGAAAGAAGTCACGTGGCAATTTGGAAATGGGTTCAAAGGATCCATGGATTTAGGAAGATATTCAAAGTTAATTATAGAGTTTCAGTTTTCTTGGTGGATGAAACAGCTGTAAAAGTTTCTGGAAAGCTAGCTTGGGTTTGGGTAGCCTATGAACCATACTCTAAGAAAATACTTGGATTTTGGCTTTCTAGGACTAGAAATTCCTATGAAGCTGAACTTTTCCTAAGAAGCTTAGTTAAGCTACATGGAAAGCATCCTGTTTACACTGATGGTGCTCCTTTCTACGTAGAAG
>Ga0080004_1119975_pt1 | contig 14257 bp, 13 predicted proteins | sample WasSprMetagenome_FD_69207 | JGI IMG/M metagenome (GOLD analysis project Ga0080004, IMG submission 69207) | Sulfidic aquatic microbial communities from Washburn Spring, Yellowstone National Park, USA - WS (SPADES assembly) (version 2) | ecosystem: Environmental > Aquatic > Thermal springs > Hot... | reverse complement strand
ATTTCTTTCATAACTTTTTCATCGTTTTTTATTTTTTCTACTACTTTTCTAATTGTGTTTAACTTTTCATCATCAGATTTTAATTTTTCAATATCTTCTAGATAAGGTTCAACTAATTCGATAAGATTTGTCTTTAAGCCATCTTCTTCAAATTTCTCTTTAAAGTAAAGCTCGTAAACAAGAGAATCGATAATTTGTTTATCGATAAAATCGATAATATCTTTCTCTAACTTTCTTCGTTCTTCTGTTTTGTTTAGGAAGAGCATATAATCGCAAAGAGTTATGAAAGGTTGTTGGTTTTCGGGTATAATAATAGGAGTAAACATGGTAATAGAATTGTAGAATGCGACTGTCAATTCTGAGTAATTAATGATGTATTTCTTAACTATGAAATCCAACAAACGAGAATTTAAAATTGTAATCAAAGCCTTATTATTTAATTTATCATCTAAACATTTCAATTTTATAACATTATTGCCAACCAAGTATTTTTTTGGTTTTATTGCAACTCTATAACAATCACTTATTTTAGTTGCAACTAGTAACTCGCTTTCGTATTCTTCTTTCCATGAATCTGAATCTAAAATTTTTTTGTTAGCAAACTCGATATACTTTTCATCAATATAATATTTTTTGATACTCTTTCCGCTAAACAAATAAGGAACATTATGTATTGCAGTTTTTTTCTTAGATTTTTCGATATCTCTTCCACGTGTCCCATCTAATATTTTTATCTTAGCTTTAGAGAAAATATAGTCGAAAATTTCGTCAGGATATAGAATAAATCTATTAAACCTTTTGAAAATATCTTTATTTATAATCGCTTTATAATTTTGAAATCTTTTACTTCGTATAACGATATTGGGCTGTATTTTTTCCGTTTTCTTGAAAAAAATGCTTATCATTTCCAAAGTAACTCCAGATTCTATGAAAGGATTACCCCAGTCTACAATTTCATATAATTCAGTTTTATTTAGTAAAAAGGATCTAATTTTAGAAAATTCATCAACTCTAGCAATTGAATTATTCACAATATAACCAAACCTACCCTGCTTAGACATTAAATAGTAACTTCTCTCGATGAATGGAACTGAAATATTATAGGAACCCTCTCCCTCTTCACTTGATGTAATAGCTCTAAAATCGTAGACATTCCTTATAATCTCTCTTTCTATTCCACCTAATTTATCTTGTCCATAAGGTGGATTTCCAATTATTATGTCGAACCCTCTTTCTTCTTTAGGCTTTTCTAAATCGAAAACTTCATAAAACTCGAATCCCCAATGAAACGGTTTTAATTCTAAGAATTCTTTCCAACTTATATGTAGTCCTTTTGATTTCATTATATCATAGAATTTTTCGTTAAGAATATCTTTACCTCTTTCAAGATCTTTTCGTATGTTTTCTTTTATTTTCATGGCCTCTGGGTTTGGCAAGGTCTTAAATTTTTTCTTTTTTTCTGCTAATTCTTTTAATAATGAAACCTTATCTATTTTACCTTTTGGTCCAAACTCTGTTAGAGGATAATACTTTTCTTTCAAAGAAGCCCACCTTGTTTTTCTGTCTTTGCGTTCTATTTCTATCGGCATGTCTACTTCTTCGATGTCGATAAATCCTATCAAAGAATTACCAGCTACTAAATTAAAATCTAAATTCGGCAAAGTTTCTATTTTCCTATTTTCTATTTCATTAGGATCTACCTGAGATACTAACCATAGCCAAAACCTTAATTTAGCAATTTCAACAGCCCCATCCATTATGTCTACTCCATATAAGTTGTTTGTTATAATTTGTCTAACTATGTAATAATTTCTATTAGGACTCTTTTTGATCTCGTTTATTAAATTCAGAACTCTTTCATCATTTTGAGCATATCGTTCTAAAATTTTAATGAGTCTGCTGTATAATTTTAGCAAAATTTTCCCCGCGGCAATTAAGAAAGATCCAGAACCACAAGCATTGTCGCATATTTTTATTTTTGATAAAACATCGAAATAAAGATACTTTATCATCTCTATTTCATCTTTGTCAAAATCATCTTTTTTGAATAAGTTGCTATTTTCATCTCTAATTAGTTTCTCTCCTTTTTCGCCGAACTTCTCTTTCATCTTATCTCTCAGATATGGAAAGATTGTATTCTTCGAGATATAACTCGTAATTTCTTCTGGTGTATAATATGCACCAATTTTTTTCCTACCATATCTTAATTCCTCCTTCATTTGTTGAAATTCATCAAGTTTTAATTTCTTTATATCAATTTCTTCTAAAGATACGACAAACTTCTCGTATATATGTCCAATTATTTCTGGTGTTAACTCTCCTATTACATCTTCTTCCTCTGGTATTTCTTCTCCTATTATCCAATTATATTTGTTTAAAATGTCAATTAATTCTCCAATTCCTCTAATTTTTATTTCTCTCTCTTTCTTATTTTCAAACTCATTCTCTACAAAAAGACCCCCATTCAAAGAAGGCGCAACAATCTCAAATTCGTGGTTTCCTATTTTTGTTTTTTTATAAGACCATCCACTTTCATCGACTTTCCCTAAAACATCAAAAAACAATTCACTAAAGAATTCATATAGCTCAACATCCGATAAATTGTTTTTTAACCAGTTTATGAACTCTCTTGTTTTTTTTCTGGATAGTTTTATTTCTTTGTCTTCGTATTTGATTCTTATTAATCCCATTTGTGAAATAAAATAGAAGAATATTAGCCTGTCTATAAAGTGTTGCACAACCATTAAGCGACTATAATCTTCTTTTAAATCCTTTATGCTTTTTGCAAGCTTTATTCTTATCTCCCACAACTGCCAATAGAATTTGTCTGCTATATCTCTGGTGTCAAACAGAACATCTATATTACTCGGAGAAAGTTTGTTTAATTTATCCATTCTGCTTTTTAATGATTCTTTATTCATTTCCGGCTTGAACCAAAACCACATCAGTTCTATTCCATGTCTTCTAAAAACTTTGATTTTTTTCTCTTCAGGAAAATAAAACCATATGTAAAGTATTTTAGGGTATTTCTTTATTATTGATCTCCTTAGGCTTTCTAATTCCTCATTATTCTTTACCTCTAGGTAAGCTATGTTATTATCCAAGTCTATAAAAATCTCTTTATTATCTAGTATTTCTATTTTTTCTCTTTTAAAAAATCCACGACTTTTTAACCAATCCTTATTGTAATCATCCATACTTTATCACAGCTAATATCTTTGGAGTATTATTTTGTTTTTCAATTTTTTGTTTTCCAATAATTTCATTTATTTCATTTTTAATTATTTCTCTTTTATTTTCTAAATCAAAAATAGGCACACTTTCACTAATTCTTTTTATATATTTCATCAGCTCAATCTTTTTTTCTTTAGTAAGAGAATTGTAGTCTACTTCTTTTTCTAAAAATTTTCTCAACTCTCCATCTTTTATTTTATTGATTTCTTTCTTAATCTGCCTATCTAATTTTGTCATTCCACCGTCTGGAGTCTTTAATATCTCTAAATCTAATTTATCGCATTCGTCTTGGACTTTTTTGCTTATATTTTTAAACTCTTCTTCAGTTATTTCTTTTTCTATTTGTTTTTCAGAAAACAAAAGCTCTCCAATATAATACTTGTTGCCTTTGTATTCAAACAGTATGAAGTATCCTGGTTTATCCTTTCTTTCCAAGGCAATAAATAAAGGCTTTCTCAATATTTCAGTTTTAACTTTTTCCAAACTCTCTTCAGATATACCCAAGTATTTTATAAATTCTCTCAGTGTTTTGTCTTCTTTAGATAGAGTTGTTGGAATATGTTTTTTAATCTCATCTGGCATTTTTGATGCTAGAATATCTTTGTACTCTCTAATGATTTTTATTTTTTCTTTCTTAAGCAATTCATTCGGATTCTTAATTTTTCCTTCTTCTATAGCCCAAACTATAAAATCTATCCCTATTGTGGAAATTATGTTACTAACTCTGGTAGAAATTGTTTCACACAACTCTAGTTCTTTATCAATCTCATTGTCTGGCTCAAAATTATAAATGTAAACTTTTTTTGGATTATTAATTCTAATTGCCCTACCATCTCTCTGAATAAGTTTAACAGGATTATAAGGCAAATCAAAATTTATAACAGTAACACCACTTTTTTCTTCAGGTCCAGGTAAATTTACCCCCTCTCCCATTACATCTGTCGCTACTAAAACATCTATTTTACCCGAATTGAATGCCGCTTGAATTTCGTCTTTTTCTCTAATAGGTATCTCTTCTTCCTCTTCATCGTATTCTAGTTGTGTTGCTTTGCCGTGTGCTACTTGTATTCTTAAGTTAGTATACTTCTTCAACTGTCTTGCCAAATATACAACAGTATCCACAGATTCCGAAAATACTATAACAGGATTTTCTGAAGTCTTTAAAATTTTTATCAATTCTCTTACTTTTTGGTCGTTTTCATAAAGATTCTTTATCGATTTTATTTTCTTCAGCATATCTTCTATAACTTCTATGTCAAACCGAATGTTGTTTAGAACTTTTTCTCTTTTTTGTTTAGATAAAGATAGAAAAGTATTTTTTATATTGCTTAGCCTTTCTTTATCGAATAGATTTGTTTCCTCAAAATAGTTTTTGTCTTTACTAACTTCCTCTAGAAAGCTTAAAATATATTTGTTTCTTTCTAAAAAGCTCTCTAAACTTTTCTCAAATGCAAATAAGCTACTTTCCAATCTTTTGTATAATCTCCATTTATACCACCAAATTAGGTTTTTGTCTTCTTTGTACTCCTCTTCCCAAAGTTTTGTGTATTCGAATTTTAATTTTTTTAGAAATGGAACAACATTATCAAAAATATTCCTAACAACTTCTTCATCGTATTTGTATTTAACTTGATAAACTATTGGTGGTTCTATTTTTTCTTTTCCGGATATTTTTTTCAGATCTTCAGAAAAATATCTTAATATATCAGACCAATCTATTCTAATTGCAAATTTTATTATTAAGTCATTCAAAGCATTTATAACGCTTAGATCAACATTTTCTTCGCTTATCTTTAGTTTGTCTTCTATTTCTTTAATTTTGTTAATTAATCCTTCAGACTCGAATCGAGTTTTGTAGCTCCCTTTTATAAATAATTTTATTAGATTTGTAAGGTCGGTTAGTGAAATGTTTATTGGTGTTGCAGTTATCAAAAGAACATGAGAATTTGGGTTATTTTTACATATTTTCTCCAAATTTTCTCTTCTGTTAGATTTTGATCCAACAATCCTAAAGTGATGCGCTTCGTCTACAATAATAAGATCTATATTGCTATACTTTTCATAATCGAAATCAGATTTTTGTAATAAACCTCTAGATAGAAGTTCTACATCACCTTCTTTTATCCCAACTTTTTTTAGAGTATCGACCCAATGTTGCCTCAAGACAGGAGGATGGATTATTAAGACTTTCTTACCTAGCTCTTTGTAGTATTTTGCAACAGCACAAGCTACATCAGTTTTTCCTAAACCATAAGAGTTTGCAAGAATGCAACCTCCATATTCTCTAAGTTTTTCCAAAATGATGTAATAACTTATAACTTGGAATTCACCTAGATATGAGAAATCTGCACTCACATTTTTTATCAAATAGTCTTTGCCCCATATTTTAATCAAATTTAAAATAAAACTTCTTAAACCCAATGAAGTTGTTGGTTCGCTTACAGTTTTTTCAACAACTTCTATTATTTTAAGATTTTCAACTTCATCCGTAGACCTTTTCCATATCTCATTGAAAAACCTTCTATACATTTCTTTCTCTTCGAATCTTGTTGTTAAGGTAGGGACTATAAGCTCGATATTTTCTTCTAATCCAGCCTCAGTTAAATTTGCTGATCCAGCCCAAACCTCGATCTCATTATCTAAATCAAACATGTACATTTTTAGATGGAAGCCTCTCTCAAAAAATATTCGAAAGTCGAATTTCTTTTCTTCATACAACCTTTTGAGAAATTTGAAAGTTTCTTCATCTAGAGTTGAAGCATCGGTTTTCAAGGCTTGTAAAATTTCTTTGGTAGTTTTTCTAGTTTCTGGACCCATCACAAGTTTAAACTCTTTAAGCAAATTTTTCTCGTATAATTTTTTTATATGTGGATATAGCTTCTGAAAGCCTTCAAAAAAGAAAAATCCTACCGCAATATAGAAAGAGAGTTTTTTATTGTCTTTAATCGCCCTATCTATGTTGTTAACAAAAACATCCAAAACAGTTTTTTCATTTTCTAATATACCAGCCTTGTTATCAACTATAAATTCCATATAATTAATAGATTGTTTTAGATTTTAATAATCATTTTGAGAGCGCCCAATTTTTGAGTTTGATTTTGTGAAAATCCAATAATTACACTCATCAAGCATTTTTAGCATAGTTTCCTTAAATGAGAAGCTTCTAACAAAGTCCTCATCCATAAAAGATAAGTGAGCATTCCAAAAATCTCCTTCATTCTTTTTTTGTAATAAAGCCTTTATTATTTCTTGAGATTTCCTTAAAAACTCTATATAGCACTTTGAATATTCGTTACTTTTGTGGGCACCTCTATGAAGTTTGTGGTAAGCATTCCTAATATTATTGTCCCACATCATAAAAACATTTGGATTAATTATATGAAGAATCTTAGAAGCGCCAGTATACTTTATCGATTTTTTAGACGAGAATTCATTAAATATCTTTTCTATTGATGCTACTATTTCTGGGTTATTTAGATCAAGATTTTCTAATCTCTTGTCTTTTAATTTCTCAAGTTCTTGTTTCGAGTTTCTAAAGGAGTCTAGAATTTCATTATCTAATTTCAACTTATCTTCATGTGATAGTATCTGAAAACCTGCGATATTCCAGGTTATTATAATGATTTTCGCAGCAGCCAAGACAAAACTATCATTTAATTGATCTCTATCAACAATATTTCTAGCAACCACATAGGCAATATCTCTGGGTTCCCCCTCATGATACTTCTTGCAGTATTCTAAAAACTTTTCAGGATCTTTTAGAGACTCAATATATTTGGCTATTTCATCAGTTTCGCTTTGCTTCATAGTTCTTCACTATTTCATCTACCCTAAAACCCAAAAATCTCCCTTTATTTTTCACAGTAATTCCGAGCATCTCCATACACTTCTCACTCAAAACCCATTGGTCAATATTACCAAACTTCTCTATTATGAAATCGACTTTTTCTCTAAGTCTTTCATCTATCTTTGTTTTGCCATCTTTCAATCGATCATACTCTTCAGAAACTTCAAAAGAAAAAGGACCAAAAGCATAGATGTAATACTTATTATTCAACAGACTCTTCTTTACAATTCTTCTTTTTTTAGGGTCAAAATGGTCAATTAAAAACATTAGTTTCATAACTTGCAATTTCCCATAAAACGTTCCTCTTTCCTTTAGCTTGCTTATGAGATATCTAAGCACCATTCTATTAGCGTTCACACGATTCACCATATTTAAATTTTCTCCAATTCTTTAATAACTTTAACTATACGCTCTATAAGGTTTGATAAATTGTAATTTTCTAACTCCTCTCTAGTTATGTATTGACAAATCACTTTAACCCTTTCTATCTTGAAACTCAAAAACTTTTCAATCACATAATAGATTTCCGTAAGTTTAGATATCCTCTCTACATCTTCTTCTCCTATCTGAGGAAAAATTAGCAATAATACAAGATTTTTATTACTCCCTTCATACTTCTTCACAATTTCTTCTACGTATTTACTCAATTGTGCACCAGCTACAATTCTCTTTATTTCTACTATACTTTTGTTAACTTCTATATCTCCCTCTTCACTTATACTACACTCTACTCCTTTCTTCTTCAATTCAATTGCTATTAAAAACCTGCACAATCTATCCGAATAAACATTTCTTCTAACGAAAGCTAATTTATCAGTTCTTTTAATTCCTCTCTTTAAAAATAACTTGGGAATTTCTTCATTAATTTTTCTATCAATTTCACTTAACTCTCTACCCAGCCTACTCATCTTCTCAATGAAAATAAAGGAAGAAATGTCAAAGAGACTATAATAGAAAATTTTGTGTTTGTCTTTTTCTTCAATTTCTTTATAAATCTCTTTAAATTTTTGAAAAGAAAGCGGCTTCACCTAAATCGACTCCTTCACACTTTTAAAAGAATTGCTTCCTATAATCAAATGGTCCAAAACATTAACTCCTAGAAGCTCTCCCAATCTCATAATTCTCTTTGTCATTTGAATATCAGCATCGCTAGGTTCAGCATCTCCAGAAGGATGATTGTGAACTAAAATTATTGAAGCAGCATTATAATCAAAAGCTAGCTTGAAAATTTCTCTAGCTGAAAAAACACTTTCATTCAAACTTCCTTTAAACAAATCTTCAACTTTAATCAACCTATTTCTCGAATCTAACAACAAAACTTTCAAAACTTCGTGCTCCAAATCTTGCATCTCGCTTCCAACAATCTTAAAAACATCTTCAGGTTTTTCAATTATTGGCCTCACATCTTCAACATAAGAATTGACTCTTCTCGCTAACTCAAAAATTGCTTGAATTTGAGCAGCCCTAACTTTCCCAATTCCAAAGAATTTTTCTAGTTCGCCAATGCTAGCTTTTGCCAATCTTTTCAAATCATACTTTCTCAAAACTTTCTGAGCTAATTCTAAAGCTGTAATTTTTCTTCCTTTCCAATTGACATCTTTTCCAAAAATTATTGCTAAGAGTTCAGCGTTAGATAAGCTTCTAACTCCTTTTTGAAGCAATCTTGTTAATGGTCTGTCTTGCAGTTTTTTGGAATAGCTTTTCATTTAAAGTTTTGGAGTTTGGGAAAAAGGTTAATTGCTATAAGATGGTTATAAGATAGTTCAAAATTAATTAAGATAGCAAAATTCATTAAATGGCCTGGAGCCAATTTAAATTTATGAACTCAGAAGAGCTTATAAAAAAATATGGAATAAGGCTTTGGTGTAAATTATCTGACGACTTAGATAATTTAAAACAAAAAATTCCCAAAGAACCTGGCGTTTATGTATTCAAGCTGAATAAATATTTAAATAAATTAAGAGGCAAGTCAGATATACTGTACATTGGTTCTTCTAAAAATTTACGAAAGAGGATAATTAATAATTACCTAAAAGGTAGGGGAGGTCCAACCACTAAGAGAATTCACAGTTATCTAATTAAGAGAAATTATATAAATTTTGTTGAAGTTGGATGGAAAATAACGAAAAATTATAAAAACTTGGAGAAGAAGCTTCGCAATAAATTTGACAAAGATCACGATCAATTGCCACCATGGAATAGACAGGGATAGTTTGCTTTCTATAGATTAGTAACGACTGACAATGGAATGAAAACTTATTCTGTTTCCAAGGGAGTATTCATAATATCTATTTAATCTATTAGCAATTGTGGGGAGAAATTAAGCTACGAGTCATTAATTTAGTTAAGATTAAAAGTCTTTAACTCGATTATCTCTCTTGTCTTTACAAATATATCATCATTTAAATCAAGGTGGAAAATTGACATAATGAAAAAGAAAATAAATATATCGAGTATGAATAAAGAAAAACTAATGTTGATAATTACTTTAATTTTTTGGTATATTTTACTTGCTCTTTATATCGGAGCTCTTATATTATCAAGTAGAATGCCCCAAACATATTGGACGATAACATCATCGTGGAGTTCTATTGTGTTTTTCATTTATTTTCATTTGTCGAAAAAAGATAAAATTCTTTTTTTACAGAAAAATATATTAAAAAACAAAATATTCTTGAAGACATTTTTCGTACTGCTAATAGTATACATTTTCCTTTACCATCTAGTACCATCATACATAATGAAAATGGTAGATAGTAAAAATCGTGAGACTTTATTAAATTCGATTTCCTTTATCGTCGGAAACTCTACTAACGATGTAGAGAAGGCTTTAAGAATATATAACTGGATAGAAAATTCTGCTGGTTTAACGAATGTTTATGCAGATAGGTATAATATTGATCATTATATCTATTTTATTAGTAAACCTCCTTTTGTTTGTTTAAGATTAGGAAATAAAAATTATCCTCTATGGGTTTTAACCTCTAAATGTGGAGCTTGTGAGGAGTACTCTTTATTGTTTAGAGAAATAGCCAACATGGCAAATTTAACAGTCAGAAGCATTCACAATCCTGGAGAAGATCATAATTGGGATGAAGTTTTAGTTAATGGGAGTTGGATAATAGTTGAACCAGGTTGGCCTATATTTAATCCCCCACCAAGCTTTATGAGATGAACAGGAGTATTAATGGTTTTAATGGCTTGAATGTGTCATATGTATACGGTGTTTATCCTAATGGAACAATAATAGACCTAACAGAGAGATATACAAATGTAAGCTTACTAAAAATATCAGTTGTTGATGAAAATAACGATCCAATAGAAGGCGCCATCTTAAGATTTGATAGCTTTAATTTATTGGAAAATGGAAAAGAGATATCTAATCTAGAATGTACTACAGGTAAGGATGGTACTTGTGAATTAAAGTTAGGTGGAGGTAGTTATAGGGCAAAAGTTTTTATTGGAAACAAAATATTTGGATATGGCAATGAAACTAAGTTTTATTTAAACGAAGAAGAACCAAAGAAGATAAGAATTATCATTAAAAAGAGTCTATCAAATATAAGACTATCTCCTATGACAGAAGAAGTGATTTCGGAATTAGTAGCCATAATAATAGGTTTTTCTTTGCTTTGGTCCTATTTTGTTATTATTTCAGTGGAGTCTTTTCTTCTACATAAATTTTTGAAAGGAATGGCTGGTCGTAAAATTCTATAAAGAACTGTCTTATTTTCTAATTTTTTATTTCTACTTGAATAAACTTGATAATAGTCTTTTTACAAAATAAAATGGGTCAAAAAAACCTTTGAGTTCATTAGTTTTAAACAAATTGCTTTGGAGAATCTCTTTAGTGTTATTCTCACTAATATTTATTGAACTCTTGTTTACTTCCTCTGTTTTTAGCTCTTTGGCTCTAAAGCAATTAAGAACGAATCCTTTGTCTTCATACAATAAATAACAATTGAGTTCTCTTTCTTCTATTTTTACTTTAACTTCTTTTGGAAATTCTAACTGTTTTACTGTATTTTTAAGTAGCTCCTCGATTTTTGATATTCTTTTTTCTATTTCATCAAGTCTTTTCTCTATTAACTCATTAGTTATATTAATTCTAAGATTTGTTTCATTTTTCACACTAGAAATTTCGCTCTTTATATTGTTGATTTCGTTTCTCACCTCAGAAATTTTTTCATCTATCATTTTTCTTACTTCCTTTATAGACGGAAATCCCACAGACGGATCGCAATCCGAGGGACAATTTATAGCATTTTCCCCCATTTCACAAATACCATTACCACATGCGGGGAAAGGTAGTGGATTAGTACCCAAACCTGTCTCTTCAAAAGAAGTAGAGAGAAGGTTATTAATAAAAATTAAGGAAATCATCAACATAAAGATTAAGATTACTAGTTTCATAGAAATAAGTATGAAATTTTGTTTAAATGTTTTCAGAATACACCTAAGATTTTTTACTTTATTACTTTTATCTCTTCTGTTTTATTAGATGTATTTGTAGTTAAATCTGTTGTTATAATCTCACAAATGCGTAATGTAGCATTTAACTCTCGTATAGGATACTCACAGCACGTAGTACACTTACTTATATTAGCATGCATAATACATGCTAATATTGAAGTATGTATCGATAGTTTTTCACTAACTGTTAAATTGATAATTTTTTGTAAATTTTGTAAATGTTGCTCGATTTCTGGAAGTTGTATCATAACACCAGTTGTAGCACATATTGTGGTTATGATTTCTAAAAGTGGTTTTATCCAATTTTAACATTTCCTCATAATATTATCTGAACTATCTAAGAGTTTATAATAAAAAACACAAGGCTTTCGAGGTTTATTCTACCTACTGTAGCAAATTTGTTTGACGATTTATTAAATTAGCTTTTGTATAAAACTCTTTTATTGGAATGAAACACATTAAAATTAAAGTATAAAGTGTCTCCAATAAGATTATTCTTACTGTTATTTCCTATGTATAATATTCTCGCCAATTAGCTCTTACTCTAATTTCTTAGTTTTATTGAGTGATATAGTTTTACCATCTTTATATTCCTTTAAAGCCATTTTAACTCTTTTAACGTCTTTCTTGCTAGCCTTCTCAGACTTGATTAGAAGTAACTCTAAATTAATTAATCTTGCCTTAATTTCTTCCAGTTCGCTCAAGAGTTTTTGAGTCTCCATATTAATAATACGTCTTTCTGGTTTATAAAGGGTTCATTAAATATCTAAAGTAGTTGTAAAAGAAATGTTTTCCATGGGTAATTTAAAAAAATCAAATAACTTTCACTTGAAAAAATAACAATTTTCTTATTGTCAATTAGAATTTCATCTTCATGTATTTCTCATAATCTTCTTCAAGCAAATACCTTCCTTGCAAATACAACTCAAAATTATTTTTTCTCCAATACAACTCATTATAGCCAGTTGTTATTAGCTTCAAATTCAAACCTTTCAACTTTTCCCTCATTTCTTCCTTTATTTTTTCCACATCTTCATCGGAAGAAGCTTTATACTCAATCTCAAGAAATTTTCCTAAATTTTTCACAGTAAATTTCTGCCTAACTTTATCTATTATTATGGAATCAATTAAATTGTTCGTGCTCTTTAGCTCTTCTAAGCTTGAAACTTCTTTCAAGCTAAGAATTCTGCAAACTTCATTTATTTTTCTTATGGAATCTTGTGTTAGAGGCAAAGGAAATGAAAATTCATCGCAATGCTCATGTTTACTAAACTCTTTGCTTCGAATATCTGCCAAATTAAACTTAAACTCAAGTTTTTTGTTATCTCTAATTCTTATGAAAATTCCTCTTTTATATAAATCCCCATCTTTCGTATCAAGGTAAACATCAACATTTCTTTTTTCTCCAAGGAACTTAAGATTTTTGAGAAAGTTTTTAACTTGCATCTCATCTAAAACTTGAAATTTCAGCTCTACTTCCAAACTTTTCTCCATAAAATACATGAGTGTATCGATTTAAAAACAAGAAATAAGAAAATTGGAAAGCTGACCTACGTCAGCTCAAAGATGAAATTTTTATATGAAGGGTCTTTTGGAAGCGGGCCAGAATTCTACTCTTCTATTATTCACTTATTATCACATAATCTGGAAATATTTCCTTGATCTTTTCTAAGCACTTTTCTCTATTTTCCAGTGTTTCAACGAAAATGCATCCTTTTAAAAATTCAAAGTTTTCTTTCATTCTTTTTTCTATTGCTTTTCTTATTTTTTCTAACTCATCCCTAACTTTAACGTTAATTATCCATCTTTCCACCTCTTTTTTCTCCTCCATATTCGGAAGCTCTTCTAAACTTTCGTATAACTCTTCTAATTCTTCATCTATTACATCCAATGGAAACTCATCGTTTACTTCCCTTATTTCTTCTATCTTAAGGAATCTCATCAGTATCTTTCCATTTTCATCTTCGACTCTATCAATTTCACTCATACTATCATAACCGAATACATAAGCAAGATTATCCAACTTATAACTTATGAAATGGTAAATTATCTCCTTATTCCACTCTATCTCATTTTGCTTTGATTTTGGAACCAATATTAACATTTTCCCACCTCAGGCAACATTCTTTTTTTGTTTATTCTTTCATCATATCAATGCTCATCTTCTCTACTATTAAATTTTTTGCAGTAATTTTTATCTTAAACTTCTCGTGGCTGTTTAATTTAGATTTGTGCTCTGTTTTTTAACTACAATACCTTAATTTCAACTCTTTAAATCTTCAAATGAAGCTAGATAAGAAAGCATGGGATAAAACTTTTAAGAAAGAAGGAAAAATTTTTACCAAACCTCAAGAAGACATGCCAAAAATTGTTAAACTTTTCAAGAAAAATGGAGTTAAAAGAGTTTTAGATTTGGGTTGTGGTTCTGGAAGGCATGTTGTTTATTTAGCAAAAAATGACTTTGAAGTTTATGGAATAGATATTGCTAGGAGTGGAATAAAAATTGCTAAAGAATGGTTAAAGGAAGAAGGATTGAAAGCAAACCTTAAAGTTGGAGACATTTACAAGAAACTTCCATACAAAGACAATTTCTTTGATGCAATAATTTGCATAAGAACTTTGAATCATGGAAAAATTGAGTGGATTAGAAGATGCATAAAAGAAATGAAAAGAGTTCTTAAACCAAATGGTTTTATATTCGTT
>Ga0080004_1163399_pt1 | contig 14262 bp, 13 predicted proteins | sample WasSprMetagenome_FD_69207 | JGI IMG/M metagenome (GOLD analysis project Ga0080004, IMG submission 69207) | Sulfidic aquatic microbial communities from Washburn Spring, Yellowstone National Park, USA - WS (SPADES assembly) (version 2) | ecosystem: Environmental > Aquatic > Thermal springs > Hot... | reverse complement strand
ATTATCTGTTAAACAGTGACCGCGCATATCTACAGCAATTACACGATATTCTCTTGAAAAAAGCGGGATAAACCTTCTCCAATCCCCTTCAATAGACCCTAACAAACCGTGCAAAAGAACTAAAGGCTGCCCCTCTCCACTCTCCTCTAAATAAATGGAGACATCACCCACACTCGCAACCGACATTCCAAAATAGTCTGTAGCAGATCCCCTTATAAGCGTTGGTAGCTTCTTAGCTACTTGCCGTGTTCTTTTGCGGCCCTCTATCCATTGGTTCTGTTAATGTAAGGTGTGTTTTCCCGAAATGAGTATACCTCTTTCTAGATCTTTTGGGCGTGGTATGTTTCACCTGATTCTTCGTCTGTGATGACCTCTTCTTTTGGCATCTTTCTTATGTAGGCTTGGTAGGGGGTCTCTATCATCTTTAGGTTGAGGGACATGTGGGGTCTCTTCATGTTGTACCAGCGTATCAGCTCGTCTATGCTTTTGAATCTTTGGATCTTCTCATCTACTGTTCTGAAGAACTTCTCTATCTTCCCATTCGTTTGGGGATGCTGGACTCTACTAAGTATCTGCCTTATCTCATGCTCTATCAGATATTTTTCGAAGGCTGTTAACCCCTTCAACCTTTCATCACACTCTACAGCGTAGAACTGGCTGCCCCTATCTGTAAGGATGGCTGCAGGCCTCCCATGCTCTCGGATGGCTCTATCCAATACTTCAACTGCGTGCTCAGATGTAGGCTCTTTGAAGAGACCGTATCCAACTATGAACCTTGAAGCGTCATCAAGATAAGGCTATGATCCATCTATGAGCTTCCAATCGGTATGCCATAGCGAATTAGAGTACTTCCTCTCATACCTTATCCACTTCTTCCTCACACGCTTCCTAGGCTCATCCCTAGCTACACCCATTGACTTCATCACCCTATGAATCCTGTTGTGAGGTATATGCCTACCATACTCGAATTCTATCACGCGCTCCAAGGTTAACGCGTTAACCCCATACTTGGTGTAGGCGTCATAGATGAGCTTCTTCTCTTCATCCGTAGCTTCAACACACCTCCTACCAGGCTTCTTAAGTTCAGGCACCCTACATCAACCCTATACCTCCTCCACAGCTTCTTCACCCATACCGACGATACACCCATCCTCTCAGCTATAACTTGAGTGGTGAGTTGATGCTTCTCCTTCTCACATATGATCCAAGCAACCTTAACAGGATCCAGCTTCCCATAAATGAAGAACCGAGATTCCCTACTACATATCCACCTAGCCCCCATCCTGTTGACAAGAGGGTATACTAGTTTCAGGAAAATAGAATAGCGAACAACCGGGCTTTGGCAGAAAAGTTATCTCGCGGGCAAACATTTCAACTCCCACCGCACCCTTATGATGGCAGATTTTAGGGTATTAAGACAGCAAGATAGGAAGCTTGCACCATGAATCAAACTTTTCTGCCACAACAACCCGATAAATATATATATAGAATGTTAGCATACCATTTAGTATGGCTCCTGCTAAGGAAGAAGGAAGTTATACGTCTTGCAGTGTAAGGCTTTCTCGCAGAAGATTTCTTGGGGTTACAACCGCCGCCGCTGTTGGTGGCATTGTTGGTGGGGTTATAGTGGGGGCTGTCGGAGGCTACTTAGCTGGGCAAGCGGCAGCGCCAGCAAAGACAGTCACAGAAACCAAAGTAGCAACTGAGACAAGGACCGTAACTACAACACTAGCACCAGCAGCACCAACAATAACACAAACAGTAACACAACCAACAACTTTGACTGAAACCAAAACAGTAACACAAACCATAACACAAGCGACGACTACGATACCACCAAGAGTTATCAAAATAGGGTTGACAATCCCGATTACTGGTATGTATGCTCCTATGACAGGACCTACCGAAGCAAAGATGGTTTCTACATTTGAAACAATGGTGAATGAGAGGGGAGGCATATATGTAAAGGAGTTCAGGCAGCGATTGCCTGTTAAGTTCATCTACTACGATGATAAGAGTGATGTTGCGACTGTCGAGAAACTTTATACGAAGCTGGTCGTAGAGGATAATGTAGATTTGTTGGTCGGGCCATTTACAGCCGCGCCTTCTATGGCGGCTTCAACCGTAGCTGAAAAATATAAGGTTCCGTATATAGATGCGCAGGCAAGCGAAATCCCGATTTACTCACGAGGATATGAGTACCTTGTAGGAAGTATGGACACAGTTAACACGTGGTTTAAACTTTATCTTGATATGGTAAAGGCTGATGGCAGACCTAAGACCTTTGCCGTCGTAGCGTGGGATGACCCATTCGGTATGGAGTGTGCAGGCTTCGCTGCGGTATATGGAGAAAAGCGTTGTGGTCTCAAACTTGTTTTATCAGAGAAAATAGCCCATGGCACCATGGATTTTACGCCGATAATAGCGAAGCTTCAAGCCGCCGATCCTGATATAATCATAGCCTCAGAAATAACCGGCACTTCGCAAGCGTTATTTTGGAAGCAGATGAATGAAAAGGGTTACCGACCGAGGGACTTCCACGCACTGTTCGCACCAAGTGAGGCATTTATTAAAACGGCAGGTCGTGAAATTATGGAAGGCGTAACCGGTGATGTGAAGTGGTTACCAGAGCTTCCGTTCGAGGGAACAATAGTAACCAAAGAGTTCTTTAGGGAGCTTCAAGAAAGAACGCCCTACAATCACTTCGAGAATTCGACAATTACCGACTTGGTTTGCGCCCTTGAAATAGCTTGTATAGCGGTTCAGGTTGCTGGTTCGCTGGACAGGGAAAAGATTAATCGTGCTCTTCATACTACGCAATTCGGGACATTTTGGGGTCCTTGGCGTGCTGTAGTACCGCCGCCTGATGAAGATCCCATTTTGGCAGCACCATACAATCCTCCGCGAGGAAAGTATTTTGGGATTGCACCCTGGTATCCCGTTCAGTATCAACAAGGTAAGTGGGTTGCGCTATGGCCGCGTGAGTTGAAGACAGGCGAGTACCGATATCCGGCTTTCAAATAAGTCACTCGCGTGGTAGGGGCTTCTCTTTCCTCTTTTTCCCTATAGGTAGTATTAGTTTTTGCACCTTCCTCTATCTGACTACTATTCTCCTAAGCTTCTTTGACCGCGCTAATCCTCCTGGCATTAATAGGCCTACAAGCACCAATATAACACCATAGGTTAACAGATGAAAGTATTCTGTCTTTGTCCATAGTATCTCCTGCATAAGGGTCAATACTGCCGCTCCCACTACTGGACCTGATAGAGTGCCTACACCGCCAACTAACACCATAACAACAGGTGCCAAGGATACATCTATGCTAAGTACAGTCGAGGGGTTGATGACGCCGATATTAAATACGTAGACAGCACCTATCAATCCAGCGAAGAAAGCGCTTACCATCATCGAGAGACACTTATATTTAAATGGATTAACGCCAAAGTTGGCTGCGACACGCTCGTCCTCCCTTATTCCGAAAAGAGCCAATCCAAACCCTCCCTTGTATATTAAGTAGCTTACAGCGGTTGCGAGCAACATAATGCCTATGGCGCTGTAGTATGCTGGTATGGATGCTTCAGCCGAAGGTATAGGAAGTTGAACCCCCCAAACCCCACCAGTAAGCCAATCAAGATTTACCGCTAGCTGGTTAAGTAGGATGACGAGACCCCAGCTTGCTATAGAGAAGTATGCGCCTCTTAATCTAAATAATGGGTAGCTTACCAGCCCAGCAAAAGCTGCGGCGACCACAGCACCTAGTAGTATAGAAGGCGGTATAGGTATCTTCATTTTGGTCACAAGTATGACGAAGGTATATGCACCCAAAGCAAAGAAAGCACCGTGTCCGAGATTAACATAGCCGAGATAACCCCCTACAATGTTATAAGATACTGTAAACGTGATAAAGACAAGAGTGATGAAGATGACACGCGTGATGTATGCTGTTACAAACAATGGAACGATACAAAGCAATATTATTATCAGAATAAGTAGATAACTGTATTTTAATCTATCCAGTTTTAATCAAGCCTCCTTCCCAAATAGACCACGAGGACGGCTCATTAAGACAATAAAGAGTATAATAACATCTATAACAGGTATCCACATACCGCCTAAATACAGCATAGTATACGATTCTGCTAACCCAAGAAGTAACCCGCCAGCTACGGCGCCGAAAAAGCTCCCCATCCCACCAAGTATTATGATAACGAGAGCCTTAAACGTCAACGTCATACCGATTGTTGCCTGGATAGCGGTTAACATAATTATAAAGACACCAGCTATCGCAGCTAGGGCGCTACCTAAACCAAAGGTTATGAGGGAGACCTTTGAGTCATCGACACCCAACGCTAAAGCCGCCTCCCTGTTCTGAGATAGAGCTCTTATCTTCTTACCAAGAAAAGTTCGTGTTATAAACAACCTTAGTATGATCGTGATAAACAGTATGGATAGCAGTGAAAGTAACCTAACGCTGGAAAGGTAGATGTCGAAGATCTTGACTGAAGGTAACATGTAACTAACACCGAAGGTACTAATTCCTGCTCGTGCGCTTCCAAACAATACTAAATCAACGATAATAAACGATACCCCCAAAGTGACTATAACAGATGTGACTGCCGCCCTCTCGAGACCAAATTTCATCAACGGTCTAATCAGAGATATATTCACTAACCCTCCGATCAAAAAGAAGAGCGGAGCGATGACGAGTAACGCCATAAGCGGCGTTTGACCAAGAATATTATATACTAGGTATGTCACGACGCAGCCAAGCATTAGTAGATCTCCGTGAGCAAGGTTCAGAATCCTGGAAACGCCGTAGATTAAGTTGAGCCCAACAGCAATAAGCGCATAAATTGCGCCCATAAGAACACCGTTAATCACAATATCAACATGGTACAGCGGTAACATTTCTTACAACCCCAAATAGGCTTTCTTTATGTGCTCGTGACCCTTTAAGCTTGCGGTGTCACCTTCAAGTACTATCTTCCCACTCTCAAGCACATACGCTTTATGAGCAACATCAAGTGCCTGAAGCACATTCTGCTCAACAAGCAAAATTGTGACACCTCGAGCATTTATCTTTTTAAGAGCATCGAATAGTTTGATAACGATTACGGGGGCCAGCCCTAGCGAAGCTTCATCCACCATTAATAGCCGCGGAGAAGCCATTAAACCTCTAGCTATAGCGAGCATTTGCATCTCTCCGCCACTCAACGTTCCCGCTAGCTGCTTCTCCCTCTCTTTAAGTATAGGAAATAGCTCATAACATGTCCTGAGGTTTCCCTGCATCAACTTTCTGCTTCGCTTGCTCATAGCACCCAGCTCAAGGTTTTCACGTACCGTCATGTAAGGGAATACACCCCTTCCTTCAGGAACATAGGATATGCCCATCTCTGTAATGCGAGAGGGATGTAGGTTGCTGATGATTTTCCCCTCGAACTCTACCCTTCCCGACATAATTTGAAGCAAACCCATAATACTCTTCAATAACGTTGTCTTACCAGCTCCATTTGGACCGAGAAGTGCAACTATTCTACCATCCTCAACCTCTAACGAAACATCCCACAATACGCGGATACCATCATATGCCACGTTTAAATTACTTACCCTTAGCAAACCGCTCCACCGATATATGCCTCGATTACTCGTCTATCGTTCGTCACCTCAGCCGGGCTGCCCTCCGCTAACCTCTCACCGTGGTGAAGAACAATTATGCGGTCGGCATGTTTCATCAATGTTCTCAAAACGTGCTCTATCATGAATATCGTCACACCATTCCCACGAATCGTCTCCGTCATATGCATAAACTCCTCTCCCTCCTTCGGGTTCAAGCCGGCTAAGGGTTCGTCTAATAACAAAAGGGTTGGCGCAGTAGCCAAAGCTCGCGCTAATTCCACCTTCTTCCTATCAAACACGGTGAGATTTTTGACCAACATATCGCTCCTTTTAAGAAGACCGGTAAGCTCTAAGACTTTTTTGACCTCTTCAACAGCGGTCTTCTTCTCAAGTCTCTTTCTGCCGAACAGCACTCCGAACAGCACATTTTGAAAGACAGTCAAGTCTAGGAAGGGTTTGACTAACTGATAGGTGCGTGATATGCCCTTTTTGCATATTTCATAAGGTTTAAGCCTAGTTATGTCCTCACCATTAAATCTGATAACACCAGCTGTGGGTCTATAATCTCCACAGATTATGTTGAAAAGGGTCGTCTTACCAGCACCGTTCGGACCAATTAATCCTAAGAGCTCATTCCGCCTGACTTCGAGGCTTACATTATGTAGTGCTCTCAGACCTCCGAAATATTTGCTTACTCCTTTAACTTCCAAAATAGTTACCATTCCACTCGCCTCTTTCAGTAGGGGGATTATAAACGTTACCCTAGTTCCCATGATGATGTTACGATAGGTTGTGTTTGAGGAGCCAGTTGTATATTGCTGTGAATGAGCCTATGTATCTGGTTATGGTGTTGAGGGTTGAGTTGTGTGGGAATCCTCCTAGTAGGCATCTTAGCTTCGCTTTTAGTATGCCGAACCACCTCTCTATTCTGTTCCTCATCTTGAATGTTTCACGCCCTCTCTTGTGGGGTTTCGTGCCTATACTCTAAACCTAGCCTTTCGAAGGCTTCCCTATACCAGGGTCCTTTGTCTACGAGGAATAGTGGTTTGTTCTCACAGTATTCGAGGATCTGCTTCAGGAATATTTCTGCGTCTAGTGTTGATCTTGTGAAGCTCGCTCTGAAGGTTAAAACCTCCTTTGTGTCAACATCTCTAGCAGCCCAGAGGAACACGTATATGGGTTCACCCTTACGCTCTATCTTAGTCTCATCAACAGCTATACACCTACGATACCTCCTCTCAGGCTTAGCATCCCTAATTGCGGTGAAAGCTCTATACACAGCCCTCTTCACAACATCCACAAGAGGCTGAAGACCGGACATAAGACAACATAGAAGCACCAAAACACAAACCCAAAAGACAAAAACATTAAACAACCTACACAAATCTTATCGTAACATCATCCCGGAGGGGGTGATTTGTCAAGATGGGCTCGACTCGATCCCTTAGGCTGTAGGATATGATTGGTACCTCTAGGAAAAAAGAGGGGTTGAAATGTTGGGGTCAAAAAGCCTAGGTAAGGGTGGGTTATTGGTACTTTCGGTACATCTTTAGGTCTCCGAGGTTTATGTCCTTCTCCACCTTTACGTTCTCTATCTTGACGGGGCGGTAGCCGTCTTTTTCGATTCTAACTTCGTAGGTTGATGGTTGTAGACCTTTAAACCAGAAGTCTCCGAATATGTCGGTTGTGGTTTCTTGCTTTTCTCCTGTGTTAGTGTTAGTTAGTGTTGCTTTTGCTCCCTCGATGCACTCGTCCGCTTCTGGGTCAAATACTGCTCCGGTTATGAAGGGTTTGAGTAGGTGTAGGTTTAGGTAGTGGACTCTCGGCTTTGTTTCTTTTAGGTTGGGGTTGAGTGGTGCTGCTTTATCAAGCAAGTCCTTGAACTCTTCTTCTTCGCCGAATTTTATTGCTTCGGTCGGGCATGCTTCAACGCACCTAGGCTCCTTCTCACCTTTGTCGAGTAGGTGCGCGCAGCCCGTACACTTCTGCGCTATCATCAAGAAGTCGTTGAAGTAGATTGCTTCGTAGGGGCAGTTATAGACACAGTCTTGGCAGCCGTTACATTTCGCCGGGTCTATTATTACTAAGCCGTCTGGGCGCTTGTAGATCGCCTTGGGTTTACACACTTCGATGCAAGGCGCTTTGTCGCAGTGGTTGCAGAGGGTTGGTACGTAGGAGACCCTCACCTTAGGGTAGCTCCCCCTCTCTTTCTCAACCATCTTGAGCCAGAAGTGTCCTACGAGCGGTTGGGGCTTTGCGTAGGGGCTCCAGTCGTTTCCGACGTGCTCATCCTTACAAGCTATCTGGCAGTTATAGCACCCGTTGCAGATGGCTAGATCTATAACAAAGACCTTCATAAACCATCACCTCCAGAATTGGCGGCTGCTACGTATGTGGAGAAGTATGGTCCGACTAGTGGGTGGTATCTTCTTTCGAAGGCCTCAGGATACCTTCTCCTCAGATCCTCCAAGTCGGCTTTCTCGACGCCCACAAGGTAGCCGCTTATAACCATCAACGCTGTGTTTTTACCGCCTTCGTGTGGGGCGATGAGGTTTATGGCTCCTCCGCGGTCTATCCTGTCCTCTAGCGAAATTATATCAGCACGAGCCCCGTGATCGACAGAGACTACGCCAGGCATTATCCTCTCGGTTACGCGCACACCGCATAGCACAGCCCCCCTCTCATTAAACACTTTAACTACGTCGCCGCTCTTTACCCTCAGCTTCTCAGCATCTACTGGATTTATCCAGATGGGTTCGTAGAGGTATCCGTCCGCACCCTTCACCTTACAAGTCGGTATCTCTCTAAGCCAGATCGCGTAGTCGAGCTGCGCGTGCATCCTCCACCTACCGTGGTTCGATACCAAGATAAATGGGTACTTTTTGGCCCTCGGGTGTTGAAGGCTCTCCTGCCAGCTCTCACCATAGGGGATATAGTGGGGGACAGGCGGCCTCTCTTTGTCGTCTGGGAAGTGCTCAGCCAATCGCTTAGAGAAGAACTCGATTTTACCTGATGGTGTGCTCAACCTATTTCGCTCAGGATCCTTATAGAAAGCCCTCAGACCAGGAGGAAAGACCTTTAGATCGTTCCATCTGGGGTGGAGCGGAATCAGATAGTATCCTTTTTCCTTAAGTTTCTCAAGGCTTATGAGCTGCGAAGCACCACTATCCTCAAGCATAGCTTTCTTCCAACCCTCGATATCCCTACCCTCAGTGAACCTTTCGAGGAGATCTGGGATACCTATCGCTGGCCCCAGCTTCTCAGCTATCAAGCAGCATATCTCGTAATCGCTCTTAGACTCCCCAACCGCTTCTACACCCTTTTCAGAATTCGCCACATAAATATACTGGGTGTTAGTTGTTTCTGTGAAACATATGTCTTCCTCTTCTACCGGTGTCGTGACTGGCAGAATTATGTCTGCGAATATGCAGTCATTCTCAAGCCAGGGGCTTTGTGCTAAGATGAACTCTAGCTTTGGGCTTCTGTAGGCTTCGGCGAATTCAAACCCACCATTCCAGCAGGTTAAGGTGCAGTTGGTAGTCTTCCAGAGCACGCGTATCTCTGGCAACCCAGGTGCTGGGTATGTGAACTCTCTGAACTGGCACTCAGTTGTGCAAGAGAAGAGACCATGGCTATACCAGCGAACAGGCGGATTTAAAACAGCCTCAGGGAGCTTAGTCTTTATTATCACCTGCTTCAACGTTCTATCAAGTATTTTCTCCGCCTCCTGAGGGGTTCCTAGAATAACCCCCTGTGCGCAGATGTATGCGGTCCACTCACGCCGAGTTTCCTTTAACGCAGGTATAATCTTCGGAATGTGAGATAGTAATCCTGACCACTGATTTATTTGGTGGACACCTGGCTTTCCAACCCCTTGCATCGCAAGTAGCAAAACCTCTAATCTAGCTGGTTCGGTTGAATACGGACCCCTTATGTATGGTCCACCGTACATGTGCATGATCGAAGTTCGTTTGGAGGCCCATAATCTTGCTAACGCTTTTATTACTCTTGCTGGTACGCCTGTTATTTCTTCAGCCCACTTTGGTGTTTTGGGGATGCCATCCTCTTCTCCTAAAACGTATTTTTTGAATTCCTCGAATCCTACGGTGTGAGTAGCCACGTACTCCTTGTCGTATGTTCCTTCGGTTATCCAGATGTATGCTACTGCAAGCTGTAGTGCAGCATCGGTGTTAGGCCTTATCGGAATCCATTTGTCTGCGTGAATCGCGGCGGCGTAATTTAGATCTGGGCAGACGAATATCTGCTTTATCCCGAGCTCTGTGAACCAGAAGCCTATTCTACTCCACCCCTGGTCTGCAAAGCCCCAGGCTGTTGTTTCGTAATCGCAGCCCCAACACAAAAGGACTTCTGTGTTAGCGGCTACATCTTGTATCACATTGACTGGCGTTTGCTGGCCAAGAGATTCCATTCCCCATACGTGTTTCGCCCCCCACCACCAGCCCTCCCAGCTGTCCGGGTTCCTGGTAACGTATGTGAAGCCGCCTAGATGCTTTAGGAGGTGGCAGATAACACCGTGAGCACCGTGGATCCATTTGGTTTGACCGTGTCCTTCAGAATGGGCACATATAGCATATGGCCCATATTTCTCCAAAACCCTCTTGAGCTCGCTTACAATAACGTCTATCGCTTCGTCCCAAGAAATCCTCACGTAGCGGCTCTTCCCCCTATTCTGCGGGTTCCTCTCACCCTTAGGGTTCCAATCCACCCTCTTCAGCGGATACCTAACTCGAGTAGGGGAGTAGACGGAGTTCTTGTATATTAGCCTGAAAGGGGGGTTCAGCTCCTTCATCAAGGGTTTGAAGACCTTTCCGCGGGCTTCCCAACTCCACACCGGAATCTCTCCAACCCCATATTTCCAGTCGTAGCGCAAAGGCCTTATCCTGACGATCTTGTTATCCCTAATATCCACGCGACAAAGATCGCCAGCGCAGCTGAAGCCCTGCAATCCAAGGTTTTTAATAACACTTCGCTCAGACAAAGAAGATTCTTGCAAAGAATCTGTTTCGTTCATTGATGACATAATTTTATTATTTGCGTATCCCATATATATGGATTATGCTAACCCCCCGGGATGATTTACGATAAGGTTTTGGGTGTTTTGTCTAATTTGTTTATTTTTGGGCTTGTATTTTTGTTTGTCTTATGTCTGCTCTTGGGTTCTTGGTGGGTGTGGTTGGGAGGGGTCTTTAAGAGGGATAGGACGCTTTTGGGGAGCAGGGTCCTTGTAGCTCTGCCATGCTTTTTAGGCGTATCGTATAGGGGTGTGGCTAAGGTTATTGAGTTGATGAGGCTGAGGTGAAGGTTGAGCGTAGGAGGTGAGCCGATCTGGCTCTTAAGGGCTAGCTTCACAAGATCATCACTACTGTGAATAAACCGCTATTCCTCGTAGATAAGCGTCTCTGGTACAGAGATGCCTTCGAAAGGCTCGGTTAAGAGTGTAGGCACGAAACCCCACAACACGGGACGTGAAACATTTAATATGAAAAACAGAATAGAGAGATTGTTCTGCATACCAGAGCAAAACTCAGACCCCTACTAAGAGGATCCCACACAACTCAACCATCAAAAACCATAACCAGATACATAAGCACATACATAGCCATCTACAACAACCTGCTCAAACACAACCTAACGTAACATCATCTTCATGAGCATCGCAAAACTAATTAAGATAATCAACGAAGAATGTTAATATGAACTCTGTGAAGGTATCAGGGCTTGTAAAGAGGTTTGGGCAAGTCAGAGCCGTTGATAGTGTAAATTCCGCCGGAAAAGAGAAAGATGGGAATGGTCTTCCGAAGCTACGCGGTCTGGTCTCATATGACTGTTTATGATAACATCGCCTACCCACTTATGAAGGAGGCGAAGGAGAAGGGGGACGAGATGGTCAGATGGGCCATTAACCTCGTGAGGTTAGAGGGGCTTGATATAATTGAAAGCCAGTTAGGGAGGCTGTGTTGTCTAGGTTGGCAAGACCAGCGAAAAAGCGAGGTACTACTGGTTATCAGATCAGAAAACATGCGTAGTAGTGTTGCAGAAGGTAAAGAACTTCAAATTTATTTACCACCTGAAAGTTGTATCCTCATATAACGGTGAGACAGGGAGATGTTTGATCTAAGTCTACTCGAAGTATTATTTTACTTTTTTGATATAGCGTCGGTACTGTTTTTCCTCTATTTCTTATTTGAGACCTTTAAGGAGGCGCGTTTCTGTTTGTCTTTAAGGAAGGTGGTTGACTTCACTCTTCACGAGTTTCATGAGGGAGTAAGTTCGCTCGTCGGTTTCATCCACTTTTCAATTGTTATGAGTATCGTCCTTTCAACAGTGTGTTTATGCTTAAGTCCTTTGCTGATAATCGATGGTTTTATCGTGATATGGTACGCTTTGCTTGTCATATCGATACCATTTGCTATGGGACTTTTTATAGATATAATTTGGAGGTTTTTTGTTCTTTCTAAGAGCCTAACAATACTTCAATATTTAAAGACGAAAAGTAAGTTCAAAAAAGAATCCTTGATTGCGCATCTAAAGGTGATGATTATCATAATATTAAGTTTAAGCAATCTGTTGCTTTTTTGGAATTCTGGATGGTTCACCGTTAACAGCTTGATTTTTGTTGTAAGAAATATTCTTCTATCTCTAATTTTCATCAATCCCCTAACCAACGCTCTGTTAAACTATGATAAACCGCTTTACTATTTTGAAGTACCTTTTAATTTGAAAGACGTCCTTGACGGAAAAGTGGAAATCGAAAATATAAAGACAAGCATTGAGAACATTAACGAGTTAAGTAATCGTAAAAAATTATCTTTAACCGCTTGTCTTGAAATCGGTGTTTGTGAGGATGTTTGTCCTGCGACTGCTGTGTTACGACCATTGTCGCCGAGGGTGCTTATAAGGAAACTTGCTATACTTATGAAAAATAAGCCAGTTGATGGTAATCCTTTTGAAGTCATAGATAAAGATGAAATATGGTCGTGTACTACCTGTGGTGCGTGCACATATTCTTGTCCAATAGGAGTTCGACACTTGGAGATAATAATGGATCTGAGAAGAACATTGGTTGAGTCTGGTACGATTGATAAAAAGAAAGCGACTGTTCTTTCAAGCGTTGCTACGTTTGGTAATACGTTTGGGATGTTAAATGACAGTAGAAATAATTGGCTAAAAGAATTTGGCGTTAAACTCATTGAAGAGAACCCAAACTGTAAGCATTTATTATGGATTGGCTGTCTAGGCAGTTTTGACGATAGACAGAGAAAGATCGCTGAAGCATTTATCAAAATTCTGAAGAAAGCGGGCAAATTAGATGAGATTGCGTTTCTAGGCAGCCTTGAAACTTGTTGCGGAGATTCTGTGAGAAAACTTGGTGACGAAGGTATGTTTCAGGAAATAGCGCTTAAAAACATAGAATTATTTGAAAAGAACAACATAAGTTCAATTATTACTATCTGCCCCCACTGTTATAACACATTTAAGAATGACTATCGCGAACTGGGTTTAAAAGACATAAGAGTTATACATCACGCTGAGTTTCTTGAGATGTTATTTGAAAGCAAAACTCTGAGTTTAAAAACAATCGGTAGGAAAATGACCGTTCACGACCCTTGCTACTTATCTAGATATAACAGAATCACTCCATTGATAAACACGCTCGAAAAAATCGGGAGCGTAACAAGGCCAAAAAGATGGGGCGAAAAAACATTTTGTTGTGGCGGCGGAGGGGGAAACTATTGGTATGAAGTCCCGGAGAGGAAGAGAATAAGTCACGAACGATTGCAACAGTTACTAGAGTCGAAACCAGACATCATAGTCACATTTTGCCCCTACTGTAAAGCTATGCTGGATGATGCAGCGCAAGCTAAAGAAGTAAAACACGTAGGAATACTCGATGCGGCAGAACTCATAAATGAGGCGATTAAATAAGACATGACTCAGTTTTAAACAAAATAGTGAATTTTGGCAGCTTATTGCTTAGATGAAAGTGTATGTAGAGCGTCGCGCAGCTTCATTGCTAGATTTTTGCCTTTTTCCTCTGGAGTTCTTCCTTCTATCAATGTGCAAACTCTTCCCAGCTGTGGTTTTAGGAGCTCTACCAAGTTTCTCTTCTTTAACATCGATACATCTAATTGAAGATCTTTTATCGTCCAAATTTTAATCGGTTTTTCACGAGCTTTCTTTAATGCTATTAGTGAGACGTACCTTAGCTCTCCGAGTTCACTGGTTACTGTAGCGAGTAGGGGTAATGGAGCCTTCACAACGTCATAGCCTCCAGTCCTAACGGTGGTTAGTAGCGCCTCCCTATCTACTATTTCGATTTTTTTTACAGAGTTGACTGCTGGGATCTTTAGGAACTCTGCGAGGATAAGCCCTGTTTGTTCTGAATTCCAGTCAGCGCTTTGCTTCCCAGTTAAGATCAAATCATATTCACCTATTTTTTCTATGGCTTTGTAGAGTATTAAGGCGGTTGAGTAACTGTCGACATCATTTAACCCTTCACCCTGCACCGTTATAAGTTCATCAGCACCAGCAGCAAGGACCTTACGTAAAACACCTTCAGATAGGCGGTCTCCAACACTTAAGACGGTAATTTTTCCTCCGTGGGCTTCTTTTAGCTGCAGAGC
>Ga0080004_1114244_pt1 | contig 14267 bp, 11 predicted proteins | sample WasSprMetagenome_FD_69207 | JGI IMG/M metagenome (GOLD analysis project Ga0080004, IMG submission 69207) | Sulfidic aquatic microbial communities from Washburn Spring, Yellowstone National Park, USA - WS (SPADES assembly) (version 2) | ecosystem: Environmental > Aquatic > Thermal springs > Hot... | reverse complement strand
GGCGTATATAGGCTAAGTGTAGAGGCAACCGAAGCCTTTGAGAACGCGAGAGCAAAGGTTGCAAGGTTCATAAACGCAAAAGATTCAGAAATAGTCTTCACAAAGAACGCTACCGAAGCCTTAAACCTCGTCGCTTACAGCTGGGGTCTATGCAACTTAAAGAAGGGCGATCGAATACTATTGACTGAAATGGAGCATCATAGCAATATTGTGCCTTGGCAGCTCGTAGCTAAGCATACCGGAGCAGTGGTAGATTACATCCCGATCAATGAAGATGGCTTGCTCGTTGACGAAGAGGTAGATAGGTTGCTGAATTTGGAACCTAAGATCGTAAGCATTACGCAAGCATCTAACGTGCTTGGCACAATAAATGATGTGAAAGAAATTGTGGAGAAGGCGCATAAAGTAGGCGCTATCGCTGTTGTAGATGCCGCTCAATCTGTACCACATATGCGGGTAGATGTTAAGGAATTGGGGTGTGACTTCCTAGCATTTTCGGGGCATAAAGCCTTAGGTCCATTAGGTGTGGGTGTGCTCTATGGCAAAAGAGATTTGCTAAAGGACATGAACCCGTTCTTGGGAGGTGGAGATATGATCAGCAGAGTATGGTTGTCTGGTGCTGAGTGGAATGAGCTGCCTTGGAAGTTTGAGGCAGGCACCTCTTCTGTAGCTGACGTTATAGGTTTAGGCGCTGCGGTAGACTATCTGAATTCCATAGGTATGAGTAGAGTAAGAGCGCATGAAGTTAGGTTGACCGAGTACGCTTTGAAGCGGTTGTCTGAAATCTCAGATATAAGGATATACGGTCCAAGGGATTTAGATAAACGAAGCGGTGTAATATCTTTTAACCTATCTGGTATACATCCGCACGACTTGGCGTCCATACTTGATGAAGAGGGTATCGCTATAAGAGCCGGGCACCACTGCGCTATGCCACTGATGACCAAACTTGGTGTCGCAGCGACCGCCAGAGCGAGCTTCTACATCTATAATAGTGAGAGCGACATAGATGCTCTAGTAGAGGGGCTATATAAAGCGAGGCGCATATTCAAACTATGAGCTCAGAATTCTACCGCGATATGATACTTGACTACTATCGCCACCCCAGAAACTACGGGAGCATAGAAGATGCACAAATAAAGGTGCAGGAATCTAACCCACTGTGCGGCGACGACATCGAACTCTACATAAAACTAGATGCAGACAAAAAGGTAGAAGATATAAAGTTCAAAGGCAAAGGATGTGCTATAAGCATAGCGTCAGCCTCTCTCATGACGGAACTTTTGAAAGGAAAGAAGCTGGATGAACTTCTCTCATTCTCTAAAAAAGACCTACTCGATGCGCTTGGTATTGAGACTCTTGGCCTTAATCCTGTTAGGATAAAATGCGCACTTCTGCCCTACAAAGCATTAAAGATCGGGATCTATAACCATCTCGGTGAGAAGATTTCTGAGGAAGAGGAACACCTACTCGACTACGAAGCTGATGCTGAGGGGGTTTCATAACATATATTTTCCATACCAGCGCACAGTTCCTAGGAGCTTCTTAAAGAGATGGTGGTGAATATTTCCAAGCGTTGCCCCACGTATCTAGGAACGCTATTTGCTCAAGAGGTTTCCTTGGGGGCGGAGGCGGCTCAACCGCTGCTTTACCGATAAACACTAGAGCGCAGAGTTCCATCTCAGGGGGCGCGTTCAGAATTTCTGATATTTTATCTCTATAGAATGTCCTAACAGCAGCACCAACAGCTCGATGCTCAACTTTAATCTCCTTCCTCGCGAAGCCTCCTGCCCAGACCGAGCCGAGTCCTCGGCTCGTGGCTACGAGCAGCATATTCTCTATAGCTGCACCCATATCGTATGCATTAGTTAGTGTTGGGCTTAGTTCCTCAACTACCTTCCGGTAGACCGCTATTAGAAGATCGGCTTTGAACATGTTAATGATACCATCTACTGTGAACTTTTTAAGTAGATCGTCGAGGTCAGGCTGATCCTTTATGTTGTGCGTTGTTATGTCTCGCCCCGTAGATTTTCTGATCGCCTGCACCATCGTCTCCAGCGCTTCACCACCTACTTTAAGTCTATTCCACGCCGTTCTTGTAATGTTCAACTCGATGTCTATCACCACATCCATTATCTTCTTCTTGACCTCTTTGTCTCGAATGACAACAAATGCCCACTCTTGCCTATTTTGTGCAGATGGTGCCCAGCGAGCAGCCTCTAACACCTCCCTTACCACGTCATCGCCGAGAGGCTCTGGGATAAAGGATCTTACACTTCTCCTTTTCATTATGCATTCAAAAACATCCATTCTATCAAACACCTCCGCATACTATACCGACCTTCTATTTGTAAATCTTACGTCTTTAAACCTCTATCCGGTAATAGGGTTGAGGATAAGCTGGTGTAAAGCTTTTAGCAGACCATTTTTCAAACCTTATAGAGTATTCTGCTGATATTCTTCGGAGCCCCTCCAAGACCGCCTGTGATAGATCTTCAGGGCTTAATTCTGCCCTAATATTCATCACAACATCTAATTTTGAACATACTGGCGGTTCAGAATCAAAGATGACGCCTTGACTCAAATCGACTAGGCTAGCCTTACCAGCGCCGTCGCTTGATGAAAAGAAGAGCTTTAGATGAGCTATGCGTCGCTTCTTCTCTACAATCATCTTGCCAATCGAGCTCAGTAAATGGGAGAGAGGATGCTTCATCGAAATTGGCTTATTAGATGCGAGTGTAAAGGAACCGTTAAACCACCCTAGATCTGCTTCGGCTGCAGCATACATATCATAATCGACATCGACACCACCCTTCCGCTCATACCTTCTATTCAAGATGTAATCACATAGTCTATCTAGGTTATAGCCAGTTTTGGCTGAGATAAACAAACACTCCGGCTTCTCAAAATAAAACCTCCTTAACGCATCAAGCACCTTAGGTTGCTCCGACTGATCTATCAGATCGACTTTGTTAATACATATTAGATCTGCTTCTTGGAGCTGCCAAGCCATGAGAGCTAACTGTCTATCCTTAGAGGCATCTAACCCTGCTACGTTGAGCACCTTCTTCGCATCCACCAACACAACATAAGGTGCTAGATCTAACTCCCCCTTATGATACTCTGTAAGCGGGTTGTAGACGGTCGCTACAAGGTCTGTGCAGCTACCAACAGGTTCTGCAAGAATCAAATCGGGCTTGACTAAGCTCACGAGTTCGTCAACCTTCGTTATAAAATCAGGAAACCTACAGCAGAAGCAGCCATTTTGAACCTCAACAAAAGGAAAACCAGCCCAGCCAACTACCTTACTGTCAACAAGAACATCCCCCTGATCGTTCGTTACAATGGCAACTCTCAAGTTATGCTCAGAAACAAACTTCCTACCTATCGAAACTATTAACGTAGTCTTGCCAGCTCCAAGATATCCACCTATCACAGCCAGCTTAGGCATCTAACTATTCGCCTCACACACTATGCACCTTCGCCTTATTACCATATTGGTCGTAGTGCACCATCCGATCAAGATCAAGCCTCTCGTGGCCGGGGCGAACCCAAGGTGAGGGATAGTAGGAACCTATTGGTTTGGGTGGATAGCCTACGGGGATGAGGGACATGAGGCGTAGCTCTGGCGGTATATTCAATGCCCTCTTGAGGTCTTCCTCGGGTACAAGGCTGTGGGTGAGCCACACAGTTCCAAGACCTAGAGCTGTAGCCATCAGCAGCATATTCATTATCGCTGCTGCTATGCTAAAGCAGAATATCTCATCATTACGCCCGGGGTAAACCCTCTTCTTCCTAGGGTCGCCGACCACAGCTATTATCACCGGGACATCAGAGAGATATTTACAGTCAGGGAGCCAAGGCATAGCATCCCAAGGAAAACTGGGGTGCAACTCTTTAGCCTTTCTGTACTTCTCAACCAGCAAGCTTCTTATTCTCTCCTTTACCGCTTGGTCCCTAACAACTATAAACTCCCAAGGCTGCGTGTTAGCACCTGAAGGCGCCCAGCGAGCAGCCTCTAAAATCAGGCGGATATGCTCCTCAGGCACCGCTTTCATCATATACTCTCTGATGGATCGTCTACTTTTTATAACCTCCAAAAGTTCCTCAGGCTTCAACATACCTACCATATTTGAACCTTTGGACCCCTCTTATATCAACCTTTGTAGCGATCTCATAACCCTACCATCTACCTAGATTATCTTTTTAGCACAACCTTCCTGTTTGCAACTTGCTTCTCCAGCTAAGGTCTATGGTTGTGTATCAGTAAGGCTACTTGGCGCCGCTCTAGCTGATCAAGAAAACATTTAATAACCGGTTTTGTAAGATAAGGGAACCGATCTGCCTATGATTACAGCTCCGCTTGAAGGAATAAAGGTTCTAGATTTCACTCACGAAGTATCTGGACCTCACTGCACAATGCTTCTAGGCGACTTGGGTGCGGAAGTGATTAAGGTAGAGGTGCCTGGGAGAGGGGACAGAGGGAGACACTGGGTCGGAATGCTTGAAACAATCTACATAACAAATAACAGAAACAAGCGCAGCATCGTCCTAGATCTTAGAACTGAGGAAGGGCGAAAGATCGCCGTCGAGCTAGCTAAAAGGGTTGATGTTATAGTGGAGAACTTCGTGCCAGGAACCTTAAAGAAATTTGGATTGGATTACGAGAGCGTCAAAAAAATCAACCCAACCATAATCTACTGCTCTATATCAGGCTATGGGCAAGACGGGCCGTATAGCAGCCGCCCCGCCTGGGATCCGATAATTGAAGCCGAATCTGGGCTGATGTCACTAACCGGAGACCCTGAACCGTGTTTACCTTCAAGGATACCTGCATCTATCATCGATTATGGCGCAGGCGTTTATGCCGCGTTGGCGATAACTTCGGCTCTCTTATATAGAGAGAAGACCGGGAAGGGTCAGTTTATCGACGTCTCAATGCTTGACGTTGCATCGTTATGGGCAGGATACTGGATTGCCTACAGCTCCATAACCGGAAAAATACGAGAGAGAATGGGTTCTGCTGCACCAGTCGGTGCACCATACCAGGTTTTTAAGACGAAGGATTCCTACGTTTTCATAGCGGCATTCGAGGACGAGCACTGGAGGAAATTATGTCAAGTAATAAAAGCAGAGGAGTTGCTCAGCAACCCCCTCTATACGACGAAGGAGGAGAGATATGCAAATAGGTCAAGCCTAGTAGAAAAACTTAACAGTATACTGCAAGGCTGGGAAACTGCAAAGCTTGTAGACGCTTTAGTTGCTGCTGGAGTGCCTTGTGCGCCAGTAAATACCACACTACAAGTGGCAAATCACCCGCAATTAATCCATCGTAATATGATACTTGAGATTCAATACAAAGGGCAGAAAGTAAAGGTGCCAGGCATACCTTTTAAGTTCTCTGAGTGTCAACTAAAGATTAGGCATCTACCTCCAGCGGAGGTCGGTCAGCATACAAAGGAAGTTCTACGTGAATTCGCATTAACACAGTAACCTCTCTTAACCGCTTGAATCGCGCTGTTTTGCTGATCAAAAATATTATGAATAGTTTTTATGCGACTAGATTCTTTCGATAAACATGTTGCCCAGATAGATGTCGTTTCTATCGATTTTTAAGCGTAGTTCTTTGGGCGCATAGCCTGCGTATGCGATTCTTAAACTGTATGTTGTGTCAGAGTCCAAGCCATCAAATTCGAAGCCGCCGAACGAGTCTGTGAATACCGTTTTATTTACACCCGTTCTCTCGTTTATAAGAGTTACCTCAACACCCTCAGCACATTCATCTGTATCTTTGCAGACAATGTTTCCGGCTATGAAGTATTTAGTTATTCTGTAAAGATTCATGTAATAGACATTTGGCTTTGTATCGTACTCTGGATGGTAGGGTTCAGCCAACCCTCCCTTTACTATTTTACTTACTTCACTTTGATCATCCTCTAAATCGCCGAAGATCATAGCCCCGCTTGGGCAGGCTTGAACACATCTAGGGGTTTTACCGCTTTCAATACGGTGAACACAGAAGGTGCACTTCTGCGGGATACCCTTTTCGTCGTTCCAGCTCACTACATGATAGGGACAACCCTCTACAATTTCTCTTTGACCAGCTGCTCTTTGAGGGTCTATAACCACTACTCCATCGGCTCTAACATATACTGCGTTGTTTCTAGCCACTTTCGCGCAGGGAGGATCGCCACACTGCATGCAGAGGATCGGCATATAGGCGACCTTTACATGAGGGAACTTCCCTCTTTCTCTTTTCATCAACCTTATCAACGTTTGATCCAGTTTCTTTATGCCCACCGAGTAGGGTGGATAATCATTATCCCAGAATTCGTCTTTGCAAGCGATAAAACATGAGTAGCAGGCTATGCACTTATCTATGTCGATAACCATCGCCCATCTTGCCATTCTTTCACCCCCACTTTGATACCTCTACCATACATGAGTTTGGTGCCATTCCGCTAGCGTTTTTAGACATTAAACGGGCTGGCGTCAGTATATTGATGCACCCTCCACGATCAGGAGATTCTCCAGGCTCGCCAAGAGGATCATATATAGCGCTCGCCTCATAGGAATGTACGACTCCTGGCCGTATTCTTTCTGTGACTTCGGCTATGCAGATAACAGCTCCCCTATCGTTGTACACTTTAACCAAGTCGCCGTCAACTATCCCTCTTTTACTCGCATCCTCCGGGTTTATTCTGAGTATCCAGTAGTAGTACCCATCTTTACCCTTACGCCTATGGTCAGGGATGTCATTAATCCAGCTCTCTTTACCATCATACTGTGTGAAGAAGGTATAACGTGGGTGTGGCGATACCAATTGAAGTGGATATTTTTGTGCAGCAGGGCTTTCAGGTCCCTCCCACGACGGTATATACTTCGGTATAGGCGGTCTCTCGGGGTCTGATGGATCAAACCTTTTCAAGGTGGTTGATTCGAATTCCAGTAACCCGGATGGTGTTCCAAGGCCGCATCCGTCTGGAATACCCATGATTCTACCTCCTGTAAGCCCTGTATCTGGTGTGTCCCTTTTTCTCGCTTCGGCGAACCATCTCAAAGCCGGTGTTGGTTTGTATGGCTTAGGTAGTGGAACAACGAAGTACCCCTTTTTCTTAAACTCTTCCCAAGTAAGATATTTCGATAGATCTGTAACCTCGAACAGTCTCTTCACCCAATCAAGTTCTGTCATTCCGTTTTCCGTATATTTCTCATAGAACCCTAACCTTTTTGCAACAGTTGCGAATATCTGGTAATCGGATTTCGATTCACCGAGAGGCTCTATACACTTCATCTGGAAAACTATTATCCGGTGGTTTGTTGAATCGGATAGGTGCGGTGTGTATCCGCCTGATGAAGCCCATTCTCCGATATCCCATCTTTCAAAGTTTGTGCACGCAGGTAGTATTAGATCGGCAAATTTAGCTTCACCTTCGAACCAGATCGCTTGGTTGACGACGAACTCAAGTTTTGGGCTTCTGTACATTCTAACCCATCTATTGGTCTCGGTCATTGTGGAGATGTAGGCCGTACCATATCTCCAGAACATCTTAGCTGTGGGAAAGCCGTCTTCAGGATATTTGTACTCTCTGAACTGCGCCTCAGGATACGCGCCTGCAAAACCCTTTCCCCTCCACCTCACTGGTGGATTCAAAATAGCTTCAGGTAAGAGGAGCCTCAAAATGTGCTGCCCTTGAGGCTCATTTACGGTCCATCTGACAGGCATCTTAGTGACTCCTCTAGATAGTAGGATGGCCCCAGCTGTGTTAGTTGCGTCCCCTGAGATGCCTCCTTCAGCGTAGCCTGGGAAGTAGAATTGCGCGTTATATGGTACTCCAGCTGTTGTACCCCATATATTCCTTCCAGGCTTGCCTAAGCCCTGCATAGCAGCTAAAAGAACCATCATCCTAGCCCATTCGTGGCCGTAGGCAGCTCTGCAGGCGCCTCCCATTCCACCTCGTCCTATAGCAAGCATAGTCTTCTTCCTCGCCCATTCTCTTGCCAGCGCCCTTATCTCTCTAGCGGGTACGTCGCATTTCTCTTCAGCCCACTCAGGGGTCTTTGGTACTTCGTCATCTTTACCTAAAACATAGTCCCGCCATTTTTCGAAGCCTAAAGTTCGTTTTTCAATATAATGCTTGTCATATGTATCTTCTTTGATCCACGTGTAAGCGATAGCTAGAGCCAAGGCTGTGTCTGTTCCAACCTTTGGAGCGAGCCATTTATCGGCGAAGTTCATCGCGGTCCAATTGAAGAAGGGGTCGATAAAGATCATCCTTACACCAAGTTCCTTTAACCAGAACCTCCAAGGCACAGATTCGTTACCCGCGTATGTACCTAGCGTTGCGTGTGGATCGCAAGACCAGAAGACAAGAAGCTCACAGTGCTTTAGGCCGTCTTCAAGAAGGTCGTATTGCTCTGGGATTCCCAGCCTCCACGAGAAACCCCAGTGGTGCATCGCACCCCAGAACCACCCCTCCCAGCTGTCTGGGTTATGATCCACATATGTGGCTCCTAGCATAGCCATGAATCTGTGGTAAGCGCTGAACCTATATCCCACATTTCCCCAGCTATGATGTGAAGACGGTGTTGTGATTATCGCTGGGGCGCCATAGTTTCTAATGATACGTTCAATTTCTGATGATAGGATATCAAGAGCCTCTTCCCAACTTATTCGCTCGTATGCTGATTTGCCTCTGTTTTCTGGGTTCCTCGAACCGTTTGGGTTAAAGTCTACTCTTTTAAGTGGGTAAAGAATCCTATTGGGAGCATATACTCTGGCTCTTGTTGATAAGGTCCAAGATGCGACCAACGCTTTTCTTGGAGGTGAGAATTTCCGCCCTCTTGCTTCAATAACCCACGATTCCGCATCATCTTGGCTCAATTCAAGCGGTTCAACGCGCACTATCTTACCATCTTCTACATACACGAAGACAGGTCCTCCTTTCGTACAATTGGTATACCGCACCGCTTTTTCAGCCATAAATACGAGCACCTGTCTTCTTAATGCTCAACTCCCTTAAAAGTTTATTGTGATTCTTTTGTCGAATTTGTACTTCAGTTAGCTGGCTACATCCATTGTCAAGAGAAATATCCAATAAGATAAGAGCCTCTTTAGACCATACTTATAATAACAATTGTTTCGTTGAAAAGTTGATAATGGTTTAAGTCTTCACTACAGCTGCGAAGCCTTTTTCTCTCATGCATCTTGCCCTATCTTCAGCCGCTTTAGTGGCCCAGAGGAATACGTTTCGCTTCTTAGCCCAATCATAGGCTACGTAGAATCTGTCGTCATCCTTTACGCATTCGACTATAAGATCAGCGATGCCTTCGAATTCCCCTCGATCCGTGATAAATTGATGCGATTGCTCCCATAGTTTGTATGCTATCTTCTCATAACTTGCTTGGATGCCATTTTCGGCGAGAGTCTTCATCTTGTCCTCTATACTTTCAGCTACCACAACTAAGCAGTTCTTCTTTCTCTTCCAGTCTACCGCAACATAACCGTGCTCGTTGGATTTAAGGGATGGGGCGAGCTTCTCCATCATCGATCTGTATTGTGAGATGTCGGTTGCAGAGGGTGATGTGATCTCGTATCCGCTTAAGGGCATCTCTTTCGCATCAAAAGTGATGAGCTCTTCCTCCGGTTTAAAGAGGTCAACCTCTCCTTCACGTGGTATAAAGATCACTGCTCAACACCTACCTTTATGTCCCACCACATACCCTATTTAATAGTTTTTCGCTGAGGGGTATGGGTGGATAGAGGCTTTAACCAGCACCGCAAATCTGATACTCATCGACGCAGACTGGTAGATCTTCTCTTTCGAGGATTAGGCTACCATCCTCTTTTTCCTTTAGCTTTATAGGTAGTTTTCGTGAAGCCAGCTTATCGATCATACCTTTTATCCTCTCTATATACATCTTTTCTAACTCAGGATCTGTTTTCACGACCCTCTTGGCGACTCTGTCGCAGTAATCACAGCCTACGCAGGCGATTAAGCAAGGTGGATCGTTCTTTACAAAGAATTCATACCACCCATCCAGCGAACGGTTGTCGATAGATATCTTAAGTGGAGGGAGGGGCCTAGCGCTTGGGTCGAACATATCCTTGGAGAAGTGCAGATAGGAGTTATCGATCAAAGCGTAGATATCTCCTTCATACTTACCGGAGAGGTAGGCTTCGATGAGCCTCAGAAGGATTTTGGCTGGTAGGCCTCTACCAGCGATCTTGATGTAATCGATACCGATTTCTGTGTAATACCTTACGTCCTCAGGTCTAAACCACGGTGCCCTTATGATCTCCTTATGGTTGGTCAGTCTTTCAAGGGTGCATCTCATGAATGGGTAGGGCAGATATGAGAAGCCAACCTTATCTTCAACCACATACTGAGAGACGTGAGCGTTTATTGTGTCGTGGTAGGTCTTCATAGGGCATTTGAGCAAACCACCGTTATTAGCTATCACCTCAAGATCTGCTCTAATCTCTCTCCTTATTAGCTTGAGTAGCTTAAAGCAGCGGTTAATATCTTCATTCAACGTAAGCCTATCTGCTCCGAGTTTCTCATACATTAAAGCCCGCTCTAAAGAGTCTATGTAGCAGATGGAGGACGCATTGATCTTGAACTCGGGGTAGTTCTTAGCCACGTACTCGATAAGATAGGGTATCGCGATTATGAGAGTATCAACCTTCATGCTTGAAAGACTATTTAGGAGGTCGTCGAGGCTCTTATGACCCCACTCCGTATACTCTACAAGGTTCATGCATACCGGGTTCAGGGTGAAGGCGAACTCCATTCCATATGAGTGGGCTTGTTCAACGTGTTTTGCAAACCTCTCTTCATTAACCTTCGGGAGGATTGTTAAAGCCCTACCAGTGCCAAATGGGGTCTTGAACGAGCCGTAGATTTCGTGGACGCGTGTGTTCAAATCCTTATACTTCCTATTCAGCTTGTCGACTTCGTCCAAGAAGTGGTCTTCGAAGGTAGTTGGTACGCAGAGCTTTGTCATCGGTTCTCCCAAAGACTCTGAACACCTATTCTTTATATTACTACGCCCCCTTAATTAGTTTGCCCTATCGAAAATTGGTTACTGGATGATTTTATAGGGTAAGGATGCCTCACCTCTTAAAAAATCAACTACGCATTAAATGTCAAAAGTAAAAAGGGAAGAGGGTTTAGGTTGTAGCGCCTATGAGAACCCTACAGGGGTCGACCATATGTCTCTTCTCTTCTGCATCAGCTCCTTGACCACACATTCATCACAGAATAGCTTGAAGGCGTAGCCTTCAAGCTCAAGCGGGGCTTGGCAGTAGCCGTAGCCGTAGATGCATCTGTGGTTCTTCTTTTCATCCAAGAGCATCTATACCTGTCGCCTTGTAGACTTTACAGAGGAGACCTCTATTGGTCCAGTTGCCGCATTCCCTGTCGAGTGTTTCGGGTTCGTCGAGGGTCAGAACGTTCGCGTTGGAGATGAAGACGCCGTGAAGGTACGGCTCTTCTCCGGGCATTTCGGGGAACCACCAGCTTGCCTCGCAGTTCACAACTCTCGGGTGAATGGCGGTCGTTAACTTAGCCCTCTGTCTTATCCTTCCTCTAGGTGTCTCAATCCAAACCCAGTCCCCATCAGCTATACCGAGCTCACGCGCCGTTTCTGGGTGTATCTCCACAAGCGGCCACGGGTGCTGCTCTCTCATACCGTAGCCCCAGTGCCTATGCTCCGAGTGGAACTGCGGCCTAAACCTCCCTCCGGTGGTCAGTATCAGTGGGTATTCCCTTGCGAGTGTAGGTTTGCTTACGGGGCTTTCAACCGGCTCCTCATATTTTGGTAATGGATCTAGACCGAGTAGCTCAAAGGTGTAGTTGTAGATTTGGGCACGCTTACTGACGGTAGCGAAGCCGAATGGCTTACCGGTCTTGGGGTTTATCTGCTCGTACTGCTTTTCAATAGGTGTGTAGATTATACATTTCTTCACCGCTTCCTCGAATGTCATACCTATAGATGACAACCTGTAGTCGATCACTTCACGATAATCCTTCCAGGGGAAGTATTCGCCCCACCCGAACCTTTCAGCTAGTCCTTTGAAGAAGTCGTACTCATTCTTCCGCTCACCGAGCGGCTTAACCGCAGCATCCCAGACCGCTACAGCCGAGTGGAAGTCTTCGAAGGTGCCACAGTAAGGCCTTTCGAACATCTTAGACTGCATCGGCAGAACATAGTCTGCTAGCTGCGCTGTTGGTGTCATCCAGTGTTCAAGCACAACGTGAAGCTCCAATCCAGGGTGTTTAAGGGCTTTATAGACGAGCTTTGTGTTGGCTGCGTAGACGAGCGGGTTACCTCCGAAGGTTATCAGACCCTTGATCGGGTAAGGTTTCCCAGTTATTATGGCGCGCCAGAGGAGAGGGATGGGTGGTTGGAACATGTGCCCAGACATGCATTGAGGAACGCCGTAGCGCTCTTTGTAGTACTTGCTGGTGATATCGTACTGGGGCCAACCTTGTACTGGGTATTCTAAGATGCCTAACTGCTTTCTTTTCATCTCCGGTGGGAGTTTGTCTTCGAGTTGGAGGTGTGAGTCTCTAATGAACTGTTTACCGTTTACAACCGGGCCTGGGTAGGTCATGTGGTCTCCGCCTATGACGTCCAGGTTTCCGGTTATCGCCCTGAGTATCGTTTTGCAGAGCTCTGCTTCTGTTGCGTTGATGCCTATTTGGTCAAGAGCTACACCTCTGTATATGCAAGCAGGCCTTATACTGCCGTACATTCGTGCCGATTCGATGATCTTCTCCTTCGGTACCCAAGTTATCTTTTCAGCCCATTCTGGGGTGCAGGGCTCAACACGGTCGATGATCATCTGCCAAGCGGTCTTGCACTCTACTTCTCTGCCATCCGCTAACTTCACCTTGAACGTTCCCTTGAGTGCGGGCTTTGTACCCTTAGGCTCATACTCCATCTCCTGAGGGTTCCATATTGCTGGTCCACCTGTTACTGTATCCCACACAACGAACTTCTCCTTAGAGCCGCCTGGCTTCACATCGCTTTCGGTCAGCATCTTTCTCGGCTCAACCTGTACTAAAAATGGTGCGTTTGTCCACTTTTCGACAAATTGTTTATCGTAAAGCTCGTTCTCGATTATGTAGCGTATCCAGGCCATGAGGAGAGCGACATCGGTGCCTGGTCTGATCTGAAGCCAGACGTCTGAGTTTCTAGCTGACTCGGTCATTCTCGGGTCTATTGTGATGAGCTTGGTCTTCCCAGCTCTCTTTCTAGCCATTATCACGTGCCAGTGGAGGGGTAGAGATTCAGGCGGGTTTCTGCTCGCAAGCACTATTAGAGCTGCGTTAGCTATATCAGGCGTATGTGTGTTTGTGCCCAGCATACCGTATTGTATGGCGACGCAGTTTGTGGAGCAGATGGTTCCTGGTCCGAAAGTGTTCGCTGGGTTACCGTAGAGGTTGAGGAACCTTGCCCTAACCCAGTATAAGTCAGATCTGTATGTGCCTTCGCATGTTGCTATCGCCTCTGGACCATATTTGTCTCTGATCTCTTTAAGCTTATCAGCTATTTCGTCGAGGGCTTGCTCCCAACTGATCCTTTGCCACTTGTTCTCACCTCTTTCACCTACCCTCTTTAAGGGGTAGAGTAGCTGCGCTGGGTGGTAAAGCCATTCAACTGAATGCGTAACCCTATCCTTGCATACGAACCCTCTGCTCACTGGATGGTTAGGATTTCCCTCAACCCTAACCAGCTTTCCTGTCTTTTTGTCTACGTAAGCCAACATGCCGCAGCGTACCCAACAGCAAGGCGCACCATTGTGTCCGCCAATAATTTTCACTTCAAGATCCTGCGATTCTGCCAACTTCACTATTACACCAGATGGTTATTGGTTCAATCTCTTATTTAAATTTTTACACACTCATCAAGTCCATTAATGACTTATCTAAACGGCAATATGGTTCTTTTAAACTATGTTTCTTAAAATTAAGATTCTTATAAAACGTATCGTGCGGTTTTCCCTAGGTGGAAGAAGGAATACTAGGTGGATAGCCTCAGCTTGTTACCTGATTTTGATTCTGCTTCTTATGAGTCCCCAGATTCCTTTGCGCGCTAGGAAGAAGATTATTAGAAATATTAGACCGAAGAAGATGAGATCCATTCCTGCTCTCCAGCCGAATATTACTCGGAGGTATTCGCCTACCCCGACTCTTATAACCGAACCTATTAATGGTCCTATGATGGTAGCGGCTCCTCCTATTATAGTTATTAGTACG
>Ga0080004_1234684_pt1 | contig 14269 bp, 13 predicted proteins | sample WasSprMetagenome_FD_69207 | JGI IMG/M metagenome (GOLD analysis project Ga0080004, IMG submission 69207) | Sulfidic aquatic microbial communities from Washburn Spring, Yellowstone National Park, USA - WS (SPADES assembly) (version 2) | ecosystem: Environmental > Aquatic > Thermal springs > Hot... | reverse complement strand
AGGATCCTAATCATGAGAAAGCTCTGATGTTGATTAACAAGCTTCCTAAGGATAGAGCAACATCTATGCTAACACTAGTTGAACTTGCATCTATTTACTCACGAGCAGGTTTAGAGAAGCCTCTTGCACTAGCACTCTACTCTATTGAGGTAGTTAATGCAGGGATTGCCGATGTAGACTTCAATAATGTTTTGAAGACTGCATTCACATACGTGTAAAAGCTGAAGTTGAAAACTCTTGACCTTCCTCATGTAGTAACAGCGAGTATTAGTGGAAGCAAGATGTTTGCTGCATTTGATAATGAAATTATTAGGAAGTCAAAGGATAAGACCAGTAACCTGGGGATAAGGTGGTTCGGAGGCGTAGACCACTCTTTACCTTTCCCTCTCATACAATTCTTCAGTGTTTTTTGTGGGAGACCGCTTTACGGTATTATTGCTCCGTATATAACCTCTATTCCCAGCTCTCCAGTTCTCTTATACGCGTCATCATCTATGTGTATTGCTACAAGGATTAGCTTGTCTGGCTTTCTCCCAGTGAGCTTTTCATAGATTTCAGCTCTTTTGTAGAGCCACTCAACATCTTCTACATCAGCGTGAGACTTCACCTCCACTAAGTAGACCTTGTCGTTATGCGCATATATGTCGAACTCTATTTTAGAGCCCTTAACATAGTACCTACCATCTACATCGACATACGTGAACCTCTCAATCTTCTCAGGAATAACACCCCTCTCCTCAAGAACATGCCTATAGAGCTCCAAAACAGTCTTCTCCAAGTCCCTGCCCCACCTCCTACCAATAGACCCCAGAACAACGCCTTGGTGAGCAACCTCCTTCGTCAACTCCTCTAACCTCTTCGAGTGCTCCATCAACACCCTGTTCATCTCTTCAACCCTCTTACTAAGCTCTTCTAACCTCTTACTATGCTCTTCAAGTCTCTTCGAATGTTCTTGTAAAATCATTGAGTGTTCTTCAACTCTCTTGCTAAGTTCATCAATTCTTTTGCTATGCTCAGCAATTATCTTGCTGTGTTCCTCTATCCTTTTACTGTGCTCGGCTATGATGTCAAAACCCTTCTTAACATAATCAGCAAGAGTCTTTATAGCCTCAGCAACATCCCTAAGCTCCTCAGCCCTAGTCCTCCTAATAACCCTCTCAACAACCTCCTCAAGCCTAGACCAATCAATAGACACGCTAGCACTACTCAATATGTAAGCACCTCACAGAGATTACCAAGCTTAAAAAGAGTTTTTATGCTTACCTCAACTAAAGCCACAGCTTCTCATACATAGCGACCCTAGCTTCACATCATACAGTTTTATGGATTGACAAATAATCCAACTTCCTCCCCTACTTTAAAGAGCGAGACTCTGAAGCGTCTAATAAATATGTGCTACGCTACAGTAACTCTCTTCTCTCCTCAGAGATGAGAACATAGCTAAGCTTCTAAATCTCTTCAAAACCTCATGTGTTATGCAATATGTAGAAACCTCATTATTATTTGTACGATTAGTGTTGCTACTACAGATCCTGTTAGTATCCACGAAACCTTTGTCACATAATCAATTCTCTTATCTAAAACATCAATACGTTTATCCAGATCGCTAATCCTATCAACTAATTGCGTAAATGCCCCTTCGAGCTTTGATATACTCTCCCTAAGCTCAGTTATTTGTGTATATCTCTTTCCCGAGTATCTCAATCTTCTCCTCAAGCCTTCCAATACCTTCTTTAATCTTAGCCATATCCTCTCTCCTAATCTTCTCAATATCCTTCTTCGTAGCAACATCCCCAATAACAGTATTTATAATTACAAACCTTAGCTCAGGCTCTGAAACAACCTCAGGCACTAAAATCTTTGCTAACCTCTTCCTAACCTTCTCATCAGCCTCAAGCTCATCAAGAATATCGAGAACTTCTCTAGAGAAAGGCCCGAAGAGATACGTACGCCACTCTAAATTAGTAAGCTTCCTACCACACCTCTTCCAGTGCATGTAGTCCACGAGGAACAGAAGCTTCATAAGCCTAGTCCTGGTAATACCCTTCCCAGCAACCCTGCAGTACCTAGCAATAAGGTACAAAACAACACCACGAGCATCAAACATTGCAAACCACGCACAGCACATCCTAAAACAGAGCCCCACTCTATAAAATGCAGTACTTAAAAACATTATAAACCTTTATAAAACGCAGACCCCCAACACCAGCTCCACTCACATAAACAAGCACTCTGTACATAGACATCCCAACACCTAGCAACCTCCTCACACTTCAAGCCACTGCAGAGAATATTGCTCTTCACAAAACGTATACAGTGATATGCTACACTTCTCTGTTCACTGCTCTCTTCTCTTTTCATTGGGTCTATGCATACATATATCCATTACATTTCTTAATGTACTCCTTATCATCGCTAAACCCATATCTGTAGTCAATGATTAGAGCCTCAGCCAAAGACTCAGTATCTTAAAGATTATAGTTCATGCTAGTTTCTGATATGTTTAGCCTCTATTCATATTTACTTTGTCTTCGTCATTTCCTGAAGTATTTTTTGGCTTTCCAAGAGTTGTTGACGTAGGTTATAGAGTTTATCTACATGATTTTTGCCATTTATTTCTAGAAACTCTACAAACTTTTTCTCTACTTCGTCATAATAACGATTTATCATATCTCTATTATATTTAGCTAAATACTCATTCCGTAATTTTTTCAATGTCTCTTCGCATATCTTTAGGAACTCTGAAGCTATGTAACTCAGATCTCTGGGTTTCAATGAAAGAACTTCATGCATTATTTCAGTTATATCTTTAACCATATCCTTCTTTCTCTGCTCTTCACTCTTCACATCGTGATTCATATCAACGACTAGCATTTCTAATAAGGCAGGGTTTGGTGCTTCAATAGGTTTTGGATGTTGCCGATGTAATTCTTCAAACATGCTATCTATAATTCTCTTTGTTAGTTGAGCACCGGGTAAGTCATAGATAAAGCTGAGTATTGTAAGGAACAATACCTGTGAATTTATGTAAGCTGTGTAAAGCTCTACTAGCTTATCATCTTGCAGCTCTCCACCACCATCCATCATTATATCGCTTCTAATCAACTGCTGTCTAATCCTTTCAATAACATTATTAAAGAGCTGTATATGTCTATGTATATACTCCTCTGGTCGTAAGCTAGGGTCAGGCACAACATAGTATAGATTATTTCTATTCTTTGCAATGTCATACATCTCGTTTACGTAAAATAGTGTGGTACGTATTTCACGTTTAGCTCTATATAATCTCCCTCTATCTATTCTATTTCTATTAATGGCTCCTTGCCCCAAGATTAAATTCTGAAGATGATTTAACCCTAATTGCGACGCATAGAATTCTTCATAGTTTCCTAATCGCATACCAGAGGCATATGTTGCAAGCCCTGGTATCGTGATATTTGTTGAACCATAATATTTCGCATGATAATAAACGTTCTCAGAGAAGCAGAAGTGATAGAAGACAATGAATTTTGCATGATTGATAAAGCCAATGTCTATGGATGGAGTAGTGCTAGTACCTTGGAAGTTTGTTGCAGCATTAAAGGTTTTTACATAGCATCCTAAGCTTTTCAATTCATTAATGGCTCTCTCTAGTATATCTTTCATGTTTTTATGAAAAATTGGTGGAGCAGGAACCCTAACAACACATATAACATTGCTAGCAGCATTACTCCTCATAATATTCTGCAATGCTTTAGAGATTCCCGCTCTCTTAATAGCACTTTTTGACATTATATAGCTAGATATATATAGAAGAGACAAGAAATTGTGAGCCTGACCACGACTTCCATTTGCACAAACTTGAATCCTGTTAACTATTTCATCTATTAATTGTTTAACACTTTTCAGAGCACTGTCACTAGACGGCTGTTTTACGAACACACCTCAACAACCATGTATCATCAATCTATAACTATAAACATTTGTAAACTTCAGTTCAGCATCACCATGTAGTTTCGTATGTATTATCGTCGCGCTTTCTGATCTTATTTAACATCACCTTAGCAATCCATTTAGCAATAGCAATAATAGAGAGTAATATACATCTTGAGATTAGATGCCATAGCTTTATACCAATCCTCATCAGCTAAAACAATTGCATGTTTAACCATAAAAACCCAGCCCCTACAACACAAGTACACAACTTCAAACAAATTAATAAATCTTCTTACAAAATATAGAACGAGCTCTATAAGCTTACTAATTTCTCCTAATAACCATGTACACACCTATAGCTTTACTCCTAACTTCTCAAGAGGTTCTCTAAGTCTTTCAATACCTTCACCAATACTTCTTTGAGCGGTTATGGTTATGCTATCTGAGATTCTAAAGATTGTATCTCGTTCTAGAGCTCTTTAACAACTCTACTTGTACATGAAATGCGTGTATACATAGTAAAGTGAGCCTGATGCTGAACTAAGCACTTTGGCTTACGTAGTGCTCCCAAGTATCCTTCTGATTGTGTTTAGCGATGTCCTGACGTTTTCCAAGCCTTGAAGCCCATCATGTTAAATGGTGATGGACGTGAGGGAAGCAATTACTGTTTTAAAACTTAAGAAGTTTCTTGAAACTTGTTACTTGTATTTGTTTTGATCTCCTTATTTCTGAAAATGTGAGGAGCATGCCGAGCTAGAACTCTATGGACGGCATGTATATAAGTCCATACTCTATTTTATACGGTCTTATTGAGAGTGAAATCTCTGTGAAGTATAATGGCTTTAACTGTTCGCTTAAGGTGTCGAAAAGTCTCTTCAATTAAGAGCTTTCTCAACATTCTTAGCCTCCTCATCTATTTCACTAAGTGGAGACGGTACTTCAAGTGCTTGAGACTCTTTTTCTTCTGCTTTACTTGCTAAGCCTAAGTCCATAGACATTCCTCCACTTCTCAACTTTGTCTCGTATAGTGCTTTTCACAGTCATTTCTGGGTACCTTGAGTAGATGCATACTAGTAGGTATGTTAGAGGCATGCTTAGAGCAGATAAAACAAGTTTTTTCAAGTACAAGGCTTTAATAGGATTGGCACCCACAAGCTTTTTATATGCCTCTTCACCAGTGGCAATGAGTTCTGCAGAAGCCTCGTAAATCTTTACAGGAGCTTCGCCAAGGAGCCAGCTGGCGAGGTCGGGAGCCTCAGTACGTATTTTCAGCAACCCTTTCCTCTCTAAACTCTTAAGCAATTCCTCAAGCTCCTGTGACCACGGATCGAACTTCCAAGGCTCAAACCTGAAAACATCAATTCCCAGGATCTTTTCAACTAGAAACACAACTTATGAACTCTCGTCGAGCTCCTTATCCTACCACCAGCCAAATAAAAAAGAATTGAAATGAACTCCTCTTTACCAAGCACAGCTTAGCACCACAGCGAGATACATTATCGCTATGCACATAATAAACCTAACAGCTTTAACAAACTTTCACCACTTAGCCTCTCCTCGCAAAGCCTAGAGACCTTTGCTAGTGCACCTAGTAAGACGTTGATAGCCTCATTCCCCACCAGTTTCATAAGGATCTTCAAGAGGATTATCAGAGTATAGCTTCTCACCATTCTCACCAAGCTCATAAATAAGGTTAAACATGCCCGTTTCATAACTAGAAACATGCTCAGGTACAAAAACAAAGCCCCTAAAATCAGTCCTAATACCATTGTTGCTAACCTCTACGGAGGCCTTGGCCAATTCATTTAAACAGCTAAAATTCATAACCATTAGCGAGGTCTCTAAAGCTACAGGTAAAGCTCTTAGATTCTTCAAAACTTTGAAAAAGCCAATGATAGAACCCGTTAAGAGTTACTACAACTAGCTTGTTACAATCATTGGGGACCCTCAACAAATGATTCTATAGTATTCTAGTGAGGCTACATCCATGTTAGACCCTATTATGCTATAATTGTTTAAATATTGAGATCAGCCTTGAAGGCTAGGAGATTCTGAAAAAGTTATTGTGCAGTGCTTCTGTATTTCTTGAAGAGTCTCAACATTAGTTCTGGTTCTTCTGTGTGTATTGGTATTAGTTGCTTTGGTTTGAGTATTTGTATTATTTGTTTTAGTTGCTGGGGTTGGTAGTGTCCTGAGAGCCTTACTCTTTGGGGTTGCACACCGAACATTTTTAGCCATTGCATTAGTACCCTATTCTCTACCTCTCTAATTGTCTCTCTTGGTTCTGGATCTAGTAGTAGTGCTATGGTGTTTGTTAAGTCTATTTCTCTTCCCTGCACCTTTAACCTCCTCAAATGCTCTAAGAGGTGTACAGGTTCTGCTACCACGATATACCTCCTCATGTCTTTGAACACTTCGTTCACGAGGCTTATACTGTTTAGTGGTATTGGTGGTGGATGTTTTAATGTCTCTATGATTGCCAGGGTTCTGTTTATGTATTGAGGCATCTTATCGTAGATTACGCTAAGCATCCAGTATATCCTTTCAGAAGCTATCACAATATCTCTCTGGCTTTCCTCAGCAACTCTGTATATGTATAGCATTGCTTCAAAGTCTAGGGGGTCAACAGATACTATAACTCCGTCAAAAGTCCTTGCACTGTTTAGCATTATCTCCTCGAATCCCGACCTGGTCATCGGGGGTGCTGGGTTACCAATGTTTGTGCCCTCAATAATTGCTATATCAACAGATTCGACACCTGGTTTCTGCAAACCTTCTTCAAGGGATGGGGATAACTGTGCAAGTGGGTATAGCCTAAGGTCACCACTATAGAAAAGTGTTGCTTCTCTACCCATATACATGTATGATACTGCTGGGTAAGCACTGTGGCTTACAGGTATAGCTGATACAGAGTTGTTGTCTTCGCTTAAGATCTTTGCCGATAATGTTGAGTCCCAGTATCTTGGGGGTACGTAGGCTAGCCATTTAGGGGACTTCTCGTACCACGAACCAATAGTTGCTTTAGCTATATCCTTATCTGGGAATACTATTGGTGTCGATGAGTAAACAGCTGATAGTAACCCTACATGGTCTAGGTGTAGATGCGATATGTAGAGGGCTTGAGCATCCTCAGTAGCCTCAGGGTTTGTGACTACACCCAGCTTAATCATCTCAACAGGACCTAGAGGCTCTACACGACCACCATAATACCTCCTCATAACACTGTACTTAATGCCGTAGTCGAACACAAACTTTCTATCCCCATCCACAACAACTACGCAGTTCCCACCAACCTCTCCGAAACCACCATAAATCTCAATAACGAGGCTACTATACTCAAGTCTTTTCTGCGGCTTCACGCTTTATCCCTACAAGTCTATACCTGTACTCAGGGATGGGCTGCCAAACAACATTGTTTACAGGATTGCGAATCATGACGAGCTTTGGCTTGCCTGAGCCAATATCGTAGACTATGTAGAGCCAGTAGTTATTGCCAAGCTTCTTAGCATACTCAAACTCTGTCTCTGTAAGCTCTACAACTAGTGTTGGTCCCCACCTACCCTTGACCTCTATATACCTAACCTCACCAGTTCTAGGATCATAGCTCCTAACATCGTAATGCTCATACTTACTAACATCCTCGGGAACCCTACCACTCCTCCTCTCAAACTCCATAACGAACTCCATAGCCTTTCTCTCAACCTCTTCAACCTTTATTGGTGGTGGAGCCTCCTTACTAGTATCAGATGAGATGAAGAGTACTGAGCCTATACACCTAGCATCAATAGATATTGATCCTGATGCAGGCATCCAATCCTTATGCTTCTCACCCAAACCATTGTCCTCAACAAATTGTATATAATAACTCAGTGGGGAAACAATGTATTCTCTAATAGCTCCACTAACAATGGTCTTTGCCTTTAGCTCCATACTGGTGTAAGCATTGCTACCGCTAAACTGTATCGAATCTGCAACGCCAATAACGTTAGGTATAGCCTTAGCTACTAGGTTGAGTAGCTTAGCACCTCTAATAGGCTCTGCCCTGGCTTGAGTCAAGCCTATGACCTCGCTATACACAACCCTGTTACCAAGCTTAGCGCTAACCTTGAAGAGGTGAAGCTCCTTCACATCCTCATCGTTAAGAGCTGTAGCTAGGAGTATAACAGGTTCACTGCTACCAGCAGACTTAACTAGCTCTGCTATAACCCTATACATATCGGCAATGCTCTCAATAGATGTTACAACCCCTAGATTTGGACAATTAACATATACTCTACTGCTCTTCTTATCAATTGAGCAAGCCTCGACCTTAGCCAAGTTCTCTAGAATCTTCAGCAATGCCTCCTCCGCCTCCTTTCTACTTAGTCCTCCAAGCCCTGCTGACACAATATTTTCAACAAATATGCTCTTATCAATTCTCTCACTCTCAACCTTCTTACTAACTTGCTTCAACTGCTGTAGTAATGAGAGTATCTGGTTTATGTATGTCTCTAGACCTTTCTTACCCCTCCTAATGAACTCCAGTATCGCTCTATACTCGCTGTAACCCCTAACCTCTCTATCACCAGTAACAGGCATAGCAAATATGTCTACCCTCTCATGCCTAGCCTCTTCCTCCTTTAGGAAGCTTATCTTTAGCTTTTCCCCTATAACAACCTTTGACTCTACCCCTGCAATCAACCAGCTTAACAACTTGCCGTAGAGATTCTCAAAAACTGCTAAGTCATTCTCAACTGCTAGTAGAACATTGTAGCTATAAACATTCTTTTCCTGGCCAACCCTCCAGACCCTGCCAATCCTCTGAACAATCTTTATAGGGCTCCACGTAGGCTCATAGTGGATAACAACATTTGCGTACTGAAGGTTTAGACCTTCTGAAGCAACATCTGTGGAGACTACAACATCTACAAATCCCTTCTTTAACCAGTTCTTAACATCCTCAATACCATACTTACGAGCTTTAGGATATGCGTGAAGGATCTTAGGGGGCTCAATTCTTGCTGCTGTAACTAGGCACACCTTGTCTCTGTATGGTGGCGGTAAAGCCTTCAGCAATGCGTTGTATATATACTCTGCCGTGTCCTTGAACTCCGTGAATATTACTACCCTATCATCTTTACTTAAATGATCCTTAACTAGGTCAATGACCTCAGTAAGTCTTGAGTCTCTTGACTTGATCTTTTGAGCTAGATCTATTAGCTCCTTCAACGTATCAAGATCGTTCTTATTTAGAAGAGGTCCGAAGTGCTCTGCAAGCGTATTAACAACCTCGTCAATATCTTCAGCTGCTCTCTCCTCAGCCTCGTCAAACACCTCTCCATACTCCTCAAATGATGTGAATAAAGCGTCTATGATCTCATCAGCTTTCCTCTCAACTTCCTTAAGAGCCTCCTCAGGCTCACCCTTAAGGATGGTACCTCTCTTCGCAAGTACTCTACTAAAGGTTTTCAGAGCTGCTTCAGGGCTTGAAGAAGCCCTTTTAGCTATTAACGTTAGTAAGAGCGCTAACCCTCTAGGCTCCTTACCTGTCCTGTTATAGTACTCGAGAAGCTTGTCATGTAGGAACGATCTGAGGAGATCATGGAACTTCTTCTCCGCTTCGCTAGCCTCAACAACATAGGCTATAAAGTCGCATGGTTTGAAGACAGGTGCTTTCTCATAAATCTCATTAACATCGAGCTTCGTTCTTCTGAAGACTAGTGCATTGTTTATGCGTTTGTAAAAATCCTCGGTATCAAGCTCATTCTCCTTTGCACGAAGATTTGGATCTACAAGCTTTAGCCTCTGTATATAGTCATCAACCTTGCCCCTATGTGGTGTGGCAGACAGCAGTACAACATTTATTGATGGGTTTTTGTGTATTAGCTCCTCTAGGAAGAGGTACCTAGCATTCTTCTTACCCCCTACAATACCTACCCTATGTGCTTCATCAACCACCACAATATCCCACTTAACACCTAGCACAACTGGCTTATACTTCTCCCTCTTAACCAAGTCTATAGATGCTAGATATACACCCTCAGGAAAGCCTCTAGCTACAAGCATTTCTATAGTATCTCTCTCAATCCTTAGAGGCTCGATTCCGAACCTCCTTAACTCACTCTCCCACTGATTCACAAGAACTCTGGGAACAAGTATGAGAGCCTTCTTAACCTCGCCAACCTCTTGAAGATACTTAAGGAGCATTATAGCCTCTATAGTCTTCCCAAGACCTATCTCATCGCCTATCAATGCCTTCAAAGGTTTTCTAGAAAACAATGTGTATAGCAGTTCAACTTGATGAGTGTATGGATGCGCAGCATCTTTACCTTCACGGCTTTGCCTAAGCATAAATATGTATGGGTGGTACCTAAACCCATTGAGCAAGTTCCATAAGAGAGCCTTAAGCGCTACACTAGAGTTTGTAGAGAATTGTGATTGCTTTTGCGACACGGTACACACCCCAGTAGCCGGACTTCTCATGTAGGTAAGAAAGCTTTGTGAACCAGAGCAGAACCTCTAGGTCGCTCATAGCCTTAACAATATCTATCCAGTCTCTAGCCTTTGAAGGGCTTGCAATGAACTGCCTAACACCGGCAAACACAATAGCTCTCCTAAAATCAGCCTCGCTATAGAGCTCAACAACGCTATCCCCACGGCTAGCAAACTTGATGCTCAGCTTCTCCAAAGCATTTAGAAGAGTGTCTTTAGCAACCCTAGCCTCAAAAACAGGTCTAGTCTTTGAGCTATAGTTTGTCCCCACATAGAATCTTGAGACCTCAATACTCCTCCTATACTTCTTACCAACCCTCTTACTAGTAAAAACAACTAGCGCTATAGGGGAAAGCTCCTGAGCCGTGAGGCCCACCCCAACAACTTAAAGTACTTAAATATTGAGAGAGTTACAGTACAACGCAGGGTCTATATGAGATTTTGTGTTTTAATAGGGCTTCCACCTCTTCCTTTGCTAACGCAGGCACCCTGAACTCTCTACCTTCGGCAGGCACCACCTCTAGGTATGCTTTCGCTACAACTTCTCCTAATCCAAATCTAGTAACAATGCTCGATAAGACTGCTAATATGTCGTCTAAGCTAACATCACTCATTCTAAGACTTGTTTTAGACACTCTATCCTTCTTCATAGCTGAGCTCATCTCAAAACTAAGCTCACGTACAATTACTGAAGATCCAAGCCTGTTCTTCAATATGTTAAGTGGTCTTAAATCCCTACCTTCTATAGAGATCCTCATAATCTCTATTCCTGAGCCTTCAGGTGGTATGCCTTCACACCACTCTATACCAATTCTCTGCACAATGACATTTAGTGTTGCAGTAGCTAAAACTCTGCCGTCCTCCGCCACAAGCTCAAGCACATAACTATAGCTACCAGCTTCACTAGGTGCTCTCAGAGTCCACATCACTAAACACTCAGTGAAGCCTTCATCAACACTTATAGTGTTTGGCTCAACCTCACCATGGCTAACCCTTACACGAATAACTCCTCTAAACGGTCCTCTTCTTCTGACAACTAGTCTATGCTTAACCTCTGCCCCAGGTCTAACCATAACCACATGTTCCTTTGGCTCAACATCAATAATAATTCTTCTAATCAGCTTAACCAACGAAGCCTCTCTCAAGACATCGACATCATACTTTTCGAATTCAGCAAGAATATCTCTAATACTTATTAGTTTGCCTTCAAGTACCATGTAGTACTCTTCAACGAGCTTAGCTTCGCCTTCATACCACTCCCTGCCCTTCAATCCCTCTAGTTGAGCTTTTAGCGCTTCTGCATAGGGTAGAACCTCGCAAGCATCAGCTACAGCCTTACTGGTTATGGGTTCTCCCTCAACCTTTGTAACCTCTAAACACTGCTTCTCACTTTCACACGTTACAATATTCTTGTAGTAGACCCTACTGCCACACCTAAGGCCTATCTCAAGCTTTCTAACACCCTCAGTAATAGCCTCTCTAACAGCTTCCTCTGGTACAGCTGGTAGCTTTGGGTTGGAGTAGAAGTAATCAACAATATCGCTAACCTTCCTCACAGAGCTGCTGAGGTCAACGCCTATACTATTTAGTAGGAACCTGAAGGTATCGAAGTCTAGATCAAGCCTAACCTTCTTCAGCCCTTCTCTAGATAACGTCTGCTCAACACCGAATATAATTGATGTTGTTTTAATTGATATATCCACCTCAGCTACAGTTCTTGTAGTGTCTTTCATGACTGGGTAAGCAAGTTTTGATGGTGCTGAGATTACTGAGGTATAGAAGTTTAGTGTTGCGTTTTCGCAGTATCTATCAATCTTGCTCCTGTATATTTCCTTAGCTATCTCAAGCTCTTGTACACCTATCTTTAGCCCCTTCAACAGTGAATCAACTATATTTTCCTTCTTCGCTTCCTCGCACGCTATAACTTTCTTAGCATAGTCAATGGCTGGTGCTAGTCTCTCGCTCTGCTCAGGGTAAACAATGTATACAGTATTTGCGTATCTCCTCATACCACCACTACTAGTTCTATAGATTATCTCCTCGAGTATCTCCTTCCTCCTAGTAACATCGAGCTCTAGGCATGTGTACACTATGTACTTCTTAGAGTCGTGGTCAACGGGTTTGCACTCTCTGCTAACCTTAGACTCTTCAATGTTGAAGACCTTTATGTCCTCCTTTCTCCTCCTTCTCTCGACAATGCTCTCAAGAGGCTCCCTCAGAAGATCATCGACAGCATCCATAATCTTCTTATATGCATCAGCATCAGCAACCTTCTGTGCCCTTGCCTCAATAGCTTTCACAGGTGACATTATGTATGTGAACCATAGCCTCTGAGTCCTCTCATCTTTCAGCACATAGAGCAGGTTATTCGTTATCCAATCAATAGCCTCTGCAATATCTTTTGGCTGAGCATCTTTTGAGCTAAATAAACCAGGTTCGTATGTAAGTAGAGCTAGCTCTGCTGGTGTTGGGAAGAACTCTGCCTTGGGGACGAGGCCTCCTCCATACACAAAAGTCTTGATGAACAGCGCCTTTGCAACATCCTTAGCTATCCAAGGCTTTGCATAGTTGTTACACCTCTTAACTATGTCCTCTTCCACAGGCAGCCTGAACATCTCGTAGTCAGATGTTAGTAGAAGATTCCTTATGTCATCCCTCTCCACATCTATGTGCCAAGGCATTATAAGGTCGTAGGCATTCTCACGATCACCGACAATAGCTCTCACAACCTTACGACTAATCCTCAGCAGATCCCTTGTTTTCTGCAAACCTCTATGCTTATCCAAGATATCTAAAAGTACATCAATGTACAGTGGGTGGAATGGGTATGCCTCTCTAACTCTTGTTATAAGCTCTGGGCTGACATTGCCAAACACATTCTTATTCCTGTCATACTCACGTCTAAGTATCTCTACAACCTCCTTAGCCTTATTAGAATCAACTTCATCAAGTAGTCTAACCCTTAGCAGAGCAGGTATATCCTTTGGCTTGACAGGCTCTAGGTGCTTAGCAGCAACTTTCTGAATTGATCTAACTAGACTAAGCGCTATATCGCTACGGTAAATCACTTCAACTTCAGTAACCTCACCTTTAACACCAAGCTTTACAGGCAGTGAAATCACGAGAACTACATTAGTTAATGCATTAACGGCTACGACAAGCCTTTCAAAAAATGTCACTACATTTGCTGCATACCTCTGGATAGCCTCGTCTCTAGCACCATAGAGTGACTGTACGTATTGAGCAATCTCGTCAACTATTATGACAAGTCTTCTACCAGACAGCAGCGTAACAATGTTATCTACCTGTGGGGGTGTAAGAGCTTGGTCAAACCTCTTAAAGTCGTCATAGCGGCCAAGTGCATGGGCTATGTAGCCCCACAGAGTATTAACTTTGTACGCTCCTGCATCAAGTGGGTTGAGAGGTGATGGGGCGAGCCTTGCTATGCTACCATCAATAACTATTACCTCTACATTCCTAAGCCTCTCTATAACGCCTACAATCCTCTTCCTAGTATCCTCAGACTCTGCCTGCCCCAGCACAAGTTTACTTGGATCTCTTAGAGCGTGATACAGAGCTAACAGTGTATGAGTCTTTCCACCACCAAAGAATGCGCTAAGCACAATTATCTTACTGCCCTCACCCTTAGACACAACATTAGCAACATTCTCTAACACTTCAGCCATAGACCCTGTTATAAGGGTCCTCCTAAAGAACTCCGCAGGGTCAGAGTATATTCTATGCTCAATTCCTATAACAACCCCTCCCAGAGACGGCGCAATATACTCATCCAGGGACTCGTCAAGAACATCAGCTTTAACCCTATTTCTACCAGAGAGCACCTACATCACCTCCTGGCAAACCCAAACAAGCCCCCCACCCC
>Ga0080004_1117642_pt1 | contig 14269 bp, 8 predicted proteins | sample WasSprMetagenome_FD_69207 | JGI IMG/M metagenome (GOLD analysis project Ga0080004, IMG submission 69207) | Sulfidic aquatic microbial communities from Washburn Spring, Yellowstone National Park, USA - WS (SPADES assembly) (version 2) | ecosystem: Environmental > Aquatic > Thermal springs > Hot... | reverse complement strand
CCGGGAAGTGCGCGGACCTTTCCCTTTGGGACATCTCCACCTTGGAGTTCGCCGGCGCGGCCGATCCTGTGGCTGCGCTCCTCCACTGCGCCGCCCAATACGCGGATTTGGTGATGGTGAACGGCGAAATCCTCGTGCGGGGCGGAGAATTGGTGCGGAACGGACTTTACCGCTACGTCCCAAGGCAGCGGGAGATCGCGCGAAAACTCGTGCAAGGCGTATGAAGGTTCGGCTGAGCCTATATTTTCCGTTTCGCGAGGAAATCCCGGAAAACCCCGTGGAGCTCGAGCTTCCCGAGGGAGCGGTGGTGGGCCAGGCCGTGGAGGCTTTAGTTTCCCGTTACCCTTCGCTTCGGCCGCGGTTTTACGATGCGCGAGGCCAAATCCACCGCCACATTTCCGCCCTCGTGAACGGTGTTTCCATCCAATTCCGGCGCGGCTGGTCCACCCCACTCTCCGAAGGGGCAGAGGTAGTTCTTCTTCCTCCCGTTGGTGGCGGATGAGTCGCTGAGAAGGTTCGCCCGCAGATTCGGGTGGCATAATTTAGCATTGTGAAAACCAATAAGAAAGCCTGTGAGCTGAGGCGGGTAGGGACAAGAAAGGGCCAAAATAAAATGGGTGGTGCAGGACTTGAACCTGCGACCCCACGCACGTCAAGCGTGTGCTCTACCAGGCTGAGCTATGAAGAAAAGTTTGAGAAATTCCGTCCATCATTTGGATCAGGTTTTGCTCCTAGATCACGGCAGACAATGGTCACCTTTTCTTCGCCCTCGTTTTTGGGCAGGCGTGCGGCCATCGGAAAAATGACACTTGCGGAGGCGAAAGAGCTCTTCCGCATATTTTGTCAAAGCCGTGGCCTCTCTAAGCGCACTCTCGAAATCTACGGCGACGCTATTCTGGAACTGGAAAGGTTCCTCGGAGGCCCGGACGCACCTCTGCCCTCACGGGCGGACATGCAGCGCTTCTCCGCCCACCTCCTCTACGAACGGAACCTGAAACCGACCACGGTGAGCATTAAGCTCCGTGCTATCCGTTCCTTCCTGAACTTCCTCCTTCGGGAAGGCCTAATCGAAGAGAACCCCATGTACGGCTTGCCCCTACCCAAGGTCCCGAAGAAGTTCCCCCGGATCCTTACCCCGGATCAGGTAGCCGCTCTCCTCCGAGCCTGCGAGGCCCGGACCTTCTCCGGCATTCGCAACAAAGCCATGATCCTCGTCTTCCTCGACTGTGGTCTTAGGCCAAAGGAACTTATTTCGCTTAACGTGGGCGATGTAAATCTCCTTACCCGCCAGATCCTCGTCCGTGAAGGAAAGGGAGGGAAGGAAAGGGTCGTGTACTTTGGAAGCGCCACAGAGAAGGCCCTTTCACGGTGGATAAAGGTAAGAGGATACGCGCCGCCCTTTGCGCCATTCTTCTGCACGAAGGACGGAGGCAGGCTTGACCGGAGAAACGTCCAAAGAATCCTGGAAAGGCTGGCAAAGAGGGCAGGGCTCCAAGGGGTAAAGGTGAGCCCTCACCGTCTACGCCACACCTCTGCAACGCTGTTCGTAGCGTTCGGAGGGCCTCTGCCCGCCCTACAAGAGCTCCTTGGCCACTCGAGCCTCCGAACCACGGAGATCTACCTACACATGGCCGGAAGTCTCCGAGAAATCCATGCTATGGCCAGTCCGGCGGATCGGCTGCTGCAAAGGTTATGAACAAGTAACAAAAATGTGAGTGCCCACAAACATCGGGGCCGAGTCTAAAAATGAAAGTTCAATCGCTTGCCCCTTGTAATCCTGTTTGGGTCAGTAGATCCTTTCCTAAACCCACTAAGCGCCGTCCTACGTCCACGGCTTGGTTTATCACCTTTTGATTGCGTTGCCCGGTCTGTTCTAGCAAACAACGCGGTTTCCTCCTACACTTTTATATCGCGGCCTGACCTCTTGATCCACGCGCGGTGTTAGGGTAAACCCCATAGGGCGTTACTTAACCCTAACTTCTACGCAGGCGGCTCGTTCTGCCACTCGCTGGTACAGCCGTAATCTCGGAACAGTTTCTCTAATTCTTCCCGCAACCCAACTATTTCCCCAGACCGGTCGTAAACTTCCAAGGATGCGGACGCGTCCTTCAGGTCTTTCAGACGTTCCGCAGCTTTAAGCAGCGGATACAGCAACTGAGCGCTTGTCCGAACTCGCAGTCTAACGGCTCCGCGCTCTTGGACTTGTGGGGGAGGCAGAGGCGCCTCTCCAGATAATAATGCCGCACGAGGGTCTCGGAGAACTTCCTCCGGAACCTCTTGTCGGATATAGACTTGTTCACCCACACGCACACTAAACAAACCTTGCTTAATACCCTCTTTTACGGCCTGCTGCCACGCAACCCGGGGATTTTTAGGGATCGGCTGCCCTGGTACACCGGTGAACAGATTGCTTACTTGGGAGAGGGGGACTTCTCTCTTGTCCTTCAATTGCAACGTCTCGTTCAGGTATTCTGGCGATATCCGTTCCAGAAATTCTCCGTTTTGTTCCAAGACTTGCCTCACGTATTCATCAAAGTTTTTTGATCCAACCGGCTTCCCAACAAGCAATTTTTTAGTGCCTTGATTGCTCGGGCGATAAACATTTTTATAGGCCTGCAGCAATAGGGCTTCGACTTCACTTTCCTTGTCCCTCAATTGCTCTTTAACTTGCTCCTGATCCTCTTTGTCCAGTTCTTTGAAAGAAGGCGACTTTACCAACGTCTCGAGGGCAAGCCAGCGCTTCAGGGCAATCTGTATCGCCGGGAGTTGTGTCTTATCTGGCACGAGAAAAACCAACATGTTCTTGTTGACACGATTTCTCCCTTCAGCATATTGCACCGCTTCGGCCATCCACTCATCAAAGTTCGCCACACCAAACGAAAGCACAACTAAGGTAGGCTGGTCACGGTCCGGCACAAGGTGGGGGTCCGGAGGCGAAATAACTACCTGGAACACTCCGCCTTTGCCTGCCATCCGATTCAGCCACTCGACAAGCTCTCTTTCAATTTGCTCCTCAGTCACTCCATTTTCGAAGTCCTGAATTATTTGGTTCATATTCGGTTTCGCGGTGAAGAAATAACGCCGCCCGCGGTAGCGCAGGTACCAGAGCCTATGGCTCAGTCGTCCCAGAACTTCTGAAACCATGGCCGGATTAAGGTCCGGGCGAAGAACAGCAGTACGGATTTCTTCCTCTGTTGCGCCCACATCCCGGGTAGCAGCGGAGACGCTGTACAAAAAGGCGCAAGTGGCAACTCCCCGGCCCAAGGCCTCTCGAAGGTACTCACCGCCAAGTTCTTGTTCTACCTCACCAGCTTTTTGTAACACGTCGCCCGTTGCTATGGCATCCCATTTGCTATCTAATAGCCGCACCACTTCAGCCCGTATGTGTCGGTCAGAAAGGTCGATATGATGAGGCTGTATGAGCAAAGCCGACCCAGGCCGCTGATTCCGAAGTCTCCGCAACACTAACGCCATTAAGCGCAAGGCCCCCCGTGTTCTCTGAAACTGCGGATGCGGGCCCCAGCGCTCATACAGCAAATCTACCAACTCTGGATGAAAGGGATAAGCTTCTAGCATTCTTTCACGATACTCATGTGACCGGAGTCGGTCTGGAAAGAAACGAGAATATTCGCCATAGTATTCCTGCATTGCTTCTACTGCATTTTTGTGATCCCGCTTGTTTCCAATATTGTGGAACAACCGACGCCGCAAAACACCAAAAACTTCGTCTTGCGCTACGGGTGTCTCGACCAATTCCATTCGCCCTAAAACCTTCTTAATGTGTTGAAACATCCGTTCAGCGACTTCTCGGTCATCTATAGGAACTTCTAAGGACGAGGCAGGTAATGCAACGATAAGCGCACTGTGCGTAGTCGCACTAACTGCTGCCGTTAATGCCCCCAAGAAGCTCGCCGTTTGCTCCATTAGATTGCTATCCCCTACTTTCACTGCCCTAGCCTTGACGAAATAATCCAGCACTTCATCCATCAGAATAAGTGCAGGTTGGTAACGTTGCAACAAGTTGGTTAGCCGCTCACTACCAGGCGCATACCTCGTTCCATCGAGAGCAGCAACCATTTCATAGCCTTCTCGCCCTCCCAATTGAAAGGCAAGTTCGCCCCAGAGGGTACGGATAGTTACACCGTTAACATTTCGCTCTTGAACCTCTAAACCCCGCCCATCCAACACGGCAACATGGACCCCTCTCGGCAACTCCCTCAAATTCAATCGTTCCAAGATCGGCTTAATGGCTTCGTGATCGCTTAGAACCTCAGGATAGCGAGCAATGTGAAAAAGAGCAGTCATTGTATGGGTTTTCCCCCCACCAAAAGGTGTCTCCAGCCTCAAAATTGGTGCACCCCTCCCTTGCCCGGCCAACCGCCCAACGACCCGCTCAAGCAAATCCGAAAGCGCCCGTGTCATGTAAGTTCGGCTGAAAAAGCGCGCAGGATCAGTGTAGTCGCGATCAGCAATTCCCTGCATCACATGATGCAGGCTGATGGCAAAAAGAGAAGGGTCCGGATCACGAGAAAAAACATCAGGGTGGGGTTCGCAAACCTCCCAAACTCGCTTCACACCTTTAATAGCCATGGGAAAACCCTCCCTAAATCAGAATTCTAACTCAAGTTGCCGTTTCGCCTCAGGAAGCGCAGCGATCCTCCGCACCACGCTACGTTTCCCTCCTAAAAGTTGTTCCAGTGCCTTTACCTCCTCTTCCACCGCTCTACCCTTTCTCGCTCTTTCTACCTCCAAGATTGCCTGAGCGGTTCCCCAAAATGGATGCATTTCCTCCAGGACACCAGCCTGACGCAAAAACTCCGCCAACCTTTCCAGTTCTCCTCGTTTCCAAAATCCCAAAGCTATGTGCAACAGGTCAATCTCTTTCAGCCAGACAACCTGCCCGTTCTCTATCGCTCGCTTCCAGTTAGCCTGACACAGCTCGTCTTGCCACCGCTCAACAAAGGTCAACAACTTCACGCTCTTGCCGCCCCTCTTAATGAGCCGATCTTCTTTCTCTAACGCGTCCAGTTCTACGCCCATACTTTTCGCCAGCTTGTTTGCTTCGTCAAACTCCAAATCGTCACCGCCGTATGTAAGGCGGTAGCGGAAATAAAAGCGTGTTGGTTTGTCCAGCTGTAAAACCCCGAACCTCTCGTCCTCAAAATTTCTCACGATGGTTTCAACTTCGTCAAGCAACTCGCCGACGCTTACTTCCTGCCCATCGGGTCGCATGACTTTGCGGAAGCGTCCAAAGACGCCGACGGAAGGACCGATGGCGGAGATGGAAAAGTCGGCACCGCGAATGTCAGCGTCCCAAAACTCTTTCAACCGCTGCGGGATAACTTGCTCCATCTCAGCCCGCACCTGCGCATACCAGCCGATGGGCGCGTTTTCGGGACGGCGCCGACACGCCATCAAAATCGTGCTCTGGATAGCGCCCTTGCCAGTCTGATGTGTAGAACCCTCAAACTCTGTGTGGACGGGAAAGGATGCAGTCGGGTAAAGCCCAGCGTCAAGCAAACTTTGGATGAGCCGTTCCCAAGCCTCGGTTGAGCGATGGGTGAACATCACCACCGCCATCCCTTCGGGTTTGAGGACGCGGTAGATTTCCTCAAAGGACTTCTGCATGAGCCGTTGGTAATGAGCTTGGGCGATTTGCTCGCCCTTCTTGCCTCCGCCAAATCTGGCAGGGTTGACAACGGCTTCCTCATCCTTTGGCGTCAGCGTCCACTGGAAGGCTTCGGGATACAAATCGCCCACCGTCCGACGAAGCCAAACATAGAAGAAGTCCGAAAGGTCAGCATACGGCACATTGTCGGCATAAGGCGGGTCAACGACGACGGCGTCAAAGTGCCTGTCGGGGAAGGGCAAGGCGGCGGAGGAGCCGAGGTGGACCGTAGGAACGGCTTCAGCCGCTACTGTCTGCGGGATGCGAGATTCGCGAGATACAAACTCGTTGAGCCATTCTATAGCTGCTTTCCAGCCTCCAGGAGACTCTTCGGGCAAGGGATTCACCTCATTGTAGTCCCAAGTCATCCTAAGATGGTGTCCAGAGTAAGTATGCTGCGGTGTTTCTCTGTCCGGCACCCATTTAGAAATGAGCGAACTGTAATCACAGAGTCTATCCACCGCCAGCGCCAGATACGTTGTCACGGCCCGGGCGAAGTCGGGGTCCTGGGTCTTGCGGAGGATTTCCCCGTGGGCGGCCCGCACCCACTTGCCGAAGGTGCAAAGCGAAAGCAACTGGCGGGGGTTGAAGAGGTCACACCATCTCGGCATGTTGTAAAGATACAAGTCGTCAAGCCACACGGGCAGAGGGCGTTTTTTGATTTGCTCAACCTCTTCCTCCGGCACCCAACTTAGCCCGAAAGCCCAAGGGGATGGAGTTTGCAAGAGGTTTTGCAGTGCTTCTTCGGCTTTGCGGAAAGCCTCCATGTCCTCTTCTGTTGCCAGCCGATAGTTGCGTCCTTGCCCTTTGCCTTTTGTTGTCACGACGGCGACGAGCCGATGCCCCATTCGCCCTGCTTGCGCTTCAGCCTTCACATAGTCGTCCTTGACACTTGTCCCGCAGACCAAGCAGACGGCATTGCCCCGGCTGACGGTGCCCTTTGATGGGTCAAAGTCGATGTCGTTGCCATGCACGATAGCGAAGTCCACCCGCTTCGCCTCACGGTTAGGGATGGGTTTGAGCGCCACCTTTTTATTGTCCTTGCGGGCAAGCCAGAATTGCCGAAAGAGCGGGATTTCAGCACCGCAAGATGGGTTGGGGCATCTGATGGTTCGGCTCCAGATGTAGGCGATGGGCGTTTCGCTGCTGACAGCGGGATAGAACTCAGCGAGTTCCTCTCGTGCTTTCTCCAGCACCCATTCGCCCCAACGCTTCACTTCGTTGACGATTTTCTGCCCAAACCGTTGCGGGAACTCAATGGTCGCCTTCAAGATGATGTAGGCGACGGGGTTGTATTCAAGGGCGTAGGCTTCACAGCCCAAACGCAAGGCTTCCAACGGGATGCTCCCGCCTCCTGCGAAGGAATCCAGCACCTTTGGAGGCTCGTTGCCGAACCGCTTGCGGATGAGGGTTCGTGCTTGCTCAAGCAAGTAGCGCCCACCGGGGTCGCCATCGTGCACTTCCCATTTGCACAAATTTGCGATGAACTTTTCATCCACCTCTGCATCTTCGGTGAGCAATGCGCCCAAGACGGCTACACGAGCCACGACGAGGGGACGGCGAGCCCACCAGACATGCAAGGTTGAGATATGCCCGTGACGGATGGCTTTCTCTCGGCTTGCCTCCGCCGAGAGTTGCCGTAGAGGCAGCGGGGTTTCAATGAGAAAGCATCGAGACTCCGTCATGGTTTACGTTCCTCCTTTGCGCGGTGATCCAATTTTGTGGATTCGTCCATTTCAGTTTTGGATGTGTCCACAATTTTGGACGCCGGCACATAAAAGATGCCTCGGCTTCGGCCCTGTCGCAAAAGCATGCCTTTCTCGACAAGCCTCGCCAATACATTGCGAGCTTGAGCAGAGGAAATCTGGCACAACTCTGATGCCTCCCGCCGGGTGATTCGCCCATGGGCGCGCACATATTGCAGGATCATCTGCTCCCACTGTATGGGTTCAAAGCCTCGTCGTCGGACATAAGCGGATGGGATACCCAGTCGGCGGTAGGTGGCAGCGGAGAGGTGATAGGTTCGCCCTTTGCGCTCGCCTCTCCCTTCCACCAGTCCTGCTTCCACCAGCCGCTCTAACACAGCACGGGCGTCAGGTTCTGGCTTTTGGATAAGGTGGGACGCTTGAGCCACTGTCAGGCTTCGCTCTTGCCACAAGGCATTGAGAAGGAGCAGTTCGTCCAGCCCCAGTGCTCGTCCTGCCTGATTTTCTTCTACCACCAAGCGAACGAATGCGAGGTTTGCCTGCCCGCCTGGGAGCACCAAAATGACATCCGTTGGAGTGCTCCGTTCGTAAGAAGGTGTAGGTCGTCCATTGCGGAGTTGCTCGGTGAAAATAATGTCAATGCCTCGTCCCGTGCGTTCCACGATGCCTGCTCGTTTGAAGGCATCCGCCAAGAGAGGATTGCGGGGACGGGGAGGGGTGACAAGGATGTTGCCCAAATGCACACCTTCAGGGAAACCTCCTGGATTGGAGATTTCAATGCGGTCGTTATGCCATTGGATATGGACAGCACCTAAGCGGGTGTAGTCGCGATGGATAAGGGCATTGGCGACGGCTTCACGAAATGCCCGCTCAGAATATTCGGGCACTCCCACCCGCAGTAGTCCCACCATGACCTCTTCTTCACGATAGCGGGCACGAAAGCGTTGGAGCACTTCTTCCATGACCCGTAGCAAGGGATAGCGGAAAAACTCGTTCACTTCTACCCGTTCGCCTTGAAGCACTTGAAAGGCAACTTCGTGAGTGGGCAGGAAACGGCGTAGAGACGCTTCCTTGCCAAAAAGCAGCAACCCTAACACTCGGATGCGGGTGACAGTGTGGTTGGCTTCCACAGCACCTAAGGCTTTTGCCAGTTCTTGGTCAGAAAGTTCCAAAAGTGTGTCATCACCTTGCCCTCGGCTCTCGCGCACGAATCGGCGGAAGCGTTCAAACTCCAAAGGGTCTAAATCATCCCAAGTAGCGCCCTCCACGATGACGGCAGAGTAGTCCAAAAGCCCTCGTGTCGCCTGCAAGGATTGCATGTCGTGGAAATGCATCGGAATGCATTCGGGTTGCCCTCTTCCGCCGATGGCGCGCCTCAGATACACGCCATCAGTAGTGCCGACAGGGGTGCGAACAGGGGGAACTTCAATGGCGATGATTTCCACGCCCTCTGGCTTTAATGGCACCACATACACTTGGACCGAAAGGGACGGCCGGGTGCGGTTGGCAATTAAGGCTTGCAAGCGGAGAGGATCGGTTGTCGTCCCGTGTCGTGGTTGAGCACCCGTCAATTGACCATCGTCTTCCACGCCAATTATCACCCAACCACTTTGTTCGCTGGCTCGGTTCGCCATGCATACAACTGCTCGGATAACTTCGTCATCTGACAATTGCCGCTGTTTTTCACCTTTGAACTCTACATCCAAGTTTTCGCCCTGCTGAATGATTTGACGAAGCCGTTCAGGACTCATCCCTGCTTCACCTCCTTCCACCCGTCCACAACAATTTTGATTACGCCGGTCACGGGTTGAGCCTTCAGGGAAGCGGCAGGATTTTGGATGGTGTGTAACTTCGGTTCGGTCAGGGCATCTTCCACGATGTAAAGCCAGTAGGTATCTTGTAAACGCTCCGCCATTTGCCATTCGTGGGGCGTCAGTTCAAGGCGGCCTGTGCTAGCAAAGGACTTGACCTCGATGAAGCGTGTCTCTTTGGGCCCGTAAGAAACAATGTCGTAACCAAGGAATTGTTGGCTCACGTCTCGGGGGGTCCGACCCTGATCAAGCTCATATCGTATTGAGACACGCATTCCAATTTCCTCTACTCGGCGCTTTTGTTCTTCCTTGCCGTCGAGCATTTCCTGGGCCCTCTTCAAGTTCGGTAAAACCAAGGCCACCGCTTCCAACTCGGGTTCGAGAATAAGGATATGACGCTCTTGTTCCAGTTCCTTGAGACGTGTTTCTTTCTCGCACAGCAACTGTTTAAGGTTTTCATCCTCTTGTCGAATGGCAAAGTCCATATCCTCCCCAGCATCGCGCCGCTGGTGATAACTCCAAAGCTTCGCCTGCGATTCTTCAATCAGTTTGTCGTAAGAAGCCGCAAGCCAGCGTTTCTTTATAGCGATTTCACGCTCCCGCCTTGCTTGAGCTTCAGCTTGTAATGCACTCAATTGCTGGACCAACATGTGGCGAGCTCGCACGTGAGCCTCCCTTAAAACCTCCGAAACGTTGTCCGGAAGAGGAATGTCTGCCGGCAATGAATCTAATTCCCACACCATTCGCGGATCTACTTCATGCACTTCACCACTCATCCGATTGTGAAAAAGGGCGATTAGCCTCTCGAGGACAGGACGGCCTCGCCCGTCTTGCAAGCGTGCACGGTACAGCCAAAGAGTGCCAACACGCTGTTTTTCATCTAAAAGAACGGCCATGCAAGGACGTGTCCGCCGAGTGAAATGCTCGATGAGCGCCTCTAGAAAAGGATGACCCGGAGCAAAAAATTCGGCGTCGGCCCGACGTGCCACTACACGGTCAAAGGCAACGCGCAGCCCTCTTGCCAACGCCTCACTCGGCAAGCCGTGTTCCTTAAGAAACTCCCGCGGAACGCTAAGACGAAAAACCCTAGGATGACGTCGGTCCTCATCGAACTCTCCTCCCAGCGTGCGCACAGCCAAACGTGCAAACCTCTCCACATCCCAAGGCATAAGCCGCTTCAGAAGCGATTCTGTTGCATCTTTTTGGATAGCAGAAAGATCAATGTGATGGCCAACCAGGGCATTTTCCTCTAGGGCACGCCTGAACTCCTCAACACGTTTCTCAACGTCTACGTCGAGCACCTGCTCTAGCCGAGAGTCTTCTCCTTTAAGAACGGCCTCCATGATAAGGTCCTCTAGACGAACACCTTCCAACAAAGTACCAATAACGTCATAAACGGTGTCGCCTAAGCGTTGACGCATTCGCTCAAGTTTTTCCATAAGTCGCTCAAGAACTTTCCCCTCTCGAGTTTCTGGGTAAAGCATATTGAACACAAAACAGTCTCGCTTTTGACCGTAACGGTGGATACGCCCCATGCGCTGTTCCAAACGATTAGGATTCCACGGCAAATCGTAATTAATCATTAAGCGACAAAACTGAAGGTTAAGGCCTTCACCAGCAGCGTCAGTAGCGACCATCACTTGAACTTCGTCCCTGAATCGGCGCTCCTGCTCCACTCGAGCTTGGAGGTTCATTTGGCCGTGAATGACTGCACAGGGAAAACCCCAGTCGCGAAAGCGACGCTCCAACGCAGTTAGGGTGTCCTTAAATTCGGTAAAAACCAAAAGCTTTTCCTCGGGATTGTGACGAAGGTACTCTTCAACAACCCTTCGTAATTGTTGGACTTTCGCCTCTTCTCCAGTCCTTTCGGTCTCCAGAGCAAGGTTTATGAGCTTGTCCAGCTGCTCTATCTCCTCCTTTAACTCGTCCGGCGTTTGTGCCGCGGTCACTCCTTCTAGCCGCTCCTGAAAGCTCTCCAACTCTCCCGCAGTCATCTCCGTCAAGTCCTGCTGGGCATCCTCATCCCAGCTAGGAAAATCCTCCTCTTGGAGTCGGCGTTCCCAATCATAAAGCAGAGTTTGAAGCTTGGCTTTCCGCCGACGCAGCGATTCCCGTACCGCGAAAAGGCTAGAAGAAAGGCGCCGCTGCAATACGGTAAGAGCTAGCGCAATGTTGCGACTCCTCCGATCAGTTTTGCCCGAAACCGCAGCATACCAGTGGCGAACATAAGCAGTCACTTCCTGATAAAGCCGCCGCTCCCCATCGGAGAGCTGGACACCTAGGGTTTTGACCTCCCGTCGCCGGAAGAGAGGCTTTCCCTCTAGATCGGTTACCTGTTCCTTGGTACGTCGTAAAACAAACGGCAACCCATCAAACCGTATGGCCTGCTTAAGCTGCTCTGGATTTGCAAAAAGGCGGGGCTCTAGCAGGCTTAGGAGCAAAAAGTAGGCATGGTCATCACCCTTATGGGGCGTAGCAGTGAGAAAAAGCATGTGGGTAGCTTTAGAAGCCAACGCTTCTCCAAGTTGGTATCGTTTGGTTTTAGATATCTTTTGCCCGTAGCGTGTGGCAGAGAGTTTGTGTGCCTCATCGACAATAACGAGGTCCCAGGCCTGTCGGGCCAATACTTCACGAACATCTTCTCGACGCGCCAAGTCCATGGAGACTAGTATCTGTGGGTTTCGCTCGAAAAAGTCCGCAGAATACAGGCTATTCAAAATATCGCGGCGAAGGAGCACAAAATCTTCACGAAACCAATCACTCAACTCTCTCTGCCACTGATCCTGCAAGTGCGCAGGTACAACTAGCAATGTACGTCGAACAGCCCCCCGGGCCTTGAGTTCTTTAAGAACAAGACCAGCCATAATGGTCTTACCTAAGCCAGGGTCATCTGCTAAAAGGAAACGAATGCGTGGCATAGGCAAAATATGTTTATAGACAGCATCAACTTGGTGAGGCAATAGATCTATTTGTGTAACGCTTACAGCGTAATGCGGGTCAAACGTGTAGGCCAGGCGCATTCGTAACGCATCAACGAAAAGGATGAACGGAACACGTTCTCGAATAGCTCCTTGGTGAAACGCCTCCCATAAAGAGGAAAGTCGTCGCACTCTCTGAGCAAATTCCTCACGAGAGAACACGAACCGTTCGGCTTTCTGAGAAGGGTAGAAAATAACTCCTAGCGTAATCTGATCATCTCTCTCCCGAATGTCAAAGACTTCCGCCTCTTCGGTAAACGGTTCGATGCGAATTCGATCTCCTATATTCACCCATTCCATCGTAGACTTCTCTCTCGCAAAATAAAAGTAGCTGGATTTAAAACAAACCTTGTTCTGAAGCCAACTGAGCTTTTTCTGAAAAAGCACGTATATATTACCAAAAAGATTGAGTTAACAGAGTTTCGGTTAGTGAATGCATGCCCAATTCTGCCGTCCTCCGCTGTAATTGGTTGCTTAAGATTAATTGTCAAAACGCCTGCATAGCGAAGAGGCCTTATGTAGCACCCCAATAAAGGCCGGTCCCGAAAGTACATCAGCCGAAAAGACATACCTCCTTTGCAATCTAAGGTTAGGAAATTTCGGTCAACTCTAACTTTCCACCCACGGGACATCCCGCACCTTTCCAATAGGCCCTGGGAGGAAATGTACAAAAATTGTCTGAGATAGACAAGTCTGAAGCTTCCTTATCAATACTAATCAGTTTTGGCCGGAGGATCACTGGTTAGTTTTTCTCACAGCCACGCTACCCACTTTTGCTTACGATATGAAATGTATTTTCCCAATAGAGTGCTCCGACTTGGGAATCACCTTGATATAAGCGGAGCTTACCTATCCCAGGAAACTTTTTACGAACTTGTTTTAGTAACCTCATCTCGCCCTTCTTTGTTAGCTATTTCCTCGTTTATTTTTATAGCCATTTTATATGCGTCAAAAATACCATAAAACCACAGAGCCAGGAGAAATGGAAGAAGCAACCACAGCCAATTTGTCAAGCCTCCATACAACGAGTCAGCAAGCGTGAGGGCAAGCGAGATAGCGCCCAGGACCCAGAAAGCGAGCACCATTAAGATGCCCTTTAAAATTTGGCCATTGTAGATTTGTCCCGCGCCAACGAAAAAGAAACTCAGGAGCGCCGCAACTCCAGGATTCTTCTTCATTTCACCCTCCCGCAGCCTATTTAACCCTCCAAAAACCTACTTTAACCTCGGCCCGCCTAACCTCCCACCCATTAGGGCCATAGATCCGGAACCGCCAAACCATACCCGGTCCAAGGTCAACCGTGTTGGTGAAGCTCTCCCAGATCCGCCTGCCTTCAGCATCATACAAATACGCCCATATTTCCGCGTATCCTAGGACTCGAGAGCTAGTGTTCTGGGCTTCCCCCTCGACGCGCGCAAGCGTTCCGCGCGTTAGTTGCCAGTTAAGGATCTTTAAAGGAGGGACAAAAACAGAGCTCGTTTCCGCGGAGGTTGCCCCGGGTTGGGTCGGTCCCTTCTTGCTGCTTCCACCTTCAAGAGCAGGTATTACAAGCAGGGCAAGAATGAGAAGCAGGCCCGTAACAACAATGCCTAGGGCAACGCCTTTGAACACCCTTTCTTGACGCCCCTCATCCGAAACATCTCGGAAAAGCTTCTTGCCTGGCTCTAGTTTGCCGTACATTCCCCCTCTCGCACAGGTATTTTAGCAGGTCGCCTACTCGAGCAAAAATCTTGAATTTGTGCTCGGAAGACCTGATATTGAGTTTATGAAGAAACTCTCAACACGAGAAATCCAGGAAAAGGAACCTTGCGACCCTGTTCTCTCCACCGTGAAAGAACTCGTGCCCCTGGCCATCGACGTCCTCCGAAAAGCCCTCGAAAAAGGGGACACTAAAATAGCTTTAGAAATCGCTAAACTCTCCGGAGCCTTCCACGCGGCGAAAAAAGAGTTCGAGGCCGGGAAAGGACCAAGCTTTGAGGAAGTAATGGCGGAGTTAGCAAGAGAAAGCAACGACGATCCTTGGAACAGAGCTTAAAGGCGAAAGAAAAGCACGCCTAGGGGGCACGATTCGGAGGGCTCTTTTCCCACGCGGGGGTCCCTTTCTCG
>Ga0080004_1115068_pt1 | contig 14270 bp, 6 predicted proteins | sample WasSprMetagenome_FD_69207 | JGI IMG/M metagenome (GOLD analysis project Ga0080004, IMG submission 69207) | Sulfidic aquatic microbial communities from Washburn Spring, Yellowstone National Park, USA - WS (SPADES assembly) (version 2) | ecosystem: Environmental > Aquatic > Thermal springs > Hot... | reverse complement strand
GTCGGATCCAAAACAGTGAGACGAGTCCTCCTTGAACCGCTCTATAAAGCGCCTGTTGTAGGAAGCGCCACGCGGCAACTAGACGAACTCTTCCCAGGGTACGGCTCAATAGCCCTCATCGCAATATTCATCGCCATCCTTACTGCCTCAACAGCGCCAGCAGCCTTAAAGATAACCCGGAAAAAGAGGGCCAACGCGCTAGGGTGTTGCTAAATTCTTTGTTTTGACATTTTCTTGGTGATGTTTGGAGGTGAATGTTGGTTTAGGGGATGTTTTGGCATGTTTGGACGATTTGGAGGGGTTTGTCTGTGAGCTTACCGCCATAAAGGTGCTGGTAGGCCTCCTAGGAATCCTTTGGGCGTTTTGAAGGCTTTGGATCGTTAAGCGTTTTAGGAGTATTCCAAGCGACAGGCAGTTGTATAGGCGTTTATGGAGTGATCCGGAGCTTAGGCGCTTATGCGACATTGAGGATTATGAGAAGCCCTATCATCCTTCCCAGCTTACGCGTTTCAGACAGCGCGTAGGCACTGAAAGGCTTGAGGCGATGATGGAGTATATCCTAGCAAGGCTTAGGGATGCTGGAGCCGTCAAGGGTGAGATAGTTGTATGCGACGCCACATTCGTAAAAGCCTATAGTAAACGTGACCCGGAGGATGACTCTCGCGGTTACAGCGATCCCGACGCCAGGGTTGGAAAGGTTGAGAAAACCTACGAGCTCGGCTACAAGATTCACATAGCCATCGACGCAACCTCAGAGCTTCCATTAGCCTGTATAGCTGCCCCAGCAAACGAGAACGAGAAGAAGCATGCTTCAAGGCTTATGGAGAAAGCATTAAAGGCTGCAGGTGGGAAAGTGAGGGTTTTGGTTGCTGACCCACAATACTCGAGCCGAAGGGTCAGAACCCGCACGTCAAACCATGGAATAAAGCCAGTGATACCATACCCTTCAAACCAAAAGCCTATGGAAGAGCAGTTCTTACGCGTCGACAAGCTTTTCAGAGTCCACGGTCCTGAAAGCCTGAAAAGGCTTTACACATTCAAGGCTTCAATTGAAAGGGTTATTTCAAGGCTTAAGGAACACCTAAACCTAGAAAACCACAAGGTCAAAGGCCTAAGAAACATCCTTACCCACGCCTTGCTATGCATAATAGGCATGCTGCTCTTGGCTTTAACAGCCATAAAACTCGGAAAGCCAGAACAAATAAGGGCAATAACAAAGCTGACATAAAATTAACAAGAAAACATTAAACTTTAGTGTATATTTCTACTCCAAATCTTTTGCCGACTGTAAAGGCTTCTTTTTCAGCGTATGGTGTAATCATGATTAGCTTATCGGGTTTTCGTTTGGCAGCTTTCTCGTAAAACTGTGCTTTCTTTAGGAATAGAAGCACGTCTGAGGGTTTGATGTGGGATGATATTTCAATGAGCGTTGTTTTTTCATCTGAAACTGCTATGTCAACTTCAACAATTGATGGATACCCGTAAACTGTTCCCTCGCCGTCGTATTCGGTCCAACGTTTAACGTTTAACTTTAGCTCCTTTTCCAAGAAGCCTTTTAAGCCTTCTCTGAAGGCTTCCTCCGCCATTAACCCCCACCTTGCGCCAAGAGCGTCCAGACGTCTATTCATAAGTTCAAAGCCGCGAAGCATGTCCTCCCTCAGCCTGTTCATGTCCTCCCTCAATTTAACCAGCTCCTCATCATGTCTTTTGAATCCGAGGAGCATGTTTTCCCCTAGCCGGTTCAAATCTTCCCTCAGTTTGACGAGTTCCCCCTCATGTCTATCTAGTCGGCGAAGTATCTCTTCAAAGCCTAATAGCCCAGCTACGGCGTAGCGGAATTCTTTATCCTTCTCAAGAAGAGCTAGGAACTCTTCTTTCAGGGTCATGTTTCCAACCATGATTACAGTCTTTTTGGAAAATTAAAGCTTTCTCGCGTGCATATTTCCTGCAATCGTACGGTTTCGTTTTATTTAACTTTTTGACGCTCTCCACGACTAAAGTCGGGAGATTCTCGGTTTGTTAGCCTCAAGGCTTCATCCTACCGAGTTAAGGGCTGTGTCAAGGCAGCCCCTGCCATGGGCATGTAGCCCATAGCCCGCTTGAGCATGTTCATGGCTCCGTTGTAGTCCGCGTTGCAGGTGTAGCCGCATTTTGGGCATTTGAAGAGGCTCCCGACTCGAAGCCCCATATGCCCGCATCTATGGCACGTTCTAGAAGTGTTTCTCTCGCTTACCTTGATGACTTTCAACCCAAGCCATTTTGCCTTATATTCTATGAAATGGCTTAATCTATGGTATGGGAATCCGTTGTTTAGTTTTCTGTTGAATCTTCTTCCTTTGCTGTTTCTTCTTATGCCTCTGAGCTTTCCGAGAACAATCATTGAATCGTTTTCTAAGGCTTCATCGACTATAGCCCTACTTATCTTATGCAAGATGTCGTTGACTACTCGTCTCTCTTTATGCCCAAGCCTCTTTAGGGCTCTGTAGGCTTTCTTCAGGGCTAGAGACCTTCTGAGGTAGAAGTAGTGTCCTTTGACGCGTCTAAGCTCTTTGCCATAGAATTTCGGTTTTGGATTGTTGGAGTTGACGGTTGTAGCAATCCACCTTATCCCTAAATCAACAGCTAAAACCGACTTGGGATTTCGCTCTTCAACTTCTTTTTCAACAGTTATGTAGACAAACCATTCACCATTTTGCCTTACAATTTTAGCCTCTCTGCAAACCATGTCATCAGTTATCGGCTCATGTGTTTTAATTGGAACGTTTATCCCGCCTTTAACTCCATAGATGGGTATCTTTAGCCAATACGGTGTCAGCTTTGTGTTGGCTCTATAAACGTCTCTTCTGAGGATCATTGGATATTCTTTGTTCGGCTTAGGTTTCCCCTTCAACCTTCTAAGAAGCCTTTCAGCCTGTTGGCGTGTAGCCGAGTAGAGCAGCGCAGATTTGTCACCGTGAAGGTAGCGTTGAAAATTTTCGTATTCTCGTGTCAGAAGTTCCTCCTTGCCTTTACGAAGCTCAAGAATCTTAGCCTTAATAGTTTTCTTAACCTTCATGAGCGACTCGCTCAACATGAAATCATCCTAAGCCATACATAAGATTATCGACAATTCATCCCACGGTTTTAAAACCGTAGGCTTTCTTGTCAATTTCATGTAATAATAAACAGCCTACACCTTGTTTTGTAAAGCGCGTGCATGTGTCACTTTCTGTTGTAGACGTATACTGAATTTGTTGCTGTTGTGGTTTCTCCTGTTAGGTCGTAGCTTTTGCTGTTATTGCATGCCACGTTTTTGGCTGTTTTTATGTTCCATTGAAAGGATAGGGTTTCTGTTCCAGTTCCTGTTGCGACTAGATTGTTGTCTATGTAATTTTGCGCGATGCTGAAGGCTTCAAAGCGACCAAGCCTATGTTATGCATGCTCTAGGAGCTGTGCCTGCCTAAGGTTCCGCGTGCGCGTGAAAGCTTCAAATGTTTGCCTTAAAATGGCAATATTTCTATATAAAACTTCTAACACAACAATGTTAAAGGAGTCTCAACTATGATGTTAGGCAATGTCTTCAGAAAGGGCTTGATGCCATCATCACCCTGAACGCCCGCGCGCGGCGTGCGCCTAGTGGGGTGAAAGGTTGAAAGCAGGCAGGGTTAAGAGAAAAACGCTTGCGGCTAGGGAGGACCTTGTTGACCGATTAAGCGAGGTGGCCAAGCATAGGGGCTACAGCTTATACGCAATGGTTAATGAAGTTTTGGAGTTAGCCGTTAAAGCTGAAGAGACTGGTGTAGACCTGAAGAGGGTTGTTGAGGAGAGGGGTATCCTAGAAGCTGCAAGGAGGGGTGGCTTCATCCTTGGGTTGGAAAGCCTGTGGTACGAAATGGCTGAGCTAGCCTACGAAAAGGCGCAGAGCCGAGCCTTAAAAAGCTGGTTTGAAGCAGGCGTCTGGCTTGCAAAAAGATACGCCACAAGCGGGGTTGAAGACGCGTTTGAAGCCTTCAAAAGGGATTTGGAAGCCTTCACTTGGAATGCTCTAGAGTTCGCCATGGAAAGGATGGAAGGCAGGGTTTCAGTTCGTATAATAAGCCCAAGGTTCACGGAATCCTACACAGTCCTACTTGCATCCTTCCTTGAAGGGGCACTGGAAGCCTTCGGCTACAAAATTACCGACAAGGAGGTTTCAAGGGGAGCCATACGCCTAGAAGCCTTTCAAGGAGGAAGCCGATGACGAAGTTTAAGGGGAAAAAACTCGTCTACGTCCCTGAAGACCTCCTTGAAGAAGTGGCTAAAGCCTCAAGGGGCAGAGGAATAACAATAACAAGGTTCGTTGAAGAAGCCTTAAGGCAGGCTGTGAGGGTGAACAAGGCTGGATACGACACCCAGAAGTTGGCCGAGTATTTTGAGGTCATGCAGGCCCTGAAGGCTTTAGGTGGAGCTTTCGTACCCCTAGAGGTGTTCAACTACCTGACAAACAAAGCATGTAGAGAAGAAAAGGAGAAGCTGGGCGCAAAGTGGTATGAAAGCGGAAAATGGCTTGGAAAATACTTGAAAGAAAAATTTGAAGATTCAACCAAAGCGTTTAAGGCGTTCCTAGAGGCAAGCAGATGGGACCTAAACGAAGTTGAAATCAAAAAGGAGGGAGAAAAGGTAAAGGTCAGATGCGTCTCCACCCTACTCACCGCCGAAGCCACAGAGTTCCTCGCCAAATTCATAGAGGGAGCCATGCACAGCATGGGATACAAAACAGTAAAAAACGAATACATGAAGGGAATGATAGTCTTAGAGCTTTCTCTTTAAAATGCCTATTCGATGAAAACTACGTTCTTAAAGCTTTTGAAGCGCGTGTCTCCCGTTACGCTTTCAGCTCCCTCCCATAATCCTGTTGCGTATGCTATGCGCACATGCGCATGCATCCCCATCGGAAGAGCTTCAAATGGTAGTGAAGGTTACTGCGGAGAACCGGGAGAGCCTCACAAGTTCATCGCCAACTCATTTGCCACATTTCCAAAATTCGAAGAACACAAACTTATACTTTCTAATGGCAAAGTTTAAAAGACCATGGTCTAACCGGGGAGCTTCATATTAGCTTGATATACATCTTCATATTTAAAATGTGCACAATTTCTAAAGCAGTTAAGCAATTGTTTACATTAGCCATAAATAGCTGGGCTGTGAAGTTTATCATGCATAAACGAAATATGGGATAATGGAAAAATCTCGGGGAGGAAACAAAATGCAAAAAATGGCATCAAAAATCATAACAACGCTCATCATAACGATCCTAACGCTTTCAATCGTTTTAGCGGCAATACCTATAATGCCTGTAAAAGCAGCGTCCGGAGCCATAACAGTAAATCCAAGCAAGATGGTTAAGAACATCAACACTATTGCCATAGTATCTGGCGGATCTTTCGCGCTAGGAGCTCAGTTGTATTATGAAATTAGCACAACAAACGTCTGGAGCGGAGCTGGAACACCATGGTTTAGGTTGCCAGCTAATCAAGGGACATTACCAGCAGGCACGACATTCACGTTCTCCTTCACTTCTTCTGGCACATACTACTTCATGGTATCAGATTCACCAGATGGAAGTACCGGTGTAATAAGTGCAACAATAACAGTTCTAGACACAGGTCCGACATTCAGCTTAAGCGCTAACACGGGCTATGTAGGAGATACTGTTACCATAACTGCAACGTTCCCCTCAACATATAGTGGGGACTCTTTAACAGTATACTTCGATTATATAGATAGTACTATATCCGTTACTCCAACACCTAGTACTGTTACTCCAGGCACCTCTACATATACGTTTACTGTACCGCATGTTGTCGGAGGAGAGCATAAGGTCTTTCTTATGGATACAACTTCTGATATAAGCGCTGCATCGGGCTCAAACAACTATGCAACATTTACAGTTAATCCTAGCATAACCGTTTCGCCATTAAGTATAGCACCTGGTGTTACGGCTACCATTACAGTTAGTGGAACAGGCTTCAAAGCTGGAGGTACATTTGCAGCATCCTCTTCAGCAGCACCCGTAAGCAACATACTGATTGGCGGTGTAATGACATATCACGGTAGCGTGAGTGTATTGCCAAATGGAGATTTGCCGTCAACAGCACTGACCCTGAGCAGTCCATTAACTGTTAACGGCCCTCAAACTATACAGTTCATATATGACCAATCCGCTCTTGGAAGCGAGACATTCCCGAATGCCATATACGTTTCAGCACCTAATCCAACGAACCTGAAAATAGTGCTCTCAAAAACTAGCGGATATGTAGGAGATACAATAACAGTAACTGCTTGGAACCTGCCAGCATCAGCCTCAATCAGCGTAAAAATGGGCTATAAGACTCTGACACCTTCAGTAACGGCGACCGATTCCAACGGGTTCGTCCAATTTACTGTAACAATTCCAGAGTTGCCTGGCGGGACCTATCTTCTTGTGGTATCTGCTTCAAATCAGTATGTTTCAAATCAGTATGTTAGCGCATCCTTCACAATAAACCCAAGGATTGAGATAACACCTGCAGGTTCTACATTGTCAATGGCAGGACTTTATACGCCAAGCAGTAAAAGTATAGAGGTAAAGGGAACAGGGCTTGCACCACTAGCAGTATACACCATAACAGATAGTGGTAAGGGTGCTCCCACTCTCGTTAACGGCATCAATTACCCACCTTTCACTATCACAACTGGCACAGCAGTAACAGGAGCAACTGTTAGAACAACTGCGGATGGATCATTCGACATAAGCTATACAACAGATATCCGCGTTCCCACAGGTACAAGTGTTACCGTATCAGTATCAGGACCTGGAATTTCCGGTTCCTACTCAGTAGTCTACTATGCTGCTGGAGCTGCTAGCATCTCGCTGCAGCTCTCAGCTAGACAAGGCGCCAATGTGCCAGTATCATTCTCAGGTCTCATACCTGCAGGTGCATTAACGTATCCTAATGTTGGCTCCACGTATGAGCTCTATTATGCTACAACAACTGCGCCCGGAACGCAACTAACATTATATTACACAAACCCACTTGGCGGAATATCTACAACTACAACATTTGACACATCCTACCCACCGCTATGGTTCCAAGCACCATCATCAGACGACATATACGTTATAAACTTACAGCGTCAAGACTCCCCTTCAGCAGTCTTAGTTGCTTATGCCTTGCTTGTTGTAAGCACACCTAGCCTATCAACTGGAACTATAACATTTGTTAGCGTTTCAGCAGGAACTAGAACTCTGCAGGGTTCCATCACAAAACAAGTCGGCGATACCATAACATTATACGCCTATGAATTTGGTGCTTCGGAGAGCGGTGTAACAGCTTATATCATGACTGCTCAAGGAGTTGTTAGCCTAGGTACATTACCAATTGATTCTAACGGTGTTGCAAAATTATCGTTTGCGATGCCACCAACTGGCTCCGGAACATACAGTTTATTTGTAACTAGGACCGCAAGCGGCGCTGGTTCTGTTACTCCTCTAACAGTAACTGTTAATCCAGCATTCTCATTTACTGCTGGATATCCATATACAACAACGGCTTCAGGCGCACCTGGATCAACATTCTCAGTGTACGGAACTGGTCTACTGCCAAATACCGCATACCAGGTTATGTTTGGCACAACAATATTGAGCGGAAGCCTGTTCACAACTGATGCTACTGGTTCGGGATCGATTTCTGGATTGACCGTTCCACTAATAGCGGCAGGTTCCTACACTGTAGCCATCGTTAGGGCTGGAACCACAACCGCTGTGGTTAGTGGAACCTTTACTGTGACGGCACCTGTCATCTTCACACCGGATCCAAACGCCTTCCCAGGACAACTGGTCACATTCCAATGGTATGTGGGAGCAGGTCTAGTTGAGCCAGTCTACGTTACAGTACTCTTGAACGGCAATTCCTACATAACAGTCCAAGCAAACTACGATGGTACCACACTTTACGGAAGCTTCCAAATGCCAAATGCGCCAGTAGGGACAACATGGGATGTAACACTCAAATACTCAGATAGCAGGGTTACAACAACGACCGTTACCCCAATAATAACTGTCACAGGTGAATCTGTACCTGCAGGTGTAACAAGCTTTACTGTAGCGCATCACCCAATAGTCCCCGAATCACTTGTGTACTACACTACGGGTACAGAAACCGTTACATCAGTTAATCCCAATACTGGTGTGGTAACGCTTAGTGCAGCTTCAACAAGCGGTGCAACTGTTGATTACCAGTACTATGGCTCAGCTACTGTTCAGAGTCAACCAAATCCACAGACGGGCGACACATCTGCATATCCCGTAACATTCAAGCTGGTTTCAGGCAGTGGAGCACTGATCATAAGCATAAGCGATGCGGACGTGACGAGGATAGCGAACGCAGTTAACGCAACAGTCTATGGCCCAATAGCCACTGTTGTGACGCGAACAGGTGAGACAGTAAGAGTTGCGCTAAGCGACCTTATAAATGGCAAGATAAGCAATGTCCTAACAGCCATAACAAACGTAAACGGAACCCTCTACGCACAAATAGTAACCAAATATGGAGAAATGATGCTTAAACTCGACGCGGTAAACGCTAAGCTTGTTGACATTAAGAACGGTGTGGCCACTATATCAACAACAGTCGGTCAGGTTAACGCCACTCTAAGCAGTATAGGAGCTAAAATCGACAGCGTCAGCGGAAACATTGTTACCATATCAACGACTATTGGAACTGTAAAGACCACACTAGACGCTGTTAACGCTAAAGTCGTTTCGATAGACGGCAACGTAGCAACGATAAAGACTGACGTTGGCACCATAAGCGGTAAGGTCACAACCATAGACGGAAATGTGGCCACAATCAGAACTGATGTGGGCACGGTTAAGATGGACATTTCAGACCTCAAGTCATCAGTTGAAGACGTGAAAGACACTGTTGAAACAGTTCCAGGAGCTGTTGGAGGACTAGTAGCGCCCATATGGGCTGCAGTGATCCTGTCGCTAATAGCGGCAATAGCAGCGATATACGCAGTCGTAACAATACACAGAAAAATAGCGGGCTGAAACCCTGCCTTCGGCAGGGTTTAAACCCCCACTTTTTTCTCGAAGAAGTTGTGAAGCAACGCTTGTAGAAATTCTATTATATATTACAAAGGTAAACAACATCATATTGGAGGAGTTTGATTGCGAAAGGTAAGGGCGATATTGTTTTTTACGTTTTGCCTTTTTCTGTTACGTATTTCCTCAACTTTTATCCCTAGTGCGGCAAGCGATTTATTGTTAAGTGGGCCAGACCGGTCACCTGTTAATGGAACTGGGTCTTTGGGATCTTCCACACTCAACCCCAACAGTTACCTGAGCGTTTTTTCTTCAAGTGGAAACATTACAAGCATACCTGTTGGAAAGCTGGATGAATGTACGCTTAGTTTTGTCTCCGTTAAGGGTAAGGTGAGCATTTTCGTTAACGATGTGAGGGGTGGAGATAAAGTTGACATTTTGTTGAGGAACCTTACCTTTCTAAGCGAACACCACTATCTAAATAATGGTCGCGTCCGAACTATTATTCTGCTTGGCTGCCATCTTTGGAACGATTACTATGCCGTGACATATGGTGTTGAAGAAGCCGTTAGGAGAGGGTTATGCGAACAGGTTTCGCTTGTAAACGGGACAGCTTTGGGATGCGGGATTCTTCCGTTCGTTTTCGCTGATATTCCGTATGAAAATGTGTTTAGGCTAGTGGATAACCCCAATGTGGTGCGAGTATTCCTTGACAGGCGCTTCAAAATATGCTTGAACGAGAGCGTTCCAATAGTTAAGCCTTCCGCCAAGTGGGCTGAAATTGAGAGGTTCTTCGGGTACAAGATCAACGGAAGAGGCGTGAAAACAGCAATACTTGACACCGGGGTTGATAAGACCCATCCAGACTTAGACGACGTCGACGATGACCCAGGCACTTACGATCCAAAGGTGGTAGCCGAAAAGTGCTTCACGGATGAAAATCACACTTGGGATGGGCATGGGCATGGAACCCACTGCGCAAGCATAGCCGCAGGGACAGGTGAAGCCTCCAACTACAAGTTTGTGGGGGTAGCGCCGGGGGCCTACCTGCTAAACGGGAAGGTTTTAACTGACGAGGGCTGGGGGTGGGAGTCTTGGATAATAAGGGGGATCGAATGGGCTGTAACCCAGGGGGCAAACGTCATAAGCATGAGCCTTGGCACAGACGTAAACGGCGACGGGACGGACCCGTTATCCCTGGCTGTTGATTGGGCCGTTGATAACGGCGTCGTCTGCACGGTTGCAGCTGGAAACGCTGGATTGGGAGGAATGTTCACGGTTGGTACTCCAGCAGTTTCCAGGAAGGCTATTACTGTTGGGGCTACGACAAAGGCTGATGGGGTGGCGTATTTTTCAAGCCAGGGCCCAACAGCGGACCTACGCGTCAAGCCAGACGTCTGCGCTCCCGGAGTGAACATCATTGCGGCCAGGGCTAGGGGGACGAGCATGGGGACTCCTATCAATGAATATTACACTATGGCTTCTGGGGCGTCTATGGCAACCTCACATGTTGCAGGCGCAGCTGCGCTTCTCCTTCAAGCTCATCCAGACTGGAACCCTATAATGGTTAAATCCGCCCTCATGGGACGGGCTGTAACGCTTAATGGAGAGCACATATGGAGGCAGGGAGCTGGCAGGATCGACGTATCCGAGGCAGTCAACGCCAAGCTGTTAATTGTAGAGCCGAGCGCAAGCTTCGGCGTTTTAGGGCTTGGAGACGCTGTAAGCGTCACCCTCACAGTCATAAACGTTGCAGGTTTTCCAGTAGCAGTAAACGTTTCAACCATAACATGTTGTGAAGGAAACTTGGCAGATTACGTTAGCGTAAACGTCACTTCGTTTACAATTCCAGCCCACAATAATGTCAGCGTTTTATTGCAGGCTGGACCATTAGACGGTAATGCCTGTGAAGGCTGGTATGAGGGTTTCTTGATTGCTTCAACCTCTCAAGACTACGTGAAGGCTCCCTACTTTTTCGGAGCGTTTTCAACTTTAACAACTTACCTTTTCGACGTCGACAATAAAACGCCCGTGAACGCCATGGTTCTGGTAGCATCCTATCTAGACCTAGGTTACGTCGGCTTCTCATCGGATGGGAATGGGGCTAAATTCTACCTTAAGTCTGGAAATTACTCGATACTAGCTCAGTCAGCCTGGGTTCAAACGGAGGCATGCGGCTCATATAATGTAGACTACAGCAGAGCATTCATGCTGCAAAAGATTGTCTCAGTCCCCAAGCTTTCACGCCTAAACGTTTCCATAAGCCTTTCAGAAGCCGAAGTCAGCATAATTCCCACAGTTGACAGTTCGGGAAAAAATTTAACGGTTCACGAATACGTCCAGTACCTCTGCGGGGGTCCCCAAACGTGGTATGATTACTTCTTTACCTCTGAATGGTCTATTGGCAGCATGTGGTTCGGATTCGACCTGAACGTTTCCCATGTTACTTTCTACTCAACCCCCTTCAAGCCTCCGGACAGGCTTTGCGAAGCGTTAGGCTACTACGCCTCCAACGACGTCTTCTCTGAAGTCTACCTAACGCCCTTCAAGTTCTGGAACGTGTCATCCCTGCCTGATGTCATCTCATACCAAGAAGCGGACTTAGCCAAATACTATGTCTTCTACGATGTTCCCGAAACCTACCCCGAGAACGGTTTGAACAGCATGAACGCTTTCTGGTTCACGTGGGATTACTTGGGGCCGATACAGGTTTGGGGGTGGGATGTTCACAGCGTTTATGCAGGAATCAACGCAACCTACTATCTGGCTCCTGAAGTTGCGACGTACTGGGGCCTCTACATGCCCACGTACAGAGGGTGGCCTGATTATACAGTTGGACCATTGCAGGAATGGACTATTGGAAGGCATTACCCCTACCCCCAGATGCCGCTGGAAAAGGGTGAGACTGGGACCAGGGTGCTTGGCAGGTTTTCCTTCGCTCCATACCAGCCCGGTTTAAGCCTTAACGTTTCAAGTTCAGGAAGCACCTTTTCGGTGAACTTAACTGGGGATATTTGGAGAGGCCTGTCTTGGCCTCACTGGGATTGTTATATGCTTTCCCCACTGCGAGGACCCATATCGCCTTACCCGCATTTTTATGCAACGTATAGGGTCTACGTTAACCAAATGCTCTTCGATGAGGGTAAACTGAACGGGAGGGAGGGTTACGGCGGTGAGCCATACGTCCACTACCCTCCATACTACTTTGATGTCGACTGGAGAGGCATATGCAAAGCGTGGAACATCACAGGGGGCAGAGTAACCTTAATGGTGAACATGCCCTCGCTTGCATTCTTATCCATGAACAGCAGCCTCAAAATGAGTTTCCTGCTCGGGCAAAGCGACTCAACACCGCCCACCATAAAGGGCATTTCACACCCCCTAAACTACACTGTCGGCGGGAAGATTAGAGTGGCCTTGGAAGCTGAGGATCATGGATCCGGGATTAAGAAAACGTCGTTGCTTTACAGCTTCGATAGGGTGAACTGGTTTGAGGCTGAGTGTGAAGGAGATGGCGTCTTCGAGTTTCAAGCCCAGCAGAAAGACGCTGTCGCCGTTAGGATTATTATTGAAGATTACGCGGGAAACAGGCTCGAGTATGAAACTTATCCGCTGGCCGTGTGCTCCGACCTTCAATTTAGAATGGAAGGCGGCCTCTCAAATCCAGGAGAACTACTGCATGGAAGCTTAGCTACGCTGGAGGGCAACCCGATAAAAGGCTTCGCCGTGCTGGTTTCAAACGGCCAGTACAGCAGATATGTGCAATCCAACAACTTCTCATACGAGGCTCCCCAAAAAATTGGGGAAACAGCCCAAATATGTGCAAAATTTCAGGGCTCAAACATGTTCTCCAGCATTTCAAATCAGCTGGCTGTAACCTCCACCGCCCTTGACGTAGATGCAGCGATTGCCTCTTCAACATTCATCAACACAAATGACACAGTGACAGTGTATGTTCACATGGTTTACGCTCATGATGGGTCGCCGGTGTCGGGCGGCCTAGCCGGCATTGAAGGGGTGGCGTATGCAGAGACAAACTCGTCTGGATGGGCGAGGGTGGAGGTTGCTCGAAGCTGCCCGGCAACATACTGGTTCAGGGCTGTTGGGGTTAGAGACTCTTCTGGACGGATAACCCGTTGTGGAATTACGCAAAACCTCACGATAACGTGGACCCACATTATAATAGATGATAAGCATGTGAGCGATGATAGGGCTGATGTCGGAAGCTTACAATATGTAGCCTTCCACGCCTCATGGGCCCATAACAATTCAGACGTTGTTCGGAGCGTCATCTACGTTAACGGGTCAGCCTACACCACGAACAGTACAGGATGGATTGCGTTCACTGTAAGCAGCCGAGCGGTTGGTAAACAGTTGTGGACTATTACTGGCGTTTCATGCAGCGGTATAACAAAGTATGAAAAGGCAGTCGCAGACCCCTACATTGTCTGGGACAAAATTATATTCACGCTTTCCGTGGTTGACGGCAGGATAAATGTTGGGGATTCAGCCCAAATAGACGTGGTTGGCAGATACACCTACGACGGCACCGCTTTCCAAGGGACATACGCTTTAAATGATACGTTGGCAAAGGCAAATGTTGGAAAGTGGGGTTTCACAGTTGCTTCAATAACGGACGCTAAATATGGATTAACAGTGTTTGAATCAAACGCCGTTGATGTCATTTGGGACAGAATCAAAACTATATGGTATGGAGTAAGCGATGATAGGTGTAACGTTGGTTCAACCCAGCAGGTTAGGGTTGAACTCGTGCTTGAATACGACAGCACTCCACTCGGCTTAGGCGACACCGTTTACATAAATGGAACATTAGCCTCTTACGACCCGACCAGCAGATGGTTCTACATAAACCACTCCCAAAGCATGGTTGGGAGGAACGTTTTCGCCGTGTCTTCGGCTTTCCAAGCCTCGTATGGAATAAAGGCGTTTCTAGAAACTCAGAGGCCGCCGTCCATAATATGGGACAGAGTTGATGTCACACTATCTGTTTCAAAGATAAGGATAGATGTTGGAAGTTCAGCGGACATTCAGAAGCACGCCGTTTATGCCTATGATGGAGCGACCTTTTCAGGTTCAATACATCTCAACGACACTGAAACTAAAAATGCGGTTGGCAAGTACGGCTACAAAGTTTCAAGCATCTCAGACCCAGTCTACGGGTTGACGGCTTTTTCAACTAACGAAGTATGCGTCATATGGGACA
>Ga0080004_1144805_pt1 | contig 14271 bp, 19 predicted proteins | sample WasSprMetagenome_FD_69207 | JGI IMG/M metagenome (GOLD analysis project Ga0080004, IMG submission 69207) | Sulfidic aquatic microbial communities from Washburn Spring, Yellowstone National Park, USA - WS (SPADES assembly) (version 2) | ecosystem: Environmental > Aquatic > Thermal springs > Hot... | reverse complement strand
GTTCCCTAGCAAGGTCTTCTACATAGAGAAGAGAGGGGTGTATTTGGGGAGATCAGAGGCTATTATAACGTGTGAAGAAATAGCTGAAGAGAGCAGCGAGGAAGTGGTAAGGGGTGTTCACAAAGGGGTGTGTAGTTGGAACAAAATATCACGTGATGTATTCGTTGACATAAACGAGTTGAACACCCCGCACATAGTGATCGTGGGCGCCTCTGGCACAGGTAAAACAGTGTTAACAAAACACCTGATTCGAGAGTTTGTAGAGAACTATGGCTATAAGTTCATAGTTATTGATGTGCACGGCGAGTATAGGGATCTAGCATCGGTAATCAATTGTCATATAGTAGACGCTTCTGAACAAGCGCTCAACCCACTCTATTTAGGGAATTCGTCCCCTAGAGAACGCGCTCTACAATTGTCTCAAGCACTTGCAACAATATTCAAACTAGGCTTTCTCCAGACACAAATGCTAGAAGAGATTATAATGCGAACTTACGAGTCTAAGAACATACTAAACTCAGATCCATCTACGTGGACTAGAGAGCCACCTACACTTCTAGATCTCGTGGTCACGTGTGAAGCTATATCCAAAGAGAGAACAGAGTTCCAGAGAGTGTTGCCGTACCTTGAGCTTTTAAAAGACCACTTATCAGGGATGAACTGGCTTAGTATAAGTGAATTACTTGAGGGCAACGTCATTATAGACCTAAGTAAATTACCTAGTGACTTTGCTAAAGCGCTATACCTAGATACTCTCATATACTACCTCGTTAACGAGATGTACAAAAGACGAGGCACTAAAAAGTTGCAGATAGTGTTCGAAGAGGCGAGAGGCTTCATGCCGAGGCAGTTAACTAGAGAGCTTCTACAGAGGTTATTTACAGAGAGCCGAAAGTTTGGTTACTCCATAGTTGTTGTAACGCAAGATATTAGTGGAGTACCATACATGCTCGTAAATAACGCTGGATTGAGGATCTTTTTCCTCCTAAACGATCCAAAGAGTATTGAAGAAGCCTCAAAAATAGTTGGCGGGGTTTCAAAAGCTAGGAGAGAGCTCATTGCAAAAATACTTCGTACGATTCAACCACATATGTTTATTGCACACGCTACTGGGGTTAGCGAAGTCCTGGTGATCAAGACTCCGCTTTCTAGTGATGTAAGCGCTAGGAATATAAAACCGCTGTAAACTACTCACCTAGGGTGATGCGGCTTGTTTATTGAAGAAGGCGAAGTAGAAGAAGCCTATGTTGAAGAAGAGAAAGTAGAAGGTGAGGAAGAAGCTGAAGAGGTTGAGGAACGTGGAGAAGTGATGCTTGATCAGCTTAAGTTGCTCATCGACGTAACGAAGCTTTGGAGAAAAGTTCTTAGAGGTGAAGAGTCTATTAGCGCGTTCTCGAGTATAATAGCTCCCGTAAAAACTCCTATTGAAGTTTCAAAGAAACCTGAAGAGAAGGTGAAAAAGAGAGAGGGCAAGAAAGCTCTTGCAAAGAGGTCAACATCTAAGGTTAAAGAGAAAAAGACGAAGACTAGAAAGAGTAGTAAAAAGAAATCGAAGAGCGAGAAGTAATAATTGAGAGCTCAGCTTTAATTGTACAATTCGAGTCTTTAATCTAGTCTCGGCGTGTAGTGATCGGCGCAAAAAGCGTCTTAGCTATCAATAGATGCGTATTCGATTTCACTATAGCCAAGATCTCTTAGACAGGACTCAATCAAGTCTCTTGAAACCCTTCTATCAAGTATGAGCTCCACTACCTTTACTCCGTTTTCTATGAGTAACCTGATCTTGTGGACTACGACCCTCCCTGTCACGGTGTCTTTGCTGTCTTTCGGTACAATAATGTATCCATTAGACCTTCTCCAAGCTATGCCGTAGAGTTCATCAAACGCCCTTATATAGCGTTCAGCCTCTTCTAGGTCTCTTGTAGCTCCATGCTTTTTGACTACTAGGCTTATAAAGGCTAGTGCTTGATCTCTCTCCAACTTTACATGCGGATATCTCGCTAAGTCGTAGTAAACAGTGATTTTCAAGCGCTCACCCATGTTTTTTAACTAATAAATAGCTAGTTAATTTTATGAGGGCGGAGGGCCTTGTTCAAGGTGACCTACCCCAATGCAAGCAAGTTGAAAAAGATCATTCAAGCTCTCGTAAAGCTCAGCGATGAGCTTCCACTCTACATAACAAATAGTGGTGTCGAGATCAAGGTTTTAACCCCCGATAAAACAATGCTGGCTGTCGTAACGCTCCCTGGCATAGAGTTTGAAGAACTAGTGGTTGAGGAAGAGACAGCAATCATTGTGCCGACATCAGAGCTTAAAAAGGTCTTTAGAAGAGCTACTAGAAACGACAGTGTCCACCTCACCGTTAATAAAGAGGCAGGCGAGCTAGTAGTAATTTTAAGGGATAGAAAGACAGGAGTTGAGAGAGAGTTCGGTATTCCACTAGTTCCCAAGCCACCTGAGCCAGTGCCAGAACTGCAACTAGACTTAGCAGTCAGCTTTACAATGTTGTCACAAGACTTCAAGGACATTATTGGAGACTTGAAACTCGTTGGAGAAGAGGCAACGTTTATATACGAAGATGGCACAATACAGATCAAGGCTACAGAGGCTCAGAGAGAGTACGTTTGCATATTACGTGAAGGGGCGCCACTAATCTTCCTATCTTCAAGTGTCGATAAGGCTAAAGCCACGTATAGTATTGACATGTTAACGGTTGTTGCGAAGGCGTCTACAGCCTCGAAGAATGTAACAATATCTTTTGATACAGGGAAGCCGGCGAAAATAGAATTTGACCTAGGTGGTGGAAAACTAACGTACTGGATAGTTCCACGATCGTGACCCGCCCTCGGAGCTCAAGGTGATCGCAGGCATCATAGTAGTAGGTAGTTGCAAGGGCTATTTCTCTCCTTTTAGCATCGAAGTTAGTTCTTCAAGTAAACGCTCTTTCTCATGCCTACTTATACCTCTGCGAGGTGGCTGTATTGTTATGGGTGTTTCGATTTTCCACGTAGGTGACTGGCACTTACCGTACCTGTGTGGACATCCGAAGCAACAATGGATGTCTACTAGTATATCTGGAAACAGAGAGCACTTTCTAGTTGGTCTATGCTGTCCACAGATATCACATCGATCCCAGTAGATCGTCATCAAGACTTCACCATGAGTTACATAGCGTTAGTAAAGCTATTAAGCAAAACGCCTCTTTAACTCTCTATTAGGATTTACACGTAAAACCTCTATAGAAGTCCTTGTATAAATACCTGACACATATATACGTATATGTGGTGTATGTATTGCTATATGAGTTGATATTTCTAGGGCGTGGAGGTCAAGGTGGAGTAACAGCTACAAACATACTGGTACAGGCGGCGATCTACGAAGGCATGTATGGTCAGAGCTTTCCATTCTTTGGTGCAGAGAGACGTGGTGCTCCTGTAACTAGCTACGCTAGAATTAGTGATAAGCCAATACTGAGACATGGCATGTTTGATGAAGCAGACATCGTTGTAGTCCTCGATGAGACCCTAGTGAAACTGGGATTGTTGAAGAAGTACACAATTAGAGATGGAGGGCTTCTCATAGTCAATTCGTCGAAGCAGAGTAGCGTGTCTAGAGACCTTGTATCTACTAAGGGGAGAGTCAAAGTGTATGGTGTTAACGCCACGGAGATAGCTAAAGAGCTGGGGCTTGTAGTCGCTGGTTGGCCTCTTGTAAACACCCCGATGCTTGGAGCTCTCGTGGCAGCTTCAGGGATAGTCTCTCTGAGTAGTGTTGAGAAAGCGATTATAAGCTATTTTGGTGAAAGACTAGGTGCCAAGAACGTCGAGGCCGTTAGGAGAGCCTACATTGAGACGAAGCTTATAGGCGAGGTGTAAGGTATGGTGAGAGTCGTTAGACCACGAGGTGGAGATAAGCTACCACTCTCAAAGCCCCTTGTAGGCGTTGCTGGAAAGACTGGTCTGTGGAGGCATGTAAAACCTGTCGTAACACTTGAAAAGTGTATAAAGTGTTATCAGTGTGAAATATTCTGCCCAGCGATCTCTATAATCGTTGAGCCTGACACAGGGCCTCAAATAAACTATGATTACTGTAAGGGCTGTGGTATATGTGCTGATGTGTGCCCGTCGGGTGCTATCTCGATGGTTCCCGAGGTGTCAACGTAGCATGGGGGTGAAGCTAGCCTTAACTGGAAACCACGCAATAGCGTATGCTGTAAAGCTAGCTAAGCCCGAGGTCATAGCGGCTTACCCCATAACTCCGCAAACACCGATAGTCGAGAAATTAGCTGAAATGATCGAGTCTGGAGAGCTCAAAGCAAGAATGATCAGAGTCGAGTCAGAACATTCAGCACTAGCAGCTTGTTTTGGCGCGGCAGTTGCAGGTGCAAGGACTTTCACAGCTACGAGTAGCCAGGGACTACTATACATGCACGAGTTTGTACACTGGGTTTCAAGAGCTAGAGCTCCTTTAGTGATGGCCATAGTTTCTAGAACTATAAATACTCCGTGGAACATCTGGCCTGATCACAGCGACTTCGTAGACCAGAGAGATGCAGGTTGGGTTATGTCGTACGCTATGGACCCACAAGAGGCGTTTGACTTGACCTTACAAGCATTTAAGATCAGCGAAGACCCTGACGTCTACCTGCCCGTAATGGTTGGAATAGAGGGCTTCATAGTGGGACATACAGCAATGCCCGTTGAAATACCTGACGAGAAACTCGTAGAGGAGTGGTTAGGTGAGAGGAAACAACCATATGTAATTGACGGCTCAGAGATTTTGGGGTTAGGCGGCTTGACAATGCCAGAGGATACAGAAGACATGTTTTACGTTATACAGAAGGCTCAGGAGAACGCAAAGAGGGTCATTAAAGAGGTTGATGAAGAGTATGGAAAGATCTTCGGTAGAAGGTATGGTGGGCTAATAGCGTGTCACTATTGCAACGACGCTAAGTACGTGGCTATCGCGATGGGAGCATGGTCTGGCGATCTCATCGAAGCTGTCGAGAAGCTCAGGGAAGATGGTTATTCAGTTGGAGTCATAAGAATAAGGTACTATAGACCCTTCCCAGCAGAAGATGTGTGGAACGTTGTGAGAGGGGTTAAAGGTGTTATAGTGTTTGATAGAGCTATAAGCTTTGGTGCATGGGGCCCTATATACACGGACCTCGTAGCCGGGCTTTCATTCTATACAAATAAGTTACCATACATGGTGAATGTTGTAGCTGGAATAGCTGGTGTTAACGTCACGGTAGGCGACTTCTATAATATAGTGAAGTCATACGTGGATGGCATAGAGGAGGGGAGGATAACAAGAAATGTATTTGAATGGAGGAGGATTAGGCGGTGATCAACATGAGCGCCGAGCTAAGTAGAGCTCGACCCCCACTACCCTATGAGGCGAGAGGAGGAGTTTTGCCTGGAGATGCAGCGTGTCCAGGATGTCCTATTCCAATAGCGTTAAAGACGCTCTCAGCGGTGTTTAAAGATAAAGCAATACTAGTGATACCGGCGTGCTGCACCTCAGTCACGACCGGTATATACCCTGGGCAGGCGTACAGGTTTAGCGTTGTTCATGTACCATTCGCCTCAGCGGCTGCGGTGGCCTCGGGTATAGCTCAAGCTTTGAGAGCTAGGGGGATTAGCGACATCCACGTAATCGCCTGGGCTGGAGATGGTGGAACAGCAGATATAGGCATGGCAGCAGTTAGTGGTGCTGCGGAGAGAAACGAGGACATAATATACATAATGTACGATAACGAAGCCTATATGAACACCGGTATTCAGAGAAGTTCATCGACACCTAAAGGCGCGTGGACTACGACTACTCCAACGGGTAAGGTGGAGAGTAAAAAGGACGTGGCTAGGATCATGATCTCTCATGGCGTTCCATACGTGGCGACGGCGAGTATAGGGTATCCGCACGACTTGTACAGTAAGCTTCAAAGAGCTAAAGAATTAAGGGGCTTTCGCTTTATACACATTCACGCGCCCTGCCCGCCAGGCTGGAGGTTTGAGCCTCAATTCACGGTTAGAATTGCAAAACTCGCGGTGGAGACCGGCTTGTTCATCCTGTACGAGTACATAGGGGGGAAGTTGATAATTTCGGGTCCCAGCAGGCCTTACAGAGATCCATCTAAGAGAAAGCCCATTGAAGAGTATTTGAAGATGCAAGGTAGATTTAGAAATATAACGCCAGAGCTCATAGAGGAGATCAAGAGATATGTTGATGAAAACTGGAAGTGGATTGAAAAAATGGCTAGCGGGTAAGAAGTTAGAATTATGCAGAGGCTTTTTAACATACTTCTAGACTTCTACTGTACGATGGGAAATGCGTCAAAGCTCTCTAAGTTCCTTAGAGATAGAGGGCTTACTGTAAGGCACACCGACTTTGACTTTGTGAGGCTTCGATTTACTAGACACGTCGATCGCAACCTGCTCAACGTGATCGAAGGAATATTCAAAGCTGTGGAAGAAGCACGTGGAATATGGAGCTCGATGTGCATAGAAGTGTGGATCGAAGAAGACAAAGGCGAGAAGATAGGCTCGCCATTGCTAAGGAAGCAAGGGGAAGTATGTACATATATAAGACCTGGAGCTAGAGCTAGATTAATTCGCAAGATTGTGTGGCTAGATCTATGCAAACCCCACGTGGTCGTCCCAATACCCGAGAGCGCCATGAGAAAGTGCGTTTCAGCCGTGGATCACAACGAGCTAGTCCGTATAGCGACCACTATTAAGAACTTTATCGAGGTTCAAAGAGAGCTTAAGGAACATAAGGTGAGTAGTTAAAAACCCCTTAGCGAAGAATATACAACATAGGGCCCGTGGTCTAGCCTGGTTAGGATGCGGGGTTCGGGTCCCCGTGGCCCGGGGTTCAAATCCCCGCGGGCCCACTCACAATTAGGGGGTAATTTGGCTTTTAAGATCACTCGTGAGGCTATAATTAGAGGGTTAGGAAGCGACGTTGCTCGTGTATTACCGGATGTTCTTGAGTACAGATTTGTCAAAGTTAATATAAAACTGGACAACGAAGAGAGAGCGATCTGGATTTATACAGGGAGACAGAGAGATTATGTTCTTGTTCCCGGGCTATTTTGTAGCTGTAAGGACTTCACCCTCAGGACGATCATTGGTAGAACCTCAAACTACTGTAAACATCAACTTGGCTTATATGTAGCCATTAGTAGAAAGAAATATTTGGAGTTGACCATGTTGCCAGATGAGGCGTACACGATCATCATGGAGGTGGTAGATAAGGGTTTCTCTCCGTTACTTAGGAAGAAATTGTCAAAAACTCTTCTTTAAAAACACTTTAGTTTAAATTTAGTTTGTAATCAACGTGGTGTAAACCTTGGGTCGACGGAGGAAGAGGAGGAAAGTAATACCTAAGAGGGTTGTGAGAATACCAACGCTCTTCACCTGTCCAAGGTGCTCTTCGCGAGCTTTAAGTATCACCGTCAAGAAGAAGAGTGAATATAGAGCTTACGCCATTGTAATGTGTGGCTCTTGTGGACTATTAGATGATGAAGACTTCCAAGATATTCCAGCAACTTATCAAACAGTTGACGTCTATGCGAAGTTCATCGATCTATTCTATAGTGGGCAGGCTAGGATTAAGGAAATGAAGGTAGGTGTTGAGAGGCGTGAAGAAGCTTCATGAGTATATAAAGTCTCACATTGAAGTTGGTGAAAAACTACACTTTACACTCATAGATCCAGAGAAGGTTACAGATCTAGACCACCTCGACATAATAGCAAAGAAGATGGTTGAAGCTGGCACAGACGCGTTTCTAGTTGGAGGAAGTCTAGGGATCACACCTGAAGAGGCACATGCGGTAGTTGCTACATTAAAGAAGTGGGGTAAACCCGTAATAATCTTCCCTGGCAATATAAATTGTCTAACTAGAAACGCTGACGCGGTTCTCTTCATGGTTTTAATGAACACTCTAGAACCATACTACCTAGCTCAAATACAGGTCTTGGCGGCTCCAATCATAGCTAAATATGGACTTGAAACCCTCCCAACAGCATACGTGGTCATCGACTCGGATACAGCAGTAGCTCATGTGGGGAGGGCATACCCGATACCTAGGAGTAAACCTGAGATAGTAGTGGCATACGCGCTGGCGGCAGAGATGATGGGGATGAAGTATATATACTTAGAGGCTGGCAGTGGAGCTAAAGAACCCGTTCCTCCGGAGTTTCCACGTGCTGTTAAGAAGTACACAAATCTAATAGTGATAGTTGGAGGTGGAATTAGAGACCCTGAAACGGCCAAGAGACTAGTAGAAGCAGGAGCAGACATCATTGTTACAGGAACTATTGTAGAGAGAGATCCAGAGTTGGCAGCGAAAATAATTAAGGCTGTAAAGGGGCGTATTATCGAGCATTAGCGTACTTCTTCTTGAACGACTCTTCAAGATCTATGTTAACCAAATTTGCGATACTAAGTAGCCACGCGAAGACGTCGGCGAGCTCTTCTTCGAGAGCCTCTCTATCATATTTGATCAGCGCATCGGCGAGTTCTCCAACCTCCTCAATAAACCATGTGAATGTCGAGTAGAGTCCTCTTGCAGAGTCTCTTTCATAATAGGTCTTCTTGATGAGATTTTGAGCCTCTCTAATCTCCAACACAATCACCGAGAGAGTTGAGTATTTAAAGAGCCATTAATTAAATTACCACTAGGTGTTCAACTTGAGTAAAAGGGGTAAGAGAGGTCAAAATCCATCAGTAATGTCTGCAGCTGGGTTGGTAAGGTACTTTGAAGATGTAGATTTGAAAATAGCGCTTAAACCATACCTTATAATACTAACTGGATTTCTCTTCGTAGTAGTAGTAATAATCTTGTCCAAGCTAGTCCCGCCAGCTTAACATAGTCCATAACGACCATGCGAAGCGCTCGGTTGGGCTGTTTCCGTTAATAAGGTGGGTTGGGGTTGTTTAGGGTTTCTTTAAGGTTGTGTGGCGTATTTATAAACCTCTACGGCGCTGTGAATTATATGTGTGGCGGTGCCGCGCGAGCTTGCAGCTCTCGAGGGGTGCGTGCCGTTCACCCCGATGCCCAGTGAACCCACTCTAGAGGTAGCAGTGCTACCAGTGAAGGGGTGGGCGAGGCGGAAGTCCCTAGATGAGACCCTGAAAAACCCCAAAATGAAGGGAATGACCATCTAGGGACAAACGGATAATTTCGTCACAACATCGGTCTCCCAACGCTCTTCATCGCGATAGCTAGGGTAGACACCTTTTCTATGTCACTTAATTGTCAGTAACACGGACCTTCTTCACAAGTCTGTAAAGTGGCGACTCATCATCACTTATAGATACTTTAACCCCCTATTTTTGCTTTTCGCTAATACTAGAGAGTAAAGGAAATAAAGGATATAACCTAGCACTTTGTTTATTCCAGTGGCAATATTGGTGGTGACTACTTGCCCAGTAGATTAGTTAACATAGCGATACAAACCGTTTCAATAGTGATATTCGCGCTTATCTCGGCTATAGCTCCTGGATATATGTGGATATTCTTCATACTGTACATAGTGCTGATCATGTATATCACGACTAGGCTGGTAGCGGGTGGACTAAAGAAAGCAACGGGAATTAAGGGGTCTCCTCTCTTTAAAGAAGATAACGCCCACATAGTCATGGCGAGCGATGCTCTGCTCTTTCAAGAATTGAAAGATCAATTTAGAAACATGATGATCATCATGCTACTGCCTCTACTTGTTATACTCGTAGCCCCCCCTCTCTATTGGCAATACGTTAGTCCATACATCAATGAACTCGCTAGAAGCTTTACCACGAACGATGTGTTGATCAAGTTTGTAGTTAACTTAGGCTTTTACGCCACGCTAGTATTGCTTATTCAACTCCCAAGGCTGTTACTAACTCTCAAGGCTAAGCAGAGGAAGCAGATCTTTAGCGCTAGAACGTTCTCGGTATATAGAGATGGTGTTGTACTAGATGGAAGGCTATTGAAGTTCGAAAAAGACATGTGTTATCAAGCAAATATACAGAGAAGGTTTGTTCAGATATCTAGCCCAAGACTCTCATTCGATATAAGACTCTACACAATCGAGACGGCCAAGCTGATCGATGTTCTAAGGAGGGTTGGGCTAGATGAGTGTAAGGCGTAAACACGTCTGTATAACATGTGGAAGGCCTTTCCCAGAGGGGCAGGGGATAATACTGAATATTGGAGGGGAGATATTGGAGTTTCACAGTTCAAAGTGCTTCGCAAAATTCGCTAAAGAGCTTTTTGAGCGGATGCCACCTGAGGAGATAAGAGGGTATGTTAGAAAAGTACGAGAGGAGTTTCAAGAGCTATTAGAGCAAAAGAGGAAGTTGAAGGCAAAGAAGATCGCCTAATATTTATTAAGGAGTAAGACCTAACCTCATAATTAGAATGATGACACTTGTCCCCCATAGACTTAGGCGGGATGAAGACATTACCGCGGACTGAAACCTACACCCTTAACAACGTGCATTGCCTCCTACGATGCTCTTTAGCTTATTGTGAGACTCCTCATCGAGCCCGATCTTGCTCAGTACTTCGAGCGCTCGATCAAGAGCCTCCTCTGGAGTTTCAGCCTTAACATTTATAATTAGATTGGTACCCTGCACGCAGACTCTAAATCTAGACTCACCCAACAACTCGTAGTGGTCGATTATTTTGAGATCTTTCTTTGACACCAAGAGCCCCACCTACTTCCAATACTTTCTTATTAGTTCATACGCCTCTTTTAGAGCGATGGGGAGAGGCTTTGTATCAGCTATTATTGCCATGAAGTTTGCGTCTCCAACCCATCGTGGAACGACGTGTATGTGGAAGTGATCCGGCACTCCTGCACCAGCCGCTCTTCCAATATTAGCACCAATGTTGAAACCGTCTGGGTGAAAAGCCTCTCTAAGGGTTAATATGGACTTGTTAACGAGCTCTATGATCTCGAGTAACGTTTCTCTATCTAGTTGTGTTGGGTCTCCTACGTGTTGATATGGAGCTATCATTAAGTGTCCAGTGTTGTATGGGTAGGCATTCAGGACAGCGAACGCCTTATTGCCGCGGTGAACTATTAGAGCTTCTTCATCGTTTAAATACTGAAGCCTGCAGAATAAGCACTCTTGTTTTCTTAAACCTTCAGCCTCCCTATTTGTAAAACTTTTTATGTACTCATACCTCCAAGGATTCCAAAGTATTTTCACTAAGCTTCACACCTAGATAATCTTCAATTTAGTGCTATCTATCTCACTCCTCGGCGTCTTTTATACCCTCCTCTGTAATTGCAAACACAGCCTCGCCTTCTGGTAGGTGTGGAGCATCAACAACTCTAGCAATTCTCTTGTTTCCACGCGCTTTCTTTAGGTGAACTCTTACACCTGGAACGTGTGCTAATACATGCCCACCTACAGCTACTGTGGGGTCTCCGTAGAATACGTCTGGTCTCGCCATGACCTGGTTTGTTACAACAACCGCTATGTTGTAAGCCTCTGCGAGTCTAAGTAGTTGGTGTAAGTGAGCGTTTAGTTTTTGTTGTCTCTCAGCGAGGTGCTCTCGTCCAGGATATTCTGCTCTAAAGTGGCTCGTGACACTGTCGATCACTACGAGCTTGACATTGTTTTTGGGCACGAATGAAAATAGCTCTTCAACTATGCTCATCTGGTGGTCACTGTTATAGGCTCTAATGTAGTAGATGTTATCCATGGCTACATCTGGGTTCAACCCTAGCGCTCTAGCCATAGCCTCTATTCTCTCCCACCTAAACGTTCCCTCCGTATCTATATACACGGCTCTACCGCTTAGACCGCCTCTTTCTGGTGGAAGCTGGACATTTACACTTAGCTGATGGCATATCTGGGTTTTTCCAGAGCCGTACTCGCCATAAAACTCAGTGATAGTCTTTGTCTCTATCCCTCCACCTAGTAGCTCGTCAAGAGCTTTAGAGCCGGTCGTGATCTTGCCAATATTGAGTCTCTCTTGCTTCACTTCTCTAGCAGTCTTAAAGCGTATTCCAAGCATTCTCCTAGCGTTCTCAATAATCTTCTGAACCGTTACAACCGGGATCCCAGTTTTTTCAGATACTTCCTCAGGCTTAGCCACTACGAGCGTCCAAGCTGTCACGTACCCTGCAGCTTCGAGTTTTTCAGCCATTGCGGGGTTGACGCCAGGTATCTCCCGGATAGATACAAACCCAGCTTCACTTGTACTTGTACTCTTCTCTTTCTCTCTGCTCACAAGCGTCACCCCCATAATTAATACTTTGTTTTAAAACGTTTATTATACTGTGACACCCGTTGAATGATTGAGCCTGGAGATGGGGATAGATGTGCGGATACTAGCAATACATGCAAAAGAGTTTTCTTACGAGATTGTAGAGCCAGCTGTCGAGGAGCCGGAGCCTATTGGAGAACACTATCAAAAAGTCTTTAGAAACGTTCTCGTGGTTTTCACGACTATCGAGTCTTCGGACGATGAAGGAGTAGCAGAAGAGGCCGTTCAGGAGATCGCGAAGATCTCCTCGCAAGTTAAGCCCTCTGAGGTACTGATCTACCCCTATGCACATCTATCTTCAGATCTAGCCCCTCCAGCTCAGGCTAGGAGAATCCTCGAAGTTCTCTATGAGAGGGCGTCGAGGTCTCTCGAGGTCCCAGTATACAGAGCGCCTTTTGGGTGGTACAAGTCCTTTAAGCTAGAGTGTTATGGACACCCTCTTAGTGAGCTATCAAGAACTATTCAGCGGAGAGGGGCGGTTCAACGAAGGAGCATCGAGAAGAAGTACTACATACTGACACCAAACGGAGATCTCTACGCGCCGGATCAATTCGATTACTCAAACTACCCAGATCTCAAGATACTGGTTGAAAAGGAGGTTTATGGCAAAGAGCTTGAAGGCGGCGAGAACAAGGTGAATGAGTACTGCAGGAAATTCGGGTTCGAGTGGGAGCCTATGAGCGATCATGGTCACATGAGGTATGAACCGCCAGCGACGGTGATTATGGAGGCTGTGTCGAGGTATTCATGGCAAGTGGTGAAGAGCCTCGGGATCCCGGTCTTTAAAGTAATGGGCACTAACATGTTTAATCTAAAATCGAGACCTGTATATGAACACGCTGTTCTATTTGGAGACAGGCTGTATGAGGTCGAAGTTGATAACGATAGATACGTATTGAGATATGCAGCGTGTCATCAACAATTCGCCATGTTAAAAGACTGGGTTATAAGCTATAAAGACCTCCCATTCGGGGTCTTTGAGGTTGCAGATAGCTATAGGCTTGAGCAAAGGGGTGAGGTAAACTTGTGCTTTAGACTCAGAAAGTTCTACATGCCGGATCTTCACATCTTAACTAGAGACATAAACGAAGCCATCGAGGTTGCAATGAAGGTGCAAGCTAAAATACATGAAGAAGCGAGCAAACTCGGTAGAAAGTACATCGCACTTTACAATGTAACAGAGGACTTTCTACAGGAGTATAGAGATAAGCTCGTAGAGTTTGTCAAGAGGGAGGGAGGGCCTGTCTTAGTCGCTGTTCTACCAGCTGGGATCTACTACTGGGTTATAAATGTTGAATATCACATAATTGACAATATAGGTAGGCCCAGAGAGATCGCAACTTGGCAAATAGATATAGGCAATGGTAGGAGATTCAACATAGTCTACGTCGACGAGAATGGAGAGAAAAAACACCCTGTGATAATACACACCGCGATTATAGGTAGCGTGGAGAGGTACATCTACATGGTTCTCGACACTGCAGCCTTAATGGAGAAAGAAGGCAAGGTTCCACACATTCCAACATGGCTAGCACCTGTACAGGTTAGAGTTATACCTGTCTCTAAAGAGTACATAGACTACGCTACGAAGGTCTACGAAGAGATAAGTAGACACGATATACGCGTAGACATAGATGATAGAGACATATCGCTTGGAAAGAAAATAAGAGAAGCTGCAATGAGCTGGATTCCATATATCGTCGTGGTGGGGCGGAGAGAGGTTGAAACGGGCACTATAAATGTAAAGATCCGCGTAAACAACGAGCAAAGAGTAATGAGAGTCGAAGAACTAGTAGAGATCATTAAGAAAGAGGTTAAAGGCTACCCACAAGTAGACCTAGCAATGCCACCTAGGTTAAGCACGAGGCCAATATTTATCCATCTCTAGTACAACCGTTTCTCGGTAGATAGTGGTTCATTGCCTTTCATATCGAGGCTCTCCACCATCTACTTCTCAACGGTCTCCCGAGCCCGCTCACCGCAGTGGCTCCCCACTAGTC
>Ga0080004_1120906_pt1 | contig 14275 bp, 16 predicted proteins | sample WasSprMetagenome_FD_69207 | JGI IMG/M metagenome (GOLD analysis project Ga0080004, IMG submission 69207) | Sulfidic aquatic microbial communities from Washburn Spring, Yellowstone National Park, USA - WS (SPADES assembly) (version 2) | ecosystem: Environmental > Aquatic > Thermal springs > Hot... | reverse complement strand
GCTTAACGTCCCGCACCTCGGTTTCAACCAGGAGTCTTACCCCGTTGTCCACAGCGTTCTCCACGATCGCCACGACGGCTTCGAAAGGTGATATCAAGCCTGCTGTAGGAGCGTATACTCCCCCCACCGCCTCCGGGCTCACGCTGGGCTCAAGCCTCATGAGCTCGTTTTTATCGATGGCTCTAACCCCCTCCACACCGTTTGCTTCCGCCAGCTTCACGTATTTCAAAGCCTCCCGCTCCTCCTCAGGGGTGGTGTAGACGATTATCTCGCCGGGCCACGCGGATGGTATGTCCAGGTCTCTAACCCACTGCCTCCAAGCCCTGTTGCCCTCCAGGCACAGCCTTGCTCTCAGGGGGTGCTGGCCTGGATCCTCCTCGTGGCATGGGTGTATGATAGAGGTGTTGGCTTTGCTCACACCCCACCCTACATCAGTCTCCTTCTCGACGAGGGTTACCTCGAAGTTCTCGTACCTGCTCAGAACCCTCGCTACTGAAGCACCCACCACCCCGGCCCCCACTACTAGAACCCTAAGCCTACTCACCGAGCCCGCCCCCAGGCCTAAGTTGTTTGGTACCCGTAGAACCAGGGCACCTCCCTGGCCCAGCCCATAGCCCTCGAGACAGCTGCCTTCCACCCCCTGTAAAGCTTCTCCCTGGTCTCAGAGTCCATTCTCGGCTGGAATATTTTGCCAGGCTTCCAATACTTCGCGAATTCTCCCTCACTCCTCCACAACCCTGAGGCTAAGCCGGCTAGAAAAGCCGCCCCGAGAGACGTGGTCTCGTGTATGAGAGGCCTCACAACCGGTAGACCCAGTATATCCGCCTGAAACTGCATTAGGAAGTCGCTTCTAGAAGCCCCTCCATCCGCCTTCAGAAGCTTAATCTCCAGGCCCGTGTCCTCCACCATAGCCTCCACTACATCCCTTGTTAAATACGCTATAGACTCGAGGACTGCCCTAGCAATATGCTTCCTCTCAGTGCCCCTGGTCAACCCTATTATCAAACCCCTCGCGTATGGATCCCAGTAGGGCGCGCCTAAGCCTGTGAAGGCGGGGACGAAGTATACTCCACCAGTGTCGGGTGCTGCTTCAGCTAGGGGGTCGACCTCGGGTGATACCTCTATTATCTTCAGCCCGTCTCTAAGCCACTGTATAGCGGCACCCGTGACGAACACACTGCCCTCGAGAGCGTAGAGGGCTCTACCGGGCTGAGTCGAGTAGTAGACTGTCGCTATCAAGTTCCTCCTCGAGTACACTATCCTCTCACCCGTGTTCAATAGGAGGAAGTTCCCTGTCCCGTAAGTCGTCTTCAAGTCCCCCTCGCTGAAGCCTGCCTGGCCTATTAGAGCTGCCTGCTGGTCGCCAGCGTCGCCGGCCACAGGGACGCTCCGCCCGCCGAGCAGACCCGAGACCTCCGATCCCGTGTAGCCGTAGAAGTCCCTGTCGCTTGAGGGCCTTGGGTAGGGGAGTATATCGATTGGTATACCGCCGTTTATCTCCAGTAGGTCTCTATCCCACTCGAGCCTCCCGATATTGAACAGCATCGTCCTCGAGGCGTTTGAGTAGTCTGATACATGCGCCCCACCCCTCTCGGGTGTCAGCGTGTCTCTTGACCCTCTTGTCAGGTTCCATATTATCCAGGTGTCTATCGTCCCCGCTAGCACCCCGCCTCCCCTAGCCTTCTCTCTTAGATTCGGCACGTTGTCTAGTAGCCACCAGAGTTTAGTGCTGGAGAAGTAGGAGTCTGGGATCAGCCCAGTCCTGCGCTTTATCTCCTCGAAGTAGTTTGACCTAAGGTACTCGACCTCCCTAGCCGTCCTCCTATCCTGCCATACGATCGCGTTGTAGACAGGCGTGCCAGTCCTCGGATCCCAGACTACTACCGTCTCCCGCTGGTTCGCGACCCCGATAGCGGCAATCCTCCCCGCGTCCACCCGGGACTTCTCGACGACCTCCTTTATGCAGAGCTTCACGTTCAGCCAGATCTCCACGGGGTCGTGTTCAACCCAGCCGGGTTTAGGGTAGATCTGCTTGTGCTCCCTGTAGCACCACGCTCTCTCGACCGGGCGAGCGTTCTCGTCGAAGAGGGCTACTCTAGTCCCTGTGGTGCCCTGGTCTATCGCCATAACATACTCTTCTCCAACCTGCGTGAGGACTCCACCTCTAATTGTAGGAAGTATACGCGTGAAAGATAAAAGCGTAAGACTTTTATCCAACACCGTCATTTTGTTTTCTTGGTGGAAAAAATGGCTTTTTCACTATTCCTCTTCTTAATCCTGCTTGTAGTAGTCCTAGCATTAGCTTTCACGGTTATTGCAGTGGCTTATGTGGCTTCGAGGAAGCTGGTTAAACCTCCCCGGAAGATCGGGGGCTGGACTCCACGCGACTTCGGTTTAGACTACGAGGACTTCACCTTTAGGACAAGCGATAACTGTGTCCTCAAAGGCTGGCTTGTTAAAAGAGACCCAGGGAGGGTTGTCGTGGTAGTACACGGATACACCTCCAGCAAGTGGGATGAAGACTATGTTAAACCAGCCATAGAGGCCTTGGGGAAGGCGGGGTATAGTGTGGTAGCGGTCGACATGAGGGGGCATGGGGAGAGCGGTTGCGAGACCACGCTAGGCTACAGAGAGTCTTTCGACGTGGAGCAACTCGTCGGGTACCTCAGGGGGGTCGGCTTCGAGAAGGTAGCGATATACGGTTTCTCGATGGGCGGGGCTACATCGATCATGGCTGGGTCTAGGGCTAGGGTTGAAGCCCTAGTCCTCGACAGCCCTTACGTGGATATACGGGAGTCGGGTAGGAGATGGGTTGCAAGGACGCGGGGTCTCCTAGGCCTCCTCCTGAGAATATCCTACCCTCTAATAATGTTCAACACGTCGAGGATGATCGGCGTGAGACCTGGCGAGCTAGTGATGTACAAGTACGCTGAGAAGGTTAAAGCACCCACTCTACTCGTCGCACCTCTGAGAGACGATTTAATATCGCCCGGCGAGTACAAGAAGCTTGAGGAACACCTGAGGAGGAGCGCCCGGGTTGTTGAAGCCTGGTACCCTGAGACAAGGCACGTGGGGGCTTGGAGAGACTTCAAAAGCGAGTATGAGGCGAGGCTGAAGGGCTTCCTCGAGAAATACATGTAGGGGTGATCCAATGAGGCACCTGATCCTGCTCGCCCTCCTCGTCTTAACATACTTCACCGTGAACTACATGTACGCGGCTGTAATCAAGAGCATCTGGCTTGAAGGCCTGGTACCCGGTAGGGCATACGAGTACGAGGGCTTTTTCAGGCAATTACTTGTAAAAAGCTGTAATTAGTTGCAAATACATGTTTCTTGCCTCGGAGTTCCCTCCATTGGGTTGGGTTTTCATACCCTCATCTGCAGGCCTGTCAGAGCTCCACATAACCCAAAAGCCCCTCATCCGCTTTGAAGACGGTGAGTCAAACACCAAGATTCATCATTCACAACAAAGTATACCTGGGGAGATCAATAAATCTAAGTCAGTAGTTATTCATAGTTATTTACAACTTATTGCAAGTAATTACAGACCTGTCACACTCTGTTGCTAGTGGTGCAGAGTCTAGAGAAATTAGTGTAGACTTAGTCATATCAACAAACATAGATGAACCGCTGATAAGCGACATACTGGCTGGAAAACTAGAAATAGCGGTAGAAACTTTACATAGGAGTTGTGTAAGTTTAAGTGAGAACTGTTAGGAAAACTCAGAAGAAGCGAGAAGAGAGGAGCATATCCAACTCGAATACAATGGTTTCTAAGATTCACCCCAATTAGACTTTATATGAATGCCCCGCCTCCTTAGAGACCTCGGTAACACCAGGAAAACATGGTACATCTTGGACTCTAAAAACATAACGAGAAGAGCCTCTCCAATAATTATAGCGTATCACGAATTAGGGAATGTATTTGGTGACAGTGTATGCGTTACAATACTGGTCTCAGGTAACTGGCCTACTAGGCTTACATTGATTGGAGTTAGTAGGAAGCAAATAGAAATGAAGCAAAAAGAAAAAGAAGTCAAGCAAATAGAAACCAATGTAGATAAATTAATGATGTTTATAGAGTTGCTTATAATAGACTGTCAAACTACCGTTGCTAAATTTAATGCATTAATGCAAACTATTTGCCCTAAGCGAGTATCGATGGGGTTTCTCAGATGTAGATATAATTAGAGGCTATTAGAGCAGAAAACCTACAGAGGAATATTAACCTTCGAAAGAACTATACGAGGAGAGCTACTAAAAGCAGTTATAAAAGCTTCTGAACCCAAATATATACTTCGAATAATAAGGTCCACTTTATATCTATGATACAAAAAACTTTAGATGATATCGAATTACATTGTTTTTGATATCACGCAAAAATTTATCTTCACTCAACACCAAACAAATTAGTAAATTTTAGATAAAGATAAAATTGCCCTGAGGCCATTTATGGCTCGCTCTGGAGTTGGATAAACGGGTATTCCACGGTTTTCTATTTCGTCCACTAAGTCCTTAACATACGATTTAGCTCCGAACCAATTAACCACTAGCGGTACCTTTGAAATTGGTATTATCTCCTTGATAATCGCTTCTTTGATCGCTACCATTAAATCCCTTGGAAAACTGCCTTCCACTATTATCAAAATAGCATCTACGACTTGAGGATTGTTGACTATCTTAAAGACTTCCGCGTACATGCTATATTGTTGCTCTGGGGTTCCTTGGGCAGTTATATCTATTGGATTGTATGGATTACCAAACGGAGGTATGACTTTTTTAATTCTTTCCACCAATTCGTTCCGTAATTCAGGGACTTCAATGCCGTATTTTTCTGCGGCATCCGCTGCGAGAATTGCTAAACCTCCAGAATTTGATATTATGGCAATTCTTCTACCCTTAACACGTGGCTGCTTGCTTAGGGCTTTTAAGAAATCTATAAACTCGTCCAGAGATTCCGCTACTAATGCTCCCCCTTGTTTGAAGGCTGCCTTGTATATATTTATATCGCCAGCAAGCGAGGCCGTATGGGACAGTGTCCCACGAGCACCTGCTTTCGATCTCCCTCCTTTTAGTATTACAACGGGCTTCAACTTAGTAACTTCCTTGAGTATCATAACGAACTCTCTTCCAATAGCAGGTATAGGAGGGAGACCTTCGATATATATTCCTATAACTTTTGTCTCAGTGTCATCTCTCAGGAATAACAGGAGTTCTCTTTCATCAATATCTGCTCTGTTACCTAGACTAACAAGAATGTTGAAATATACTCCTTCGTCTTGGGCCCAGCCCAAAATTCCATCCAATATTGCTCCACTCTGCGAAATGAAGGCAATGTTGCCTCGACCTCTTATAGGTAATCCGAAGGCGGCATTAAGATTAATGGTCGTATTAATAACACCAAAACTATTCGGTCCTAAAATTCTTATGTTGTATTTCTTAGCTAATTTTACTATTTCCGATTGTAATACCTTTCCTTCTTCTCCAGCTTCTGCGAAACCAGAAGATATTATCACCGCAACTTTTACGCCTTTCTTACCGCATTCTTCTATGACATGTGGAACCTGAGGTGCTGGGATAGCTATAACAGCTAGATCCACCTCCTCAGGTATGTCGAGAACGGACTTATAACACTTAAAACCCAGAACCTCATTCCTTCTAATGTTTACTGGATAGATTCTACCTGAGTAACCATCCTTTACAATATTAGTAAAAAGTATTCCACCAATTTTACCAACGTCCGAGGTGGCGCCAATAATCGTGACTGAACTCGGGTAGAGTAGATATTTCAATGATGCTATATTTTCTTTCCTTAAGGGTTGTGGGGATATCAAATTCTTATCCCTCCTCCTTATGTGCAAAGTAGAAAAATAAATTTTTCTTTTTCCTTTTATTTTGTATATTATTTGATCAGCGACGAAGCTATTTCTTTGCCTTTGAAGTAAGCTCTTTTGTTTAATTCTATGTAACGAGCAGGTATGTTCTCCTCTAGAGTTTCTAACATTAGTTCATCGCTGATATCCAACTTCGAGAGTTGAATAAAGGCACCAAGCATCAATACATTAGCTACACGCGCACTTCCAAGCTCTTTTACAGCAATTTCCGTTGCGGGAATAAAATAGACGTTACTACTAATAGGTCTTAATATTTCATAGACCTCTTCGCGCGTGGGATAATGAGCTCCACTGGTTAGAACCTCGGATGATGGCAAGGCATAGTCGTTGATTACCATGAGAGCACCCGGTGCTATATATTCGATCCTCCTTAGAATTTCGCCTATCTCAAGGGATATAGCTGCTTGAGCAGTGCCTCTCATAATTAATGGAGCTAATACTCTTCCCCGCCTTATCTTTATGTAACTTATTACAGGGCCCCCTCTTTGAGCTGAACCATAGAGTTCGCTTACCAATACGTCGTACCCAGCCTTCATAGCCGCAGAGGCTAATAGTCTTGCTGCTAACACATTTCCTTGCCCTCCCACACCAGTTATAATTATATTCATCCCTGAACTCGTCGAACCCATTCTATTCACCCCCAGGAACGATCGCTTTAAATGGACATATTTGCGCACATACTCCGCATCCCACACATAGTTCTGGTCTTATTAATACTTTCCTTGTTGACGGATCCCATTGAAGAGCTTGACAACCAAACATGGTGAGACAAACTTTGCATCCAGTGCATTTATCTGGGTCGACCTTATATGGGGGCTTCGTTGGTGCTATTAAGGCACATTCCCTTCTAGCTACAATTACTGCTGGTTTTCTTCTATCACGCACGTATCTTATTGCCTTTCTGAATGTTTCAACAGATTTGTTTACATCATAGGGGTCTATCACCTCGACAAACTCATACCCAGTAGCCCTTGCTATATCCTCTGGTTTAATCCATATTGTTTCTTTACCATCAATCCTCCGAGGGACGCCTGGATGTGGTTGATGACCAGTCATCGCTGTAGTTCTATTATCGGCGACCAGCATGATTATAGGATGATTATTCCAAGCAGCATTCAATAATGCTGGCATCCCCGCGTGGTAGAAAGTTGAGTCACCTATAACTCCTACTACAGGAATTTGTTGTTCCATCGCTATTTCTAAGCCTTGTGCGACACCGATGCCTGAACCCATGCAAAAACTTATATCTCCTATCTTAACCGCTGAAAACGGTGCCAATCCATAACAGCCTATGTCTAATGGAATTGGCGCCTTTCTTAAGTCCACGTGCTCAAATAGCATAGCCCTCTTCAACTCATAGAAAGTGGCAAGATGCGGGCATCCTGGACAGAAGGAGAGGTATCTAGGAGGAGTAAGTTTTTTAGCTTTTTCTACTACATCCATGTTAACAGCCATGACCTTTTTCATTCTTTCCTCTTTTCCAAGGATCTTCGCAAGAGCTTTAGTCACTAACTCTAGATCTAACTCACTTGACCATGGTATATGACCAGTCTTTCTGCCAAGTACTTTCACATTTAATCCAGCATCTCCAATAATTGCTTTTAATTGAGTCTCTAAATATGGTTCTACTTCTTCCACTACTAAAACTTGCCTCATATCCCTGAGAAAGTCTAAGAGTAGCTCTGTAGGCAATGGATTTACTGCCGAAAGTCCCAGCAAACTCACCTCGCTCTCCGCGCCCAGAATTTCAACGGCTTCAGCAGCATATGTAAAGGCTACCCCATCACCTATAATACCTATTTCTCCGCTCTTTTTAACTATGTGAAGTGATGGATCACCGAATTCTTTCTCCAATTTCAATAGCTTTTCATGTAACTCTTCATGCAACTTTTGCACATAAACATCGCCTAAATAGTATTTTTCCAGGTTCTTTTTGAAGACGCCTGGTCTCATAGTGCGAGTAGGTATCTCTCCTAGTTCAACAACACCTGAGGCGTGGCTGACTCTATGTGTGGTTCTTAGTATAACCGGGAGTGAATACTTTTTGGAAATTTCAAAAGCCTTAATCGTTAATTCTTTGGCATGCCCAGGTCTATGTGGAGTAAGGCAGGGCAGATGTAAAAAGTTTGCGAAAACTCTCGTATCTTGTTCGTTTTGGGAGACCCATGCCCCTGGATCATCCGCGACATATAATACAAGGGCACCATCGTCTATTCCTGAAAGATTAAGTGTTTGGACAATGTCAGATGCTACATTCAACCCTACATGTTTCATAGTCGACATTGCTTTATATCCAGCTAAGGCAGCCCCTCCAGCAACTTCGACAGCGACCTTTTCATTTACTGAAAGCTCTACATAGAAACCTAATTCATCACTAACGCTAGCTAACGCTTCAAGAGCTTCGGTGGAAGGGGTTCCAGGATAGCCTGTGGCTACTTCCACCCCTGCCTCTATAGCTCCACGTGCTATAGCATAGTTACCCATCATGAGAACTCTATGTCCGGGTTTATCAAGCTTAAGAATCTCCCTTAAGCTCATATTTAACCCCCAGCTTGGTATTATAGTACTCCGAGGTTAAGAATAAAAAATAATAAAAAAGAGAAAATAAAAACAACACTTTATTCTCCCTCCTCACTAATGGCTTTTTCGCGTAATTTTGTTAATAAACCATAATATTATTACCAAAACGACAAATACCACACCAATTTCTATATCCGACCATCCATACATCATCCCGTATGCGTATATGAAACCTAGTGAGAGAACACCTACTATTAGAGCTGCTATAGCTACTATCCATGGAATTTTAAAGGCCGCCTTTTCATGCCATTCTCTATTACCTCGGATCTTAATATTAGCCACTCCTATTAAGAACCATGTTAATAGAAATGGCACTTGGGTTACCGCAACTAGTACAATATACAATGGAGTGTAAAGGATCATTAAGACATTCAATAACCATATAGTTATTAAAGCAATATGTGGAACACCCCATCCGTTTAATTTACTAAAGATGCCGGGGAGATCCCCCTCCTCTGACATTTGATACAAAACCCTGGAGGCCGATATCATTGAAGCATTACAAGCACCTAATACGCCCGCTAATAACGCGATCCATAATAAAATAACCCCTAGATCCCCCAGAACTATTTTTCCATACTGGAATAGGGGTCTTGCTATTGTAGCTAGGCCTTCGCCAAGAACTCCTACCGCCGTTATTGTTATTAGGCCGACAAATAGTAACGCGATCAATCCAGACCCAACAGCAGCTCGTGGGATATTCTTCTTCGGGTCTTTAACTTCGGATACTATAGATGCGAAAACGTCTGTTGCATATGTAGACCACGAAGCAACTAGAGCGCTGGCAAGGAACAGAGTGAACATCCCGATCGGCGTGTTAGGGTTTATTTGCTCTACGCCGCTTTTCCAGAAAGGTGTGAAATATGAAGGGTCAATAAATGGAATGGCTACTAACCCTACTATTATCAGCGGAACAACCTTAAACACCGTTACAATGTTCTGAGCAATCCCACTTACTTTTATACCAAAGTAATTGAGGATGAAGAATATCGTTATCACACTTATAGCGAAGAGCTGTCTAGTTAGCGCCGTCTCAGGAGCTACCCCCCATATATATCTCCCAAGTATTAAAGCGACAATTGCCGGTGTAGTACCCCAGCTTATAGAGAACCCCCAACCGGCTATACTCCCTAGTAAGCTTCCCAAAGAGGCCCTCACTGGATAGTATTCGGCACCTGTTTTTTCGGGCCATATTGTGTAATCATAGGCAAGAACCAATGCTATAATGAAACCAAATATTAGTGTGATCAGCCATACTAACCATGCTGAGGGACCTGAGATAGTGTAATTGTAAGGGAAGTTTCCATAGAGCCCACTGGAACCCAAAGAACCCAGCACTAAGGCAGCCGCCGTAAACCATCCTGCTTCCCTTCTTAGCTTTTTTCCTTCCATACTAGACCCTCAGTGTGTATAGTATACGTTTAACTTTTTAAACCTTACTAAATGTACAAATCTTTTTTCCATATGCAAACACGGAGTCGTATATTTAGTAAGGTTTAAAAAGTTAAACGTATACTATACAATGAAGATGGAGAGGCCGGTGAAAAGAAAACACTTCGAACATATACTTATATTCGGAATAAATGGCCTTATACTAGTCATTGGTATAATTATTCCATGGGCCTTGCTGTTTGCGGCTCCACTATTATGGGTTATTCTTGGAGCAATACTCTATTTCATCTACCGGCATGAGGAGTAGGTGATAGATGTGACAACAGTATGGATTATGCTTGCCGTTATTTTCTTGATATTTGCTATAGCTATAATTTACAGGAAATGGGCTGCCTCTATTGAAAGATATGTTGTCGCGGAGAGGGCTCAGAGTCCATGGATAAATGGATTGGCATTGTTCTCTACTTACTTAAGTGCTTGGGCTGTCTTAGGAGGTCCGGGTATTTGCTACGCATACGGCATAGTAGAGTTTGCTACTTTTGTAGGATGGGGTATTGGTGTCTTCATAATTCTATGGTACTATCTCCCGAAGATCAGGGATCTTGGTGCCAAGTATGGGGCAACTGGACTAGCTTCCTTCATGGAAGCTTATTTCAATAGCAGGCATGTTGGCATCGTTGCTGGAATTGTGTCTTGGTATGCTTTACTTTATTACTTGGTAGGTCAGATCAAAGGGCTTGGACTAGCTTTCTCTTATGGAACAGGTCTTAAATATGAGGTGGCGGCAATCGTAGCGATTGCTGTGGTCTTGGTTTATCTTATTTTAAGTGGTTTAAAAGCGGTAATTATTGTAGATGCGTTTTGCACAATTGTAATGATCGCCTTTTTCACGGCCTCGCTTTATTTGGTTTTTGCTCTTGGAGGAGGCAACATATTTAACACTATCGAGAAAATATCAAGCTATGATCCAAGATTGCTTTATCCTACCGGGGCACCTTATACAAGTGATCCAATATCGTTATGGGTATTCTCAGTACTTGTCTATGCTATGTGGCAGTTTACCCCCTATGCATGGCAAAACTATTTAGCATTAAGGAGTAGTAAGAAAAAGGACTTAGCTATATTTGTCTCTTTGGCAACAATCGCGGGCGGATTAATCACTTGGGTTTTAATATTAGGACCTGTAGGGAGAGTATTTCTCCCCTACAAGGTATCGCCAGATACTGTTGTATTAGAAGTGGGCAAGTATTTCTTTCCTTCTCTATATCCTTTATTCATCGTAGGAATATTTCTCACGATATTGGCAACAGTTGATAGCGTTCTATTAGCCGGATCTGCTGATCTCTACGTTGCTATTCGAGGAATTATTAAACCTGTTGAAAAGAAAGTGGGTGCTATAAATATATACAGGTTAATAATGGTAGGAACCGCTGTTCTCGCAAGCTACTTCGCTGTCGTATATACGCCTGAGTTCATGGTGTATACAATGCTGATCGGGATGACAGGCGTCTCCGCCGCCCTAACTGGCCCATTGGCGGTTGGGCTGTTGTGGAAAAAAGATCCTATCGCTGCCGACGTAAGTCTTATCGTTAGTCTACTATTAGCTCAATTACTAGTTTTATATGGAATTACGCCCTGGCTCACGGGATGTTTTATTGGTCTGGTAGCATCAGTTCTGCTCTACATTACTATAGTATTGGCAAGATCTCATCGTTGATTTTTTCTTCACTTGTTAGTTTTCATTTTTATGAGAGCAGTTTAAACTGTAGTGAACTCTCAACGTTACGGACTTAAACAAGACCGCCCGATTTATCGCCCGACTTACTGAGTTTCGGCGATAGGCTTGCCATAGCCACTATTTTAGCCCTCAGGCCGAAAATCCCGGGTTCAAATCCCGCCCACTGCACACCTCCTTTAAATAGCCAGATAAATTCTATGGGGGTTGTTTTCCCACAGTTCACGCCCCCACCACGGGAGAGTGAACTACTATGTGATTTACTGGGTGAAATCATGTCTGCTAACCCCTGGTATACTAAGGTGAACACTAGTGCTCTTAGTGATGAAGCACGTAGACTCATCCCCGAGAGGGCTAAGAGGAAGCTTGGGTTTGAAACAACCCTTAGAGCACTGGACATTGCGAGGGGCTCACTCTACACCTACCTACCCTACACGGGGTTAGGACTCTACCGGGTAACTTGGTTTACAAGGCCCTCCAATACCTAGAGGAGAGTTCAACGAGATAGTTCAAGGCGTTGATAGACTCCGAGCTATTGGAATAATCCGTGGAGACGCAGCATAGACTACTCCCTAATACTACAGGCTATAACGCTAGCTACTCGAGACGAGTACCTCAAACAGGCTCTGTTGAAATTCACCGTGGAGAACTTCAGGGAGGACCTCAGGAAGATGGCTGGAACAAGCATACCACACATAGTATTCAAGTGGGAGACAAGCTTCGAGGAGTTCTTCAGAGGGAGGAAGAAGGGGCGTAAAATAGCCAGCGAGAGGATAATATTATATTATAGAAGCCTCTTCAAACGGTACCTCAAGGGCAAGACACTGAGCGAAGATGGGTGGAGAAGGCTTCAACCTTAGGGCTGCGGGTAGAGTTGTCTCTAAGCCCGCTGTAATAGCCCTACTAGTACTGATATTCTTCTGGGGTATGCCTTGGGGTGCCGTGACAAGGTATGCCGTCAACTTCATGGAGGATGCCTGGGGTTTAAGCAAAGCCACCGCCTCCCTCATCCTAACCCTGGCCTCTATCTCGATTATAATAGGGCACATCACAGGCGGGGCGTTGGCGGACAGGAGGGTTAGGGCGGGCGACCAGCTTGGGAGAGTTAAAGTCAGCATCATAGGCGTGGGGGTGGGGCTGGCTGTCATGCTCTCGTTCGTGCTGTACCCGTACCCCTACGGCGTGGAGGCACCCTTTGCTCTGCTCCCACCCGCCTTACTCGCCTTAGCGGGCATGCTCTTCACAACACTCGCCTACCCTAACATAAGTAGCGTGCTGAGCGAAGTGGTGGAGAGGGAGTACCGCGCCACGGTTTTCTCAGTGTTCAACATCCTCAACACCCTCGGCTGGGGTGTCGGCCCAACACTCTACGGCTGGTTGAAGGAGTACCTGGTAGAGCACTGGGGCCTCGGTATACCGGGTGCCTCAAAGTACTCTATAGCCACCGTTCTCCTCGCCTGGCTAATACCTCTCGCTATATGGGTTTCAATGCTCAAAATCTACCCTAGGAGTAGAGTGGTTGAGAAGGCTTGATACAGCAAAGGAGGTTAAGGAGCTAGTTAATAGGGAGGTAGAAGCGCGAGTATTTGTATTCGGTAGTATAGTCAGGAGGATTTCTGTATTGGATTAAGCGACATAGACATTGCAGTAGTATCCGAGGATTTCAAGAACAGAGAGAAAAAGCTGATAAGTTACGACCTTTTCTACGAGAAATACTTCGATTCACCAATAGAATTCCACCTCTTACCACTTTAACAATGGGAGTTTTCCACAGATTCAAGGGAGCCGAATACATTAAAATCTAAGTCTCATCATACCGACCCCTCTCTGTCTTTAAAGTGTAGAAGCTGCCGTTAGGAGTTTGCAGGTTTCCCACATTTATTCAGGGCTATATGTGTTATCTGCATGGGTAGTGAGGGTGAATGGTTAACACGAAGAGAATATACAAGCTTTTCTATCTATCACAGCCTAAGGAGCAATAATTCAAATAGAACTATACATTAACTCGCCTCTCGTACTGTCTACCTCAACATCTTAGAGTAAGTGAGAGATTTCTATTGTAAATCGCTATGTTCTAATAAAGGATTATGTTTGAGAGTCCCATCCAGCTTTATTTATAGGGGGCACTATACCTGATAATGTTGGGAGGGTCGTTTTTATGTCTCCACAGCCCTTTCTTAAAGCTCAATACAACTATGCCTAGTTCATCAATGGCGGCGTCTGTTATTAGGGGTTCTATGAGGTTTTCGTCGACGGCGAGGTAGGATTGCGTAGTGGATAAAGTACTACCATTCTCACTTAGTAGTTCAAGAGTAACCTTCTCCCTGGATATGAGGCCCTGGGTTTTCCCAGAGGCTAGCTCTACTTCTACAATGTCGAATTCTTCGAGGTTGAAGCCGAGATCTACAGCGTCCCTAGGACTAACGACTATAACTGGTTCTTCACTCTCAGCACCACTATTAACTAGCACAATAAGAGTTTTCTCTCTACTCCCTCTCGATATTTTAACTCTCACTCTTACAGCCATATACAACGCCTTTAACGATATATCTTTTCACAATTCTATATTTCCCATACCTCAACTTCACGCCTTTAACCGGCCTTGCCTTACCCTCTAGTATTAGCTTAAGTGTCTCTTCTCCAATAGTATACCTAGTCAATAAATCACCATGAA
>Ga0080004_1117806_pt1 | contig 14278 bp, 15 predicted proteins | sample WasSprMetagenome_FD_69207 | JGI IMG/M metagenome (GOLD analysis project Ga0080004, IMG submission 69207) | Sulfidic aquatic microbial communities from Washburn Spring, Yellowstone National Park, USA - WS (SPADES assembly) (version 2) | ecosystem: Environmental > Aquatic > Thermal springs > Hot... | reverse complement strand
AGCAACAGTGACAGCAGTTATCCTACTACTAGACTACTTCTTTAGAGCCAAAAACCAATAATTAGGAAGGACTATGAGGATTCAGTGGCTACACCTATCAAATCTAATCCAATTAGAGACACTCCCCTCTGGGAGCTCTGGGACGTCTTCAAGGTCTCTCTCAATCTTACTAAGCAACTCTTCAGCCTCCAAGCGAGACACTGTCTCCTCGATGAAGCATCTTATCAACATACTCCAGTTGACACTACTAAACTTCTTCATTCTCTCCCTTAATTCACGTGGAACTCTAACGCATACAACGCTAGACGTACTGAATCCCTGTAAAACAATGATGCAGAGCAAGTATATAAATAAACCCCACATATGGCAAACAATACTAGTAGAGAACAAGATGTAGAAACCCCGGTAGAGAACATGCCCATAGTCCACGTATACATGTGGAGTGGATTATCAAGAGAGGCTAAGGAGAAGATAATCAAGGGCATAACAAAGGTATTCGAAGAGCTTGGAATACCAGGGCACGCAGTGGAAGTAGTAATACATGAGGTGCCTAAGGAAAACTGGGGAGTAGGAGGAGAACAAGCAAGCGACAAATTCAAGGAGACTAAGCCACCGTAGTTTATCTTCGTAGGTAGAGCTCTATGGGTATTAGAGCCATTAGTGGCGCTCAATCACTAATATTGAGGCTTTGCCCCGAGTTAGCTAATTGGGAAAAACACGCTGTAAACGATGAGTTGAGAGTTGCTATTATAGGTTTTGGTAAAATGGGGCTTCTCCATAGTGGTATTCTCAATCTCCTAGCCCCAGGGATAGTTAAGGCTATTGTCGATAAGAGTCTTCTCTTAACTTTCAGTGCTTCAAGGTTGATTAAATTCATCAAGTTCTATAGAGATATTGAGAAAATGCTCAATGATGTTGAACCTAGCACAGTATATGTGGCCACTCCTACTAGCTCACACTACCCCATAGTGAAGAGTCTACTAGAACATGGCGTGAAATACATATTCGTGGAGAAGCCTCCTACATTGAACCACAAGCAATTACAGAGCTTAGTGTCCACGAGGAAGCAGGGTCAAATAGTAATGGTTGGCTTTCAGAAGAAGTATGCTTTAACCTTTAGACACGCCAAGTTGCTAATAGAGAATGATGTTATAGGGGAGATCGAGAAGGTATACGCGTATATAAGGTCGGGGGATATCCTCGAGCCCACTAGTAGATTCGATGCCTTGGGTAGAGGAGTGTTACTAGATCTCGGGGTGCACTTGGTCGACTTGCTCACATGGTTCTTTAAGGTTAAAGAAATTGTTAAAGCCGAGAGTAAGAATCTATATACACGCGTAGATGATGTATTCACAGCTGAATTAGAGGCTGATAGAGGATACAGAATCTCTATGGAGGCTTCTTGGTCAAACCCCGAGTACAGAGTCCCCGAGACATACATCGAGGTAAAGGGATCCCATGGAGTAATAAGGGTTACAGAAGACTACCTCAAAGTATCCACTAGCATTGAACACGATTTACTAGGCAACAGGAGGGAAGTAGCACTCTACAAGCCACACTACTACCAGGGAATACCACCCGTGAATCTAGCCGACCCAGAATACACTATTGAAAACATACACTTCTTAGAGTCAATACACATAGCCCGAGAGCCCTTGACCAGTATTGAGAAATCAATTGAGACTATGAGGCTCGTAGATGAACTATACGAGGCCGCCGGGAAGAGGTAGGAGAAAAATGGTCAGGGAAATACTCCTGGGAGACAACCCATTCCTAGGTGTCAGTCACTTAGCCCACGAAAAGGCGAGGATTGAGCAGAGCGAGGCCGCAGGCTTAGAGGCCAAGGCAAGCGTCTTAAAAGCTGGTTTAGAGGGTGGTGTAACTGGCTACACGTTCTCGACGCATAGGGTAAACCTCGAGTTACTAGAATACACGAGTAGACAGCACCCGGAAGTTGTTGCCAAGTTAAACTACTACATCCTCATACCATACGCTCAGGGATATGTTAGGAGAGCGAATGTCTATGGCACAGTGGGCCTGGCTAAAACAGTGATACGAGGCATTGTATTCAAACACCCAGTTGACTCCTTAACATCGGCTCTTACACTAAACTTCAATAGACTGGCTAGTTTATTCATCGGCATGGAGGCTAATCTATACCTCAAGATACTCCCGAGGGATAGGGTTAAAGCGATACTACTACACGAGGTTTTAACAGAGCTGATCATGGCATACAACCTCACAAAACTACTACGCGAGTTGAAGAGATACGTTGAGAAGAAGCTGGGAGCAGGCTTCGGCCTAGAGACAAGGAACATAGGTCAGTTAAACAAGTACCTTGAGGAAAACAATATCCAAGTAGAATACGTAATGACCCCCATGAACCCACTAGGATACCAAATGGCACCAAGCAAAAGAGAAGCAGAAGAAGCCATAAGAAAACTCGGAGAGAAAGGCACAAAGATAATAGCAATAAACATACTAGCCTCAGGAGCTGTAACAATAGAAGAAGCCTGCAAATATCTAGAACAATTCAAGGACGTCATACATGCAGTAGCATATGGAACAACAAAACCACAAAGAGCGAGAGAAAACGCAACAATATTCAGTCAATATCTCTTCTAGGTGGAGGTTGTTTATGAAGGTGTTGATGGTCACGCGAGAATATCCACCCTTCATTGTCGGTGGTGTAAGTACACATACATACTACTTAACCAAGTATTTGAAGAAGAAAGGGGTAAATGTAAAGATCGTTAGCTTTGGGGATCCAAAACTGAGCAACGAAGAGGTATTGTTTGTAAAGCCAAATAGCTCAATTATATCCCGTGAATCAAAGAGCATTGTAGAAGACGCAAAAATACCCCTTGACATAGCAAGATTTACAAATATTGTTAAACAGCTCCTCAGAAGCAAAGAGTACGATATAGTTCACGTTCAAGAACCCTATGTAGGGGGATTAGTTAACTACGAGTACAAGATCACGACTATTCACGATACTAGTTTCGGGGAGATCAAAAGCTACTTAAAATATTTTGAAAGTAAGAGTTTAAAGAGAATAGCTTTCTACATAGCACTTGGCTATGCAATGGAATATGCATCTACTATAACATCAAAAATAATAATTAGTCCCTCATTAGATGTCGCATGGGAAATGATCAAGGTCTACAATATTCCTTCCGTAAAAATAAGGGTTATACCTAACGGCATAGAAGAACCTCCAAACAATGAGCCCGATAAGATTACAGCTAGGCAGATTTTAGGGATTCCCGAGGATTTCTTTGTCATATTCACAACTGCCCAGCATGTTGCTAGAAAAAGGTTAGATATTTTGATTAGAGTAGCTAAGATGCTTAAAGACAAGAAATATAGAAAAATCATGATCATAGTTGGTGGCTCTGGACCTCTCACAAATTACCTAAAGAAACTTGCCAGTGATTTAGGAGTTAACGATATTGTTAAATTTACCGGGTGGATACCTAATGAAGAGCTCCCCTTATACTACAGAGCTACAGACGTCTTCGTAATCACATCGGAATATGAAGCAGGCCCTCTCACGATGCTTGAAGCAGGTATTAGGGGTATTCCGCTCATCGTGGCAGACGTGCCCTCAGGTTTCATGGCAATTGCACGTCATAGTATACACTGCTTAAAGTTCAAGTCTAATGACTATGTTGATCTCGCCGAAAAGATCGTCTCTCTAATCCATGATTACAAGCTGTGGAAAAACTTATCACATGGTGCAAGAAAATTTGCATCTAACTTTAACTGGAATATAATTGCCGAGAAAACCATAACTGTATACAGAGAGGTACTCTCAAGTTGAAAGCAGCAAATCTCAATACATACAGCATGAAGTGGGAGTAAATTGAGAACTGTCCACGTGTCTACACTTTTTTCCCCGTTCGTAGGGGGGCTTGAGATAGCTGTTCAGAAAGTAGCAGAAGAGCAGGTTAAGCTTGGTCATGAAGTTTATGTTGTTACTTCTGATTCTTATGCTGAGGGGAGATCTAGAGTTGAAAAGGGTCTTATCACAATTATTAGGACTAGATCATGGAAGAATCCTTATCCTTACCTCGTAGTTCCGAGGGAGATACCCAAGGATATTTTGAAGAATAACGATATAGTTGTCGGATGGGGTCATACATATTATTTTGTCTATAGAATGATTAGGGTAGCTAAAGAGCTTGGAAAACCGGTGGGATTGTATTTCATAGGCGTGGATTATTTACAACGCCACTATAATCCATTGTTTAGATTGCTTGGTTTTCAATACCAAAAGATGCTCACAAAGAGGTTTACAAAAATCGTTGACGTAGCTTTTACAACTAACGAGATCGAACGAGAGCTTCTCAGGAATAGGTATGGTCTAGACTCTTTTGTGATTCCGCACGGCGTAGACGAGATATATTTTAAGCTACCTGATATGGCAAAGGAATTTAGAAATAAGTACGCCGTAGATGGAAGAATAGTAGCATACATTGGTAGAATACACCCAACGAAAGGCATAGATCTCTTAATAAAAGCATTTGCGAAGGTCTCTGTAATGGAGCCTGATCTCAAGCTCGTTATTGCTGGTAAAGGAGATGCGAGGTACCTCAAAAAATGTCTAAACCTAGCAAAGAAGCTCAACATAGAGGACAGGGTTAAGTACCTAGGCTATATACCAGAGGAGGACAAGATAGGACTAATAGACGCTTCAGAGCTAATAGTTCTTCCATCAAAGCACGCCGGGGAAAGTTATCCACTTATTATAGACGAAGTAAAAGCACGAGGAAAACCATTAGTAGCAACAAATTACGGAGCCTTACCGTATAGAGTAAAAAATATGGTGGAAGGAGCAGTTGTAAACGCTGATGCTGATAGTATAGCAAAGGGTATTAAATACATCCTAGATAATATTAGCTCATTCAAGGTAATAGAAGCCCCACGAAGATGGAGTGATATCGCTAAGGAATTAACAATGATACTTGAAAGGGCATTATGATTCAGCTAAAAGAATCGTAAAGAATAAACGCTATGACTCCTGAGCTAAGAAAGCAAGAACTCGAGAATATTTATAAGAGCTTATTATGGGTCATCAAGGAATTTTTTAATAGCAGGAAATTACATGGTGTTGCACTCTTTACCATAGGTAGCTTTGCTAAGAGAGAATTATCGTGTATTAAAGAGAAAGAATTCATCTCGGTTAGTGATCTCGATTTATACGCATTTACTAGCTTGGCAACATATTTAAAATGCATATTGCTAAAATGCGATGAGTATATCAAGAGCTTGGAAAAAGTTTTTCTTGCTAAAGGCATTAAACTCCATATAAATTTACCTATCCTACCTTTCTGGCTGTATAGAATTGGGCTATTCAAGCTCAACACTATAGATCAATATGAAATGGCACAGATAATATGTAGTGAGGTTGAGAAAATATGTGATATTTATCCTGTGATGCGTAAACCCCTCAATGTAGACAAGTATGATATATTGAACTTAGTTATAAGTTCCTTCGCAGACTACCTTTCAGTTATTATAAGTTCAAGGAAGGAAGGTGCTATAGATATCTACATCCTAAGCAAGAGGATTTTAACACTACTTTATTGCATAGAGTTATATGTCGGTCTTAAACCACAAAGCCTCTCGCAAACCCCCGCACTGGCGTCTATGAGCATAGAAAAACTAACTAGATTCATTAATGAGAGCGATCTCGACCTCCTTAAGACGTTGAGCAGGTTCAAAAATACTGATCGTTGTCTAAGTACTGAAGAATTACAATTGGTGAATAGAAATAACTTGTTGCAACTATACGAAAAGCTTTTAGTGAGATTTTTAATAAATTTCTCCAGTGACTTACACATTGACAATATATCAAACCTTGCCTCTAACATTTCAAGCAAATACCGTATTTCTCGTGGGGGATTGTTTCTTCTGATTCTTCTATATACGGGTTTATATGTACTCAATAAATTGATTCTAGCACACGAGGATGCTGATAGAGTAAAGGAGGAACTAGTCGTAATAGCTCGGTATAGAATGAGGTTACGAGATCTTCTAAGACTCATTACTTTGAAGTATGCGATTATATTGCTAAACAATAAACATTTGATATTTGAGCGCGAGGAGTTTGGAAAAGTGGGCATGGAACTTATAGATATGTGGCATAAGTATATGTAGAGGGAATGAGTATGGACTTCGAAGAAATACATGTATTCATGTATATAGATGCGTTGCCCTTTAAGTACGTTAACCCTGAATACATGCCTCATCTATTTAGCTTGCTAAGCAAGGAAAAAAGCTGCATTCATACTCTGCAGAATATCCCGGGATATTCGTTTGGCATACAGTCCACCCTACTTTCGGGTCTTCTCCCGCAAGAATCTTTCCACTGGATGCCCTATATGTTTATACCGGAAAATACATCTCTGTTTACTAAGTATGGTGTGAAGAGTATTTGCGATAACGATCCACTGCTTTGTAGTGAAGTGTTCAGAAAAGCTTTAAGTGTATTCCACGATTCAGAATTCAAAAATGTTAGATTTCTATACGAGGTCTTATTACACGCACACGCGATGGTGTTCGAGAAAACAAGGGGGATAAAACTCCATGGAATACCACCAGGGCACTTGGAAAAAATGCTCACATTTCCCTACTACTATATGAATGAAAACCCCTTTTTCACCATGTTCAAGAAGGAGATCGAGAAAACCCTTGACATGAGAGTATACTATATTGGCCATTCATTGAGTAAAAACATCGCGAAATTACCAACATTACTTAGTATGGGCAAAGATGCTTCGAGATTATTTGTTTTCGAGTACATTGACGACTTGGATAGAATAGGACATAAAATGAAGGTAGCATCTAGAGCTTGGCTCGATACGCTGGAGGCCATTGATTATTTTATATTTAAAGTATATAGAACTCTTTCAGCTGTAGGCAAACAGGCGAGGTTTTTGATATTCAGCGATCACGGTATGTGCAATGCAGACGAATACATAGATCTGGAGAGCCTATTACTAAACAAGCTACCAAGAGGCGTCTTCGACTATTTTATCGATGCAACACTAGCATTTATACGTATGTACAAAGAATCTCTCAAAGATTCTGTATTGAAACTCTTGGGCAAAAAACTAAGTGGGAAGGCACTAATCTTTGACTTGGAAGGTAATAGAGATATATTAAAGCAGCATGGTGTATACTTCGCGGATGGTGAATACGGAGACATAATAGTGCAGACTAATCCATGTAAGGGATTCTTTCCAAACTTCTATTCCATAACTAGAGAACTTATAGGGCTTCATGGATTCTGGCCTAGCGAGTCAGTCCAGCAAGCTTTTATAGTCTCCCTTTCCACAAAAACAAGCCCAGGACTATGTAAAAATCCCCAGCATATACGGGAAGTGAAAGATTTTGTACTATGTAATTTAAGTCTAGGTTGATGATATGCTGAAGATAAGCATCATTGTGCCTACACGAGACAGATCAAAAGACCTGGAGAATTTGATGATAAATCTCCTAAATCAAAGTTATCCGAACTTTGAGGTTATTATATTGGACGATTCACCGAAAGAAACCGCTCGGAGAGTAGTGGAGACATATAAACCTTTGTTTACGGCACGGGGGATCGATTTAAAGTACATTGTATCAAGACGCCATGAAGGTCTTACAGTAGCCAGAAACCTTGGTATTAAACTGGCTAGTGGCGATATAGTTCTATTCCTAGAAGACGACGTAGTGTTGCTTAACAAAGATTCCCTCAAAAACCTCGCAAAAATATACGAGGAATTCCCAGATGCCATATGTATACAACCATATATTGTGACACTTGGTTTGGATACTTCGAAATATACACTTATTGATAACTTGAAAAACGCTGCTGCTAAAGCCTTAATGCTCATGTATAGAAAAGATAATGCTTCTGCCGTGCGCAAGAGTTGCATGCCTTTATTACCACGAAGAATTACACTAGATAAAATAAAGGTACAAAGACACTCAGGTGTTACCAGCTGTAGGAAATTTATATACAGTGAAGTAAAATACGACGAGAACCTTAAGCTATGGGGCTATATGGAAGACCTAGATTTCTCATATAGAGTTTACAAGAAGTATCCAGGTTCTCTCTACATTACGTCACGGGTAATGGTTCTACATAAAAAATCTCAAGAGGCTAGGCTACCGAGTAAAGTGGCCGTTTATATGATGACGATATACTGGTTTTATGTGTTCTTTAAAGATGTCTATGATTCTTCTCTTTTGAACTTAATGGCGTTCTTATACGCATTGGTCGGCAACATCATAGCAAATTTATTGAAATTACTCGTGGAGAGAAGGCCAAAAGCCGCGTGGCTCATTATTCTCTGGCTTCTATCTTCGTATGCCATAGCGTTTAAGAACCTGAGGCGCATCATTTCACGAAACCTAGAGTTCTTTAATAGGGAACTACTATCTAAAACAACCTAAGTAATACTAGGACGCTTTACATAGAAGTTGTGCATGTGTGTCACATATGGATAAAATAAGAGTAGCCATAATGTTACCTGGAAAACCTATTGGTGGTGTGGGGACAATTATTAAAAAGCTCACTGTGGGGATGCATCTTGAAGGGTTCGATGCCGAGCTCCTAGTACTATCTGAAAAACTTCTTAAGACTTTAGCATCGGATATAAGCAATATCAATAGATTGAAAATGTTTGACGCTGTTATTTATGGGGGCTCGCTGCCTCTTCCCAGTAGTTTACTCATAAGAGAATATGTTAGGACAATGTTGTTCATTCATGGATATGTAAGGCATGAGAGAACGTTTGCCATTAAGCATGGAGGTTTGAACAAAAAGTTGTCAGCACTAGCCCGAAGTATTCTCTGGCAAACATCGATGACCTCACATAGAATAGACAAATTTATGTGCATTTGTAAAACAGCCTGCGAGATGAGTGGTATACGCGAGAACTACATTCTCCTACCGGAATTCATACTTCCTGGTGAAGAAAGATGCTATGAAAGACTTTCAAAAGAATCGCGAAAGGATAGTCATGAAAATAAAGACGCCACAAAAATATTGACATATACATCCTACGCTAGATCCCCTAGATTGTTAAGTACACAACACGTCGAGCATCTTATGAAAATGGTTAGTAGGCAGGTCAATAAAAAAGTCGAGCTTATAATCATAAATCCACAGTTAAAGACCGAGGCTCTCAAGCCTATAGGGAACATTACTATACGATATATTAAACCCCTGCCTCGCGTAGAATTCTTAAGATTACTTGCTAACTCGGATTTATTTATAGAGCTTAATATAGATGAGGAATTAAGGGACTCCACAGTGGAAGCAGCATTGCTTGGTATACCTGTGGCAAAATTAACACATCCACTATTCAAGGAGAGATGCGATTACAAAGAAGACGATTTAATCCAGGTATATTCATTCAAGGAATTGGCAAATAAAATATCGGAGTACATACGAAACATAAAATTCTATTACGACATGTATTCAAAAGCATTGCGAGATTTTATTTTGAAACACAGAACATGGAACAATGTTAAGAGACAATTGGTAGAGTACCTTAAGGAGACATAACTTGACCTAGGTTTTTCTGTTTTAAATTTAAACTATGCTGCTGAACCGGGAGGGTGACATGGAATAATGCTTCGATATCCATTAAAATGGTTAATGTATACACTTATTGCTGTAGGTATTATTTTGGGCTACACGTTTCTAGGTTACTATTACTATCGAGGTGTTTTATCTCTCAATCAATTCCTGGCGGTATCTATTGTTACTCTCTTATCCGTCTCATCGTTAACTCTACTATTCAAACATCCTCAGCGAGAAGCCATGGTTCTAGGTGCTAACTTGAAGTGGGTTGTATATGTATTGCCTTACGTAGCATTTGTTTTTTCCACTGTAGATGCACACCTCCATGGACACCTGGACATATTATCGGTCGTGTCGCTTGTACTCGTCTTCATAATGTTAGCCCTGTCAAGGCGCGATCTTGACGCCGCCTTATTTGGAGCTACTACGCTAGGAGTAATTATAGCTGTTCTCTACGGTATTTACTCGCCCAGCTTTGGTAATGATACTTGGCGCGATGCCATCAAAGCAATGCAAATAGTTGAAAGAGGAGGATTAAGGAATTTGACTATAGTCGAAGAGGTGTACCCGTTTCCCTTAGTTTCACTACTATATGCTGTTTACAGCATTGTTGTCGGCATAAACACTCTCTGGTCTAGCAGTATTGTTGGGATCCTCTATCTTCTCCTACTTATCCTATGGATACATGTGTTGTCTAATAAATTGAACACAGGATATCACCGTGTAGCAAGCTTATTGGCCTTATCAGCACCTTTGGTCATTGTCTGGTCGGTTTGGTTCATCCCTCAAGCATATGCTCTTTTAATGGCGTTGCCACTCCTATTCTTAAAGCTTCCTCTTCTAATTGTAGTAGTTTTAATCATAGCCATGGTGCTTGGACACGTTGGCATGGCTTTATTGATCTTAGGCATATTCTTGGTTTTAATCATATCCATAAAAACCCTTAATATTAAAGCCTCAGGACATATTGACCTTCAGCAATTTAGCACAAAGTTAGTCCTATTCTTCATAGTATTTAGTGTTTATGCTACTTACACATTAATCTTAATGGTTTTAAAGGGAGCCATAACAAGTGTTTTTGAAGCCATTATAACTTTTCTAGCCGGCGAAAAAATAGTGGCTGCAACAACGCCTATTCAATCCTCTTTCACTTCTTCAATCCTAGGATTCATACCTATAGCAATCCTTACAGCACTGGGTTTAGTAAGAATGCTTGAAGATAACGACATCATTATACGCTTGCTCGCACTTGCTTCTTTAGCTGGGCTGGCCATAGCCTACGTCGGTGCCGTTGCTTTTCCCGCACTAGGTTTACCCAGGTATTTAGGATTGGGCTTAGTAACTTTACTGGCAATACTATCACCACAAGTATTTCAGTCTCTGACTAGGAGAGGAAAAGTGGGTATGGGCTATGCTTATGCATTGTTGCTCCTAGCAATCTTGTCTTTTGGATTCGCTGGAACACTAATGCCTGAAAACCCGTATACAGGGTATTCACGCTCTACATGGTCTATTTCAGGTCTTATCACATATGGTGAAGCACAAGAATTAGATAATATAGCTTTTAAGCTATATTGCAACAACTACTTATCGGATTGGAGATCAGGAGCATACATAGGTTACAAGTATTTGTGGATCCAACCATTATCTAGAGGCTTCTATAACCCAGAGACTCAAGGTTTCTTCGCATACGCAGGAAGCTATGGACTTTTAGTAACACCCGAATATCTTACAAGTTTCAAGGGGGTACTCATATTTCGTCAATCATCGCTAAACATGCTTGAAGCCTACTCTCCTGAAACTGATGTGTTCTTAAACAATATGATAGATAATGTGTCAATGCTTTATATGTCTTCTCGAATCAGAATTATCTTATTTAAGTAACTGTAAAGGTGCTTTGAAAAATGAGAAGTATGCATGTTCATGGGCTCGGGGATTCTGCTAGATATACCACATGCAGTACAAAATTCGATGATAAAGAACATAAGATCGTCATAGTAATGTCTAGGACTATAGGAGGAGTTAAGCAAACTATTGAAAAACACATAAAAAACTTAAATTAGAAGGTTTCTATGTCGAGCCCATAGAACTACGTGGTAGTAACATTATAGATATAACTGCTTTTGATCTAAGAAATACTAAATTGCTCGGGACTCCAATAGCTAAATAACGTACCCAAAATACGTGAAAAGACAGGAATACAAAGATGAAGTTCTATGGGCTTCCTCACTACAAAATTATAGATATGTTAAGCGATTACATGCGGCGTTTAGACTATTGGAAACCATACTATACAAAGTTACGGAATTTTCTTATTACACATAGAAACTGGGACTCTGTCAAAATATAACTTGTTAAATACATTTTTGACAAATTAGATTAGACAAATTAGACGTACCTTAGTGCTATAAGTGTCATACATTATATTGTGAATGGTAACATTATAAATTATGGGAGAATGCCATGAAAGTGCGAGGAATAGAACTAGTTATTTTTGGGGCTCAAATTGGTAGGAATAATTACCGTTACAAGAAGGCTTTAACTGTTCTTTTGAGACGCTTTATCGAGGAAGCGTTTTATATTGGTCTACCTCTCTATGTCTTATATTCTCTTAATGAAAATTCAGGCTCCATTCTCAACCTGTACTTCCTCTTCCTCTACATCAGCGTTTACCTAGTCTTATGGATACTCTTACAAACTTTTTACGATGTATTCTACGCATTGAATGATTGTGTATTCGCTAAATACGAGGAAAAACCGAGTTTTAGAGAGTACTGTCGTTATATTTCTTTAGAGAGATTGCTACTACTTAGATTCATCTATGCGTGCTTATTGATGTACTTTCTATTATACTTTTTCTACTTGAAACTAGAAAATCTAGTAATCGCACTAGCTTTAATAACTTACGCTATGTTGCTACACAATTTGACAAGGATTAATCTTTGGCGTATATTCACATTTAGTGCTGTACGGCTCTCAAGATGGATATTTATACCCACTGCTCTAGGTGCTTTCCATGTGATACCGCTTTTAATGATCGTGCTCATACCATACTCATTATTGGTGATAATAGATGGCTACAAATATGAGTTACGAAAATATGGTGTCTCGGTACCAGTCAAACAGACCCCTCTTTGGCTGGTTTACTCTGCCTTTATTCCCATTACCCTCTTATTGCTTTATCCTAACAATCTCCTCGCTCTTCTACCCAATTGCATAACCATTTTCATCTCGTTATACCGAAGAGCAATTAAGGCTAAACTGAAATGAGAGGGTACCATCTATTTAAAAGTCAGATAGACATGGACGATAGATCAATATAAGGTGCCATTATGCGAGTAGTAGTTTTCGTGGACTTGGATGGAACCCTCATTAACCCCAGAGTTAATAACACCTACGACTTTATTCCATTTCTCAACTATTATAGATTAAGAAACCCCATCTTACTTAAGTTGTTAACGTTTATTATGACTAGGCTTTCACATGTAATCGCGGCAGTATTAAATAGATTACGTGTAAAAATAGACACCAGTGCCGTATTCATAAACAATATGTTCTTCTGCTTGGATCTAAGACTCTTAAAAGTCGTTTCCCTATATTGGCTCCGTCTATTGCTTGTAAAAAAGCTGGTGAAAACTGATGTCATGAAACGAATAGTTGAAGAGGTAGAAACGCTATCCCCTAGTAAAGTTGAAGTATATGTTCTTACATGTTGTACAGAATATCCAGCGTGTTTAATAGCCGAAAAGCTTGGCTATAAGTGTTTAAGCCGGGAACTGAGGAAAAAAGGAGGTATCGTGTTGGGCTTAAAAGACATGCAGCCATGTTATATTACTAAAATGGTAAAGTATGCTAATGTAATTAAGTTATTTATTAAAGAGTATTCGCAACGATCTTTTACAGTCTATATTGTCGATGAAGAATCAGCAAAAAATGAGAAACCCATCTTAAAGCTATTTAATAAGGTTATTATAGTCTAGGTTAAGTCAAGTATCAGTTGAAGTTGGGATCTTTTAGAAGACCTCATCATATATTTTCCTAGTCCTCTCCTCTCAATCCTAAATATAGCTGTTCCTCTATACGTGTAGGGATTCCTGATGTACGCTACACATGAACGCATTATCTTTGCTGATACTCCTTTGAGGAGTGGCGATAATAGTGTTAGCATTGAGCTTAGAGCGTGTATACATATACCCTTCCCTGCATCAGATACGTAGAATCTCTCTATAGTGAAACAGTCGCCTAGTTTATAGTTCATAGCGCAGTTTCCATTAACCTCCTTAAAACATACTCTAACCCTGTACAGGGGACTCATAGATCACCCCCTTCTCCAATAACCATCTAAACTTGCTTATTTCTCTCGTGTTGCATCTAGGGATCTAGAGCCATATACTCCTCCTCTCCCAGGCCCTACTCCTACTTGAAGCCTGGTTTGCCGCTGGGGTTTTCCTAGGGCTTCTAGTCTCACTCATAGATTGACTTGTACTCTGCGAGCATGGCTTCTAGTCCATGTTTAACCCCTGCTTCATGGTGGACTTGATGATGGACTTGCATCTCTAGCATGAGATGGGTTGCTTCCGTAAATAAGGCTAGTTAGGGTTGTTTAAGTCCTTTTAGGACTATGAGATATGCTGATGCCATGTGTCTGTCTACCCTAAAGGGTTATAAACTCCTAGGACAAATGGTAATTACACG
>Ga0080004_1088403_pt1 | contig 14278 bp, 14 predicted proteins | sample WasSprMetagenome_FD_69207 | JGI IMG/M metagenome (GOLD analysis project Ga0080004, IMG submission 69207) | Sulfidic aquatic microbial communities from Washburn Spring, Yellowstone National Park, USA - WS (SPADES assembly) (version 2) | ecosystem: Environmental > Aquatic > Thermal springs > Hot... | reverse complement strand
GCTGGGGATAGGAGTCTGGCAATAACTATGACACCTCCCGCTGATAGGACCGTTGAAGCTACTAGGCCCCAGAAGAGGCTGAAGCCGCCTCTAGCGGAAACCTTAGCCATTTCAGCCGTATCCAAGACAAAAACACCTCCCAACTCTAAGCCTCGATATTAAAAAAGTTAACATTTGACATGCTATTCCACTATCTTTTGATCACACTTCATCCATTAGAACTTTCGGGATCACCTCCGCTACCACAAAAATATCGACTGGGCCAAAACTTCTACTAAGAGAGGGATAGCAAAACATCAATGATCGTTGATAGAATGTTCTGAGCAGTGGGAATAGGCGTAGCCGAAGGTGATAACCATTCCGATAATGGCGACATAACTATTTCTCATATAAAATCCTATTTAATGTTAGCGAATGATTCGATGGCTTTTACTATTCTTCTAGCAGCATATCCGTCTCCAAAAGGGTTCGCTGTAAACTTCTCTTTCATGGATTCATATTTTTCTTCCACAGCCCTTATTGCCTTAGTGATCTTTTCAGAGTCTGCGCCTATGATCTGGTTTACGCCAGCCTCGACTGTTTCCACCCACTCGGTTGAGTCTCTGAGTGTTATGCATGAGGTTTGGGACCAGAACGCCTCCTTCTGCAGTCCTCCAGAATCCGTTAGGACGAGCTTCGCGTGCTTGAGCAGTTTAAGCATCTCAATATAGCCTAATGGGTCGATGATCCTGATTTTGTTGTGCTCTAAAGATATATTATATTCCTTTAATCTGTTCGCTGTCCTCGGATGAATTGGGAAGATAATTTCCATATTTGCTTTCCCTATCCCTTCTAGGATGCTTTTCAGCCTTGTTGGGTCGTCGACGTTTTCTGCTCTGTGAAGAGTTAGTAAGCCATATTCTTTATTGGAAAGCTCTAGCCTTTCAAGGATATCGGATCTGTCGGCTTTATCCTTAAACTTTAGGAAGACGTCGTACATGGTGTCTCCTGTCAGATGTATTTCTCCGATGACAGATTCTCTCTCCAAGTTCTTCTTGCAGTTTAGAGTTGGTGCGAAGAGCAGTTTTGAGCAGTGGTCTATAAGCCTTCGGTTTATCTCCTCAGCCATTCCCATGTCGTAGCATCTGGCACCAGCCTCTATATGGGCTACAGGTATGCCGAGTTTAACGCTAGTTAGGGCTCCAGCTAAAGCAGAATTTGTGTCGCCTGGTACGAGCACGAGAGAAGGCTTATCCCTTAGCAAATGTTTTTCAAGCCTGAGCATTATCTCTCCAGTCTGGTATGCGTGGGAGCCTGAGCCTACACCCAAATTTACTGTAGGTTCAGGAAGATTGAACTCCTCAATAAAAACTTGTGAAAGCTCGTAGTCGTAATGTTGACCAGTATGAATTATCTTCAGCTCTAAATTACTCTTTAAAGCCTCGTGAATTATGGGAGCGGACTTAATTATCTGGGGCCTAGTACCAAATATGATGGCGACGCTCAACTTCAGTTCAACCTATTCTGAAGAATTGTTAAAGTAGATATTCAAGAAGTACTTATAAAGGTTTTCGACTGAGCCTTTAGCCAAATATGTCACCTTAAGAGTATTCACCAGTTTGCTTTTTACTTCATAATAGTCTTTTATGATCTTCAACAATTTTATTTCTTTCTCTAATTTTCTAGCAATTACTTCGTTCCCAAGCCGACGTTAGCCAGAGTTCAAGATCACTAAGCGTAAACTTCTATTTCGAATCAATTTAATGATCTCTTCTGCTAACAAGCTCTTTACCCTAAGTTAATTATTTTGCTAGCATGCTGATTTCCTGCTAACAATTTAGCAATATTCTTATGTATGATATGATTGGTTATAATTAGATCAGACTGCATGATTATACATTTTGACAGGTGTCTTAAGAGAGTATTAGTCAAACCTTTAGAAATACTTGCGTCGATATCAAAACCCCATATAGCTGTCACAAGCTTCCGATTGATTAACTTCTTCAGGATTGAACCTACAAATCCTGCTGGATAAAGCCAATGTGCATAGATTAGGTCAATTTTTACTTGTTTTTCATATAAGCTCAAAATGAGAGGTGCATATAATAAGAACAATGGAAAACTTAAAGGAGAAAGCGGTGGCAAGATTCTGTATTTCACTATAAATAATGCAGTAGAAGGTATGTTTCTCAGCAATGTCCAAAATTTCTTTTCTGGTTTTATTTTAACAAAGTTTTTGTGAAAAGATGTTTCAATATATTTCACTTTGTAATATTTTCTTAATCCCTCATATTCCTGCATGATTTGTGGATGGTTCACTGACGAAAGAACTAAAAGTGACTTTCTTTCCTTTCCATTTGCTCTTAAAGATGACATAACGATATGTTCTTTCCGTTCCATCAAGGCTAAAAGTTAATAGAAATATACTAATTAAGTTTTGCACTATGGTAAAACGTGCCTATATGCTTGACATTCGTAGGAATTATCTTGAAGATTATGACGAGTGGGTTACTTTGAGAGACAAACACTACTTTCAAATTTAGATCTGTATTTGTCCTTACAATTTCACCAGTTTGCAAAGATTCGCTATAGTATTTGCTAAGACTGGGATACAACCAAGGAGTCGTTGAGTCAAGAATAACATAGGAGGCATTAAACTGCCTAGATATAAGCAATAGATCGTCAAGATCAAGCTGAATACTATTATAGGTCTCACCAGTACTGATAAATGTCCTCGAGTTAACCGATAAACACCAAAAACTGACATATCCTGTGGAAGCAACAAGAATCCTGTCATGTACCGATGTGTTATTCAGGATCCATTCTTCCGCCTGCATATTTACTATGGTTGGCATGTATCTAACCTGCTTTAAACCTTCATTAATGAGGGTTAAACAGTCAGGCAAATTAGTAGAAATAATAAGTCCAGCTACTGTCATAAAGAGAAATAACTTAGTAATTTCTATTTTTATAATATGGTGCCTCCTGCGGCCAACTAGTATGAGTAAATGTTGATTATATCGACTTTGATAAGACTTGAGAATGGTATGATATAACCATTGCAATACGAATGATATAAAAGAGGATGCCAAAATTATAATAAAGGTAACATCCGCAAGAAAGAACCTTCCCGTTACTAAAGTACCACCTGTACCTAATATTCCACTAGTTTGGAAAAATGATCTTGCTACTAGATCTACAAAAACATAGAGTATAGGGTAAGACTGGTTCCAATTTCTTTCCTTGAATATGATTATTGCCTTGCATGCGGATAGGGCAGTTAACAATACTAAATATGAAGACGAAAACCACTTCGCTATCTCTACAGCAGTATTGTATACGCGTGTTAAGTCGAGTGGAGCTGCTAATATGCCAGTAGGTAGAACTATTTGGTACTTTTTGCTACCAGGGAACATGTAGTACCTATTAGCACGTAATTGGATGAAAATTACTAATACAATCATAATGAAGGCAAACGAAGCGACTATATTATCTTTCTTTCGGAAGATGAAAAATATTGGAATAAATAGGCCGAGAAAGACTACAGGAGCAAAACTCTGTCTCGAGCTAACACTTAACGAATGAGTAAAAAATAAAGCGATAAGTAACATACTAATCGTTAACGATCGAGTTAGCCTTTTTTCTAAAATACATAATATAACTATTGGAAGAAGATATAATATTGTAAATAAAGTTTCTTGAGATAGCATTGATGCCCCAAGCAGCAGTGAAACTATGGCTGATGATTTCAAGGAGACCTGTTTCTTAACCCTCATGAATTCCAACAAAGCTACAGCAGACACACCAAATAATAAACCGGTTATATCCGCTCCCATTAGAACAATGGAAAAAAATCGTATCTGTGGGCAAAGAAGTAGAAAGAGGGATGCAAACATAGGTACTTGCCATGAATCAAACCAGATTCTTGAAATCTCATAAACTGGAAAAATTAGTAAGGAACCTAATACAACAGCATACAGATTTCCATTAGCAAAAGAAATTCCACCAAATGCAAAGAAGATTCCGAGCAAAAACCAAGTTACCTGATTTCTAATAACACCATTAAAATCATCAAAAGGAAACTGGATATCTCGGTTCAGAATATTTACAGAAAAAATCCCATGAGATGCGATATTTGATGCTAAACAGGAGTATAGAGCACCGTCTGGAGTCAAACCTGAATTATTAGCTGTAGACAAGAAGATTCCGGAAGCTAAGAAAATAAGGAATAATATCGTAGAGAATTTCACATAACCATTATGAAATTGGCACTTATGCATCCCGATAAAGTAGGATATTCTTGCTATATCTTTAGTTCTGTGAAGGTGACAAATTATATCGAAGCCAATATTAAGGAGAAAAGTACATAGAATTAAGTATAGCTTGAGATCCATGAATAATGTTTTACTAGTTCCATAGGCAAGTAAGACTAGCAGAGCATGTAGTGCAAGCCCAACCACTGGAGCGAACCCTATTTTATTGAACTCCTTTGCATCGATAGCTAATGTAACAAGCCGAAAGCCAGGTATATAAATTAATCCAACAAACGCAAGAATCAATGAAAAAACGGATGGAGCAAGGAAATATGATAATAACGCTAAAAGTAGGTACAGAATAGTCAAGTTATCGATTGAGGAATAAAGTTCGTAAGAACCTATATTAGCTCGTAATTTGTTCAGGCCGATCATGTTACGGATTTGTAATCAATTCAATTATAGTTTCTTTCCACAGTTTTACATAAGAGTCGGAGGACATTGTCTCATGCAACCGACGGAATGTCTTAATAGCTTCTTCTGATACAGCTTCTAACCGTTTTTCATCTGGCAGTATTGCAACAATAGACTGTGCAATAGTTTTTGGCCTATTATCAGGCAGTAAGAATCCATTTTTTCCATCTGTTATTATTGACTTTATATGACCGACAGGAGTAGCAAGAACTGGCGTTCCACAAGCTAGGGCCTCTAGTAGCACTGATGGTAATCCCTCTGTATACGAAGGTAATACTAAAAGTTTTACGTTATTGAGATATTCACTAACATCTTGATGGGATACCGCACAAATAAGTTTGCATCTATTTTCAATTTTTAGTTTTCTTATGAAATTTTTAATAATTGGTAACATATCTCCATCTCCTATTATAAGGAAATCTATAACATTGTTTTGAGTAGCTATAATCGGAATAGAGAAAAGGAACTCTAGAATGCCTTTTTCCCGTGTTAACCTTCCGATATAAGCTACTGAAAGCCCTCTTTCAGATATTTTTCTTTTTAGTTTGAAGTGATTGAGAAAGTCTCCATCGATTGCAAGTGCCGGTATGACTTTATATTTTCTCTGGCCATATCTTTCAGCAACCTCAGGAGTAACAACTATAAGACGATTAGCTAATTTTAAAGCCACTTTTTCCATACCGTAACAAACTGCGTAGGCGATAGCATTTAATCTCAAGAACTTAGAAAAGGTGAAATTATTTGAATAGAATGTGGATAGAGAACCACTCCCCCCTAGATATAATATGGTTTTCTTCCTCAAAAACTTAGCTAACATCATTGCTGGTACTTCAAGGCTCAATTGGTAAAAAATGAGAACGTGAATACTGCTTATGACCTTAACAAGGTGCATAACTAGAATTACCTGACCAAGAATTATTCTAAGAATAGCATTTAGTATACCTTTTGCCTCTAATAACATTATGAATAGCCTATGGATGAAGCTAGACTTGTCGAGAGTTATGACTACTAAGTTTGCCTGTAGCATATTGTCAGATAACATCTCCGCTAATTCGATAGATCTTTTAATAAAGATTTTATCAGCTTTTTTCACGAGTATATATCTACTAGGTATAATCCCCACAGTGATAGCTAGTCTCTGCATATTTTTTCTTGGAGTGTTATACATATGTAAGTAGACTAATTAGTCGCTCTATGAATTAAAAACTCTCTGCTGCATACACATAATTGCAACGCTTAATCAATCCCACAGCTATACTGAAAAGCGAGTCGATCACCTCAGAGAATTTAAAATGGGTCGCAGTTTATCTTCGGCCTGCTTTAAAGAGAATAAAGCCACTGCCATTTTCCGAGCGTTGCCTCCCAAGGATGTTCTAAGCTTTTCATCATTTAATAGAGTGATAACATCCGAAATTAACTGTTTAAATGTGCCCGAACGGAACCCTAACTTTTCATTTTGAATAATGCCGTCCGGATCAACTGTAAGGCTAACGACAGGAACGCGATGCGCCCAAGCTTGGATAAACGTGTTTGGGAAGCCCTCTATTCTTGAGGTATTGACAAAGATTGAGGCCTTCCTAAAGTATTCATCAATTTTGTGGAAGGGGATGAAGCCATAAAACTTGAGATTTGGCATTTTTTGCTGACTGCTTCGATTTCCTCATAAAGCTGAGGATCTCCCTTTCCTCCGATCATCTCAAAATTTACATGTGGAAGAGATTTCGCCAGCTCCACAAATAAGTGGGGTTGTTTAACGGTTGAGATGGACCCAACCCATAGAACAATAGGAGGATCATGCTTCTTATAATCATCTTTCGGTATAGGTAGGCCGTTTTTAATTACAACGCTTTCCACTTTGAACCTTTCCTTTAAGATTCTCTTTTGAAAATTGCTTTGAGCTATAACAGAATTAGCTCTTCTAATTTCAAGCACGTCAGCAATTTTTTGACTGAAACTGTATCTTCCAGAGAGAGATTTGCTGAGAACTGTTGCATCAGAGGCGATGCGATGAACATATTTCTTCCTGTTAATGCCACAGAATAGCGGCAGTACCCCTGTAGCTCCACTTTCATGAAAGTATATGTAAACATTCGCCTTTTTCAAGGCAGACAATATGAGCTTGTACTTTTGCAAAACGCTCATTTTATCAGCTTTATCTCTTTCATATGTTTTTATGATCATAATTCCATTAATATCTTCTATTTGATTTGGACCATGCCGATAAGTAATAAAGCATACATCATAACCATAAGCAACTAGCGCCCTAGCCAAAGAAACCTGCTCAACTTCTGCTCCTCCAGCATACCCTAAATTTTTTCCAGTCAGCATAGGATATGAGCTTAAAGAAAGAAAACATATTCTCATAATCTGCCCACGTTAAGCAGTCTTAATGAACTGAAATTATACTATCCATAATTACTTTACTTGGAATCAACCCTGCATTAACGTACGGATTGTATACTTTCCTCAACCTTGCTATTATCTCATCGTAGTTATTTATTATACTCCTTACTAAGTTGATGACCTTATTTTTTTCTACATCTGCTAGAAAGTTTACTCCTAGCTCTACTGTTTCAACCCATTCAGTTCTTTTCCTTAATGTTATGCATGGAACTTTTGACCAGAAAGCTTCTTTTTGAAGTCCGCCTGAATCCGTAATAACTAACATACTTTCCTTGACAAGTTTCATCATTGAAAAATAGTCTAGAGGATTTATGAAAATTAAATTTTCATGATTAATTTTTACTCCAATTTGAGTTAATTTATTTCTTGTTCTTGGATGCGCTGGAAAAACTACTTTTTCTCCAAGCAAAGTTATAGCTTTTAATACACTTAGTAATTTAACAGGATCCTCCACATTTTCCTCCCTATGAATTGTTAAAACAAAATATTCTTTAGGCTTTAACTTTAATCTATCAAGTATATCATTTTCAAGTATTTTTGGAAGACTCTTCTCATAAACTTCAAACATAGTATCTCCAGAGAATATTATATGCCCAAGAACATTTTCTTTTAATAGGTTATCTTTACAATTTTTAGAGACTGTAAAAAGTATGGACGATATGTGATCTATAACTCTTCTATTTATCTCCTCTTCCATTGCCATGTCATAACATCTTGCTCCAGACTCAATATGGGCTAGAGGAATCCGAGATTTAGCGGCTATTATAGCGGATGCTAAAGCTGAGTTTGTGTCGCCTGGAACAATCACCAAATCAGGTTTATTTTCCATTAAAACTTTTTCAAGCCTAATAATTATTTCACCTGTTTGATATCCTTGGGAGCCGGAGCCGACATTCAAATTAGCAATAGGTTTAGGAAGGGAGAAGTTTTCAAAAAATATATCTGACATAAGATCATCATAGTGCTGCCCAGTATGAATTATTTCAATTTGCAAACCTCTTTTGTTTGCTTCATATACTATAGGCACAGACTTAATTATCTGAGGCCGTGTCCCAACAACAAGAAACAACTTCATAGATTATTCTTCATTTTACATTATTAAAATTAGTAATCTTACTCTAAAGCTCTTATCGATGATACAATCAATCTTAGTTCATAATCCCAATGTCTCGTGTAATCTTTTAATAACTCTTTATTTATATTAGCCGTCTTCTTATAATTCTCGTAATTCTCTAATATCTTTTTGATAATCATTGCTAATAGATAAGGCGAACGTTTTTCAACTACAAATATTTTGAATTTATATAAACTTGTTAAATCATCGGTAAAAGAACTTTTTATTGATACTATAGGAAGCCCAAACCACATTGCTTCAAGAATAGAAGAAGGAATTCCCTCACGAATTGATGTATGAACATAAACTCTTGCTTTTTGATACTCTATCCATAGTTTTTCTTTAGGAAGAAACCCAAGGAATAGAATCTTATGATTTTCATATTGCCTAGCAAGATTTGCTAAATAGCTTTTTAATGGGCCTTCTCCTACAATAGCTATTGTTGTACTACGATCTAAATATCTACAAGATTGAATCAACAGGCTATGAGCTTTCACTGGTGTAAGTGCTCCTACACTTATAATGTCATATTCTTTTTCTCCAAAGTAATTCTTTTCATTTGGTTCTAAAAAAGGTGTAGGAAGAATGGCAGTGTTTTTATATCCCATACTTCTAACGTGATTTTCAATAATTCTGTTAACACAAAGTACTTTGTCGGCCTCAGATAAAGCTCTCTTTAAGAAATTTTGCTGAATAGCATTGCGAACTCCCAATACATCGCTTCCAATAGCATACAATATTACTTTATAACCAAAAATTTTCTTAAATAAGAATGCTACCAAACAATCAAGACTTATAAAATGAACTAAAATAATACGTGTTTGACTTCTAATTCTAATATTATGGTATCGAAGTAAACATAGAAATTCGTAGAAGAGTAAAAAAGGCGCATTAATAAAATTCAGCGAATAAGGGAATCTTCTACCTACCCAAACAACATCGTATAGTTTTCCAAGTTTTTTATATAATGTTTCACCATGTATACGTAGCCTACTTAAAAGAATTATTTGCATCATGATGGGTTTAACTCTGATATTTCTATTTAGTTTTCTTTAGTGATAGTGCAATAGCAATTAAATGAGCATGCTTTTTATAAATGCTTGCCATCGAATTTAAGGAGAAAGGATAGTATCCGCTTCCTGCAGATCTTAAAATTTGGAATCTTTGAAATTTGAAGAAATCTAGAAAAGATTTGTATACAAAGACTTTGTTATGTCAGCAACATGAGTATGAGGAGTCTAGTGCGCACTAAGTATAAGAGGTATCGTTTGGTAACAGAGGCGAAAAATTCTTTGGAATTCAAATCAGGATGGCCTGCAACTCCTCTTTTGCCTTTTCCATGGAGAATAAAGACTCTGCCATTTTCCTAGAGTTATCGCCTAGAGATTTCATAAGACTTTTATTTGATTTTAATTCTAGAATAATGTGTGCAGCATCTTCAAGTCTTTCTGGAGGGACATGATATCCTGCTTTCCAGATATTACATAGTCTTGAAGCTACACAGTTTAGAGTGATGCACAAAATTGGCTTACCGATAGCAGCATATTCTATGAATTTCTTCGGTAAACCTATTCTTAGAAAATTCGTTGGCATGTACGTAAGTAAAAAGGCATCTGCCGTATTATATATTATTGGCATTAAAGAATGGGGAACTGGATTTAAGAATAAAAATGTTGTTAAGCTGTTGTTTTTCTTTCTCTTTTACCAAATTACCTTTTAATGGTCCTGTGCCTATAATAACGAATAAGATATTCTCGTTTTTTGTAAGTTGTGCGAGCTTTAATATTACTTCAGGGTTCTGAAAAGGCCCTAATAGACCAGCATACAACACAACAAACTCTCGATTAAATCTTTCTTTAAGCTCTTTCGATAATTCTTGGACGGCCTCATATTTCGGCATTGGTTTAAATTTTTCTAAGTCAATTACACCATATATTACATGGACTCTTTTTCCACTTCTCTTTGAAAGTATGTGCGCCATTACCTCATTGTGAGTAACGATTGCATCTAGCTTTGACCAAACCAATGAATTAATTGCATGTCCGAACAAAATCAAAATTCGCTTTAGAAAAAAATTCATCCTTACATATTCTAGAGCATCTGGCCAAAGATTGGTTATATCGCTTACTACTTTGCCGCCTTTAAACAACTTCAATATGAAACATGTAATTTCTGTAAATGGCTGAGGGCCTCTTGAATAGTAGAAATCAAACGATCTACGAGACTTTAGTAAGATTAGGGAGGAAAGGATCATAAAAAAGACATACTGAACAAGCCTTGAAATCGAATCCTCATAAGGTAAATAAGGTAATGGTATTTCTAAGGCATCAATTTCATCTTTACTTAAAGTACTTCTTATCGATTTGAACGACCCCGAATAGACGGGTTTATTAAATCCTGTAGAGCTCATTAAGGAAATTGGAGGGAGTAATCATCGAGCCGTGGCGCTTAGCTGTACTCATGTATAACTTATAAAAGGTTTTCAAACCTTCTTGACTATTTTCGGTTTGTGCTTTAATATTAAATTTTTTGGCTTTATTCAACGACCACCTTGTTCTTTTTTCAAAATTTTTGATTATAGATTGCAAGTCCGGTTCTAAGTTGATAACGAAAGTTTGTCCATAACCATATGGAACCTTTCTATAACCGGCTTTTTCAAAAATGTGCCAGTCAGTGTAAGGTGGTGACATGATAGAGTCCGCCCTGACGAAAAAAGTGTGTTTAACCGTGCCGGTATTCACTAAATTCCTAACACTCTTCAATAACATCCAGATTATTTTATTCTTGATGAATTCTGTATTTTCTTTGGCTATAATAGGCCCATATGAAGTGTATAGTTCATTAATTAAATGAAGAGGAGGTTTGGGAGATCTTCTATAAATTAGCATTCCACCAACTATTGCTTGATCCAATTGAACTGTAAGCAGATACGCATTAAATTTTAGTGCCTTAGAGTAAGCTGGGATCATTATCGGACTTTGGAAGATATTCCCGTTTTCCTTCCGAAGAAAATCTTCCCACTTATCAAAATCTTTTGATAAGAAGATTTTTAGTTTGCTTGACATCCTAGAGAAAGGCCTTTTTCCCCTTAATTAATCCTGCCAAAACGCCTATACCAAGCATGTTATGGAACACTAAATACATGATAGGAAGGAGCAAACATAGGGAGTCTTTTGTTTTTATCAACAAATGGAACGATGCCAATAAGTCTACGATAAGGTACGTGATCATAGGGATAAAGATTAACATAGAGTTGAAGATAGGAAAGGACATTATAAGAAATAACTCGTAAAAAAAGAATAGAGGCGGGATAAACCAGAAAGATGCTGGATTAAACCATTCAATATGTCGATATCCCTTTCTTACCAGAAGCCCTTTTGCAACTCCGTAGTTAAAAGTCTGTTTAATGAACCTTTTGAACGAACTTCTTGTAAAGTAGTATGCGATAATATTTGGGTTGGTATAAAATTTAAAGCCTTTTAAACGCAACCTTAAGGGCAACTCATCATCTTGGCCAACTATGAAATCTTCATCGAATTTTCCATTTGATATTATAATTTGTCTGTCAAAGACTCCGAATATTACTGAATCGGAAAAATGCGGCTTTCTTTTATACCTACAAGACCTAGCACCACTAAACGGAGAATAATACATTAAACTAACAAGTTTTCCAAAAGTGTTTTCATAAACATTTATGTAAATTCCACCGACACCAGCTAACTTAGGCTCTGCTTCTCTTATCTGCAAAAAGGTACGAACATCTTCTTCTATGAAATCTTTCTTAAGAAAACTGTGTGCATTAACAATCATAAATAGATCTCCTTGAGCTTCATCAACCCCCCTGTTAAAGGCGAAGACGTGTCTGATCTTTGGATTCATGAAAACTCTCAAGTTTAAGCGATTCCTATATTTTTCAACAATTTGCAGAGTAGAATCTTGAGACATGCCGTCAAAAATAAGAACTTCAAATCTATCTTTCGGATATGTCTGATCAACTAAACTGTCTAATAATCGGCCAATATATTTTTCTTCGTTCCTTGTTGCTACTATTAGAGAAACGAAGGGACAATTTAGCTTCTCCTTATCTGTTGAAATATGTGTCTTTAATCCTTTCTGCATATTGCTAAAATTTTATAATAATTAAAATAGCATCTAATAAATGGGTTTATTAGACACTGCAATTGATTGTATTTTCATGAAAGAAAAGTGCTAAATAAGTAAAAACACCAACCCGAATTATTAGGTTTATTTTTGGCACCGCCATTTCTCGAAGAAATAGAAAAAGCTTATTTGACCAACTTTTCCAAGTCATCTTTAATCATCCTTTTACTTACTCTTCTGCAATTCTTGACTCTTCAAAGATATACTATGTTAATTTTATGCATTATATTTCTTAAGATTCTTTAAAACCTTTATCCTGTAACTATCTAGAACTTCATCTAGTTCTTTTTTAGAAACTTCAAGTTTGCTTAAAAGCTTGTAAAATATTGTAGGCCTAGGGATTCTTTCCAGCATGCATCGTTTTAGTGCTTCTTCTCTAGAGATTTGCCCTTCCCTAATTAACTTACTATAGAATTCATCGAATTCGTTAAATCCGACGAGTCTAAGGTAGATGTAGTCGATCAAGGGGTACATCATGTCGTCTATTCTCCAAGTTGCCGTAGTATCCTCGGCACCTTTCCACCCGATGCTTTTTATCACCTGCATTATTTCCTTCTCACTCCAGTAAACATAGTCATAGAAGCCTAGGGTGTCGACGTCAGATGGTTTCAGTAGCGATCCGAAAAAGTACACGAGCGTGCCGCTCACATAACTCCTTATGACTGACCAGTGATAGTGGTTGGTGTTTTTTAAGAATTCCAATGCGAAAAGAGTTGTAAGCTTTACCTTTCCTGAGAACGTATAGTTTCCACGGTCATCTGGGAAGACGCCCATGTAGCCTGTTTTAAAATGCTCTTGTTCAAAGGAGCAATTTCCTATATTGTTTCCCCCGATGACTAGAGGTATCCTGTTTTCATGTGCGTATCTGAAGATCTGGAGATTCATGATCTTATCCGCCACGTTTAGCGTTGGAACAATCGTATTGATGGATGGTCTCTTGAGCCACGCGTGAAACATTATCTTTAAGTTTTTCCAAGAAGTTTCAATATGTCTTTCATTCCGAATATACACGTGGTCAACTCCTAAGCGTTCCGTAACAACTTTTATGTTACGGTGGCCTTCCTCGGTGGTAAACCCTGAATCCACTGTAAGCGCCAAAGCTCTCATTTTATACTTAGTGACGATCTGGTGAAGCACAAATGCGCTGTCTCTGCCACCGCTTATAGCAACCACACAATCGTATCTATTACCTTTCCCACGATACTTTTCAAGCACTCTAACTAGTGATTCCTCACCAAGTACTTTAACAGGCTTATAGGTCCTACAATAATTACATACATCATCTTCATCAAAACTTATGCCCGGAAAAGTTTCAGGTAGAATGCATCTACTACATCTTCTGAGGCTGTAAAGGAAGTCCTCAATACTGCTCACAACATTCATGGCAATGCTATTCATAGTTTTAGAACACTTTCACTCGGGCTTTTAACTAGCTGTGAACCTTATATTCTTTTTCTCGAGCACCCTTATTATTGGAGACATCTTTATTATCTCAGGCCTCGTGCCTAAAACTATTGCGACCTTCATTTTACCTTCTTTATCCTAAATATTACTGTCCCGCCTTCGGTGTAAGGCTTCCATGGGTCGACGCACTGGAGGTACGCGTGTTCTCTATCTTTAATCGTGGTGAGGCCTAGCTTAACCGGGTCAGCGCCCTCGTCCAATGCGACAGCATAATGTAGTATAACTGAGAGTGCATGTATGCAGAGTGCGTCTGTCTTTTCTAGAACGATATTTGGTCCATCCACTACTATTTTGTCTCCAACCTTGTGCACTGGACATTTTCCCCTAACTTCTACAACCTCTATCTCCAGCATCTACTTTATCCCCCTTACTACGCTTATCAGAACCCATAATATTATTGCGGTTGTCAGTAACATTAATCCGACAATCG
>Ga0080004_1076015_pt1 | contig 14278 bp, 14 predicted proteins | sample WasSprMetagenome_FD_69207 | JGI IMG/M metagenome (GOLD analysis project Ga0080004, IMG submission 69207) | Sulfidic aquatic microbial communities from Washburn Spring, Yellowstone National Park, USA - WS (SPADES assembly) (version 2) | ecosystem: Environmental > Aquatic > Thermal springs > Hot... | reverse complement strand
TTTATTGACTTTTATTTTCTTCTCTTTATAATTATTCAATGGTGGGGCTGTAGCTCAGGGGGAGAGCGTTTCCTTGGCATGGAAAAGGTCGTGGGTTCGAGTCCCACCAGCTCCACCATTTCAAAATTATGGAAAGAAAAAATATTATGATATCTGGAATGCCTGGCGTGGGGAAAACCACCCTCCTCAAGGCTATTCTCTCCCGACTATCCCTCTCCGCTGGAGGTTTCATAAGCGAGGAGATAAGGGAAGGAGGAGAGAGGGTAGGTTTTTCCCTCAAAACCCTTGATGGAAGGACGGGAATCCTTGCTCATAAAAATATCCCTAGCGCCCATCGCTTTGGAAAATATTACATAAACTTGGATGACCTTGAGAAAATAGCCGTTCAATCTATAGAAGATGCTATTTCCCATAAAGAATTGATTGTGATAGACGAGATAGGAAGGATGGAACTTTTCTCCTCTTCATTCCGATATGCTGTCATAAAGGCTCTTGATTCACCAAAACCTCTCTTAGCTACCCTTCATAGAGGAGATGACCCCTTTCTCAAATCCATCAGGCAGAGGGAAGACACAATCGTCTTCTGGTTAACCCCCAACAATAGAGAGGAAGTTCTGGGGAAAATCCTTTCCCTTCTCAGTGTGAGATGCGGGTCATAGTTTTTTCCCTTCTATTTATTCTTCTTTGCTTTCCCATTTTCCCAAAAGAGGAAGCACCTGATATCGTCATCATCGCTTCTATTCTCCCCGGTGGGGAGGATATCGGCATTGCCTTTTCTTCCATTGTTCCCCATAACAAAGTGAGGGATTATGCGGAGAACCTCGCGAGGCTGGGAGGACGGAATCTTGAGAATATAACAATAAAGGATGAGGAAAACATCACTAGCGCCCATATCTTCCTTAAAGGTGGAAAGCAGTGGAAAGATGATAAGCAATACATTCAGCTGTTCATTAACGCTTTTCCCGACTTGAATTCCCTTCATATAGTTCTTTTCCCCCTCAGGGAGATTGAGAATTCTCTTCCCTTGCAGTTCGAAAACAAAGATGTTATCATTAAAAGTTTAGGAATGAAAAGCTTCAATTATGAAGTTATACATAAGAGCAAGATATCATCTCCCATTTCCCTTTCTACTGGGTGGGAGAAATGGCGATTGCCCATTTATTTCCTTATTTCTTTGAGCTTTTTGATAGGCGTTTTTTTCTTTTTGGGAAGGAGGAGGAAGCAATGATAAGCTTGAAGGCTTTGGACATCCTGCGAATAGGCGTGGAGAAAAAGGCGTCCGATATATACATCAAGGCGGGAAGTCCTCCCGCTATGCGGGTTACAGGGACGGTTCAATTCCTTGAGGATGTTCCTCCCCTCACATCCGATGATACAGCTCGGTTGGCGAGGGAGATAATGAACGACCAGCAATGGGAGGAGCTGAACAGCACCCACGAGATAGATATGGCGTTCACTTGGGAAGGGGTGGCGAGGTTTAGAGTGAACGGTTATTTCCAAAGAGGAAGCATCGGGATGGTGATTCGTGTTATTCCTCTTCGCGTGCCGTCCATTGAGGATTTAATGCTTCCTCCTGTTCTGAAAGACATAGCGATGACTCGGCAAGGGCTTGTTTTGGTCACTGGTCCGACGGGTTGTGGTAAATCCACTACTCTCGCCGCTATGATTAACTATATAAATGAAAACAAGCCCTGCAGTGTAGTAACGATTGAGGAGCCGATTGAATATGTTTATGAGGATAAGAAGGCTGTGATAAGTCAGAGGGAGGTAGGGATAGACACGGCGTCATTCCAAGAAGCTCTGCGGCGTGTCGTTCGCCAGAACCCAGATGTCATTCTCATCGGCGAGATGAGAGATGTGGAAAGCTTCAATGTCGCCCTTACCGCTGCTGAGACGGGTCATCTCGTTTTCTCCACCGTTCACACTGCCTCAGCGGTTGAGACCCTTGACAGGATAGTGAATATGTTTCCTCCTCCTGATAAGCCGCAGATCTCTATGCGTCTCGCTGGCTCATTGCGGGCAATTCTTTCCCAGAAGCTAATACCAACTGTGGATAAAACGAGGTTAGTGCCCGCAGTTGAGGTTCTCGTTTGCACACCCACTGTTTCAAAATATATTGAGGAGGGGAGGTTTGGGCATATATATGACCTAATTAGGGAAGGGGGATTCTGGGGGATGCAGACGATGAATCAAGCGCTTTACAAGCTATATAAGGACGGATATATTAGTGAAGAGGAGGCTCTCGCAAATGCGGGGGTTCTCTCCGAGATGCGGCAGATTTTGCGAAAAGGATAAAAAGGAGGTTGTAATTTATGGCTTATCCCTATTCTTTGGACGATTTATTGAGAATGACAGTTGAACGAGACGCTTCCGACTTACATCTGAAGGTGGGACGTCCACCTGTAATTCGCATTTATGGCGACCTTGTGGAAACCAATCTTCCTCCTCTTGGACCTGAGGATGCACAAGACCTTATCTATTCCATTCTGTCTCCCGAGCAGAGGAAGAGATTCGAGAGCCAGTGGGAGCTGGACCTTGCCTATCACATTCCCGGCTTGGCGAGGTTTAGGGTAAATGTCTATCGGCAGATGGGACACATAGCAGCTGCTATGCGAATGATTCCCTTCCACATAAAGACCATAGACGAGCTCCTCCTCCCCCAAGTTCTCAAACAAATCGCAATGCGTCCCAGAGGGTTGGTGCTTGTAACTGGACCTACTGGCTCGGGAAAATCCACAACTCTCGCAGCGATGCTCCAACATATAAACCTTAATAAGCGCGCCCACATCATAACTATTGAGGAGCCGATAGAGTTTCTGTTTCAGGACAGACTAAGCATATTTGAGCAGAGAGAGGTTGGACAGGACACAAAATCCTATGCCGCTGCCCTTCGCCATATCCTCCGCCAGAATCCCGACATCATTCTCGTCGGGGAGATGAGAGACCTTGAGACGATTAGCTTAGCCATAAGGGCTGCCGAGACAGGGCACCTTGTTCTCTCAACCCTCCACACAATTGATACTCCTCAGACAGTTGATAGAGTGATAGATGTATTCCCTCCCGAGCAGCAGGAGCAGATAAGAACCCAGTTGTCTATGACCCTCGTGGCTGTTATCTCCCAGAGCCTTCTACCAAGGGCTGATAAGCCAGGGCGGATAGCAGCTGTGGAGGTGTTGATTGCCATTCCCTCAATCCGTTCCCTTATCAGGGAAGGAAAGACCCACCAAATCTATTCCCTCCTCCAAACGGGAACCGAATATGGAATGTTCTCAATGGATATGCATCTTTTGGAGCTGTATAAGGCTGGTCTTGTAACTTACGAAGCTGCGTTAGCTAAGGCACAGAATCCAGCTGAATTCGAGCAGAGGGCGAAATCTGTTCGCCCTGTAAGAGCATAAGAATTTGGGAGGTGAAAAGGAATGAAGCCAATAGATAGAATGCATGAGCTCCTTAAAGAAGTGAAGGAGCGCGATGCCTCGGACCTTATATTGAAGGCGGAAACCCCTCCCATTTTCCGCATTTACGGAGACCTACACACGGACGATGGAGCGCCACTCTCCGCAGAGGAAGTAAGGGAACTCGCTTTCTCAATCCTAACGGAGGAACAGAGGAAAAGATTTGAGGATGAATGGGAGCTTGACCTCGCTTATGAAGCGCCTGGGATAGCTCGCTTTCGTGTTAATCTATTCATCCAGAGAGGGAATGTAGGCGCCGCGTTCCGTCTCATTCCTTATCATATTATGACGATGGAGGAAATAGGGATACCCGAGGTGGTGAAAAGTTTCTGTGAGCGTCCCAGGGGAATTGTTATCGTAACTGGACCAGCAGGTTCGGGGAAATCAACCACACTTGCAGCGATGATAGATTATATAAACACCAATTTCCCCTTGCATATTGTAACCATTGAGGACCCCGTTGAGTTCCTCCATCAGGATAAGAAGGGTTTGATATCGCAGAGGGAGGTTGGAACGGATACCCAATCTTTTGCCAACGCTCTAAAGTATGTGCTTCGCCAGGACCCCGATGTCATAATGGTCGGAGAGATGAGAGACCTTGAGACGATAGCTCTTTCCTTGATCGCAGCGGAGACGGGACATCTTGTCTTTTCCACCCTTCACACGCCGGACGCCGTTCAGACCGTGGACAGGGTGATTGACATATTCCCGCCTTCCCAGCAGCCGCAGATAAGGACGCAGCTTGCCTCAAATCTAATAGGGATAATCTGCCAGACTTTGGTCAAGAGAGCGGATGGGAGGGGAAGGGTAGCGGCATTTGAGATACTGGTGGGGACGCCTGGAGTAAGGGGATTGATAAGGGACCAGAAGAACTATCAGATAGGTTCTCTTTTGCAGACGGGGATGAAGCAGGGGATGATGACATTGGACCAGCATTTGGCGCAGTTAGTTAAGAGGGGGATAATAACGAAGGAGGAGGCGTTGAGCAAGGTGAAGGAGCCTAAGGAATTTGAGGCGATGATAAAATAAGAAATATAGAAGAAAGGGCGGGGTTGCCCTTTAAGGCAACCCCGCTTTTTTCAAAATTCAAAGATTACACAAATTTGACACCCTTTCGACACCCTTTTGACACCCTTCACCTTTATAATCTCTATTAGAATCCCATAAAGAAAGGAGGTGAAACGAAATGAAAAGACGAGGCTTTACCTTGATCGAGCTACTCGTCGTCATAGCTATCATCGCCATCCTCGCCGCCATTCTCTTCCCGGTCTTCTCTCGCGCCAGAGAGTCAGCGAGAAAAGCATCTTGTATGAGTAATCTTAAACAAATTAGTAACGCTATCGCTATGTACACCCAAGACTGGGACGAGAGGTATCCCTACTTCGTTTGGAGTCCAGATGGACTACATCATGGTGAGCTCTTCCCCTATTTGCTTCAGCCCTACATCAAGAACTGGCAGATTTTCGTTTGTCCAAGCGATGGGAATCCCTGGGATACTTGGTGGTGGGCCGGAAGGGATAGCGGGCGACCCGCAACTCCCTATCCACCCGCTGGGCTAAGCTACGGGATGAACGAGGTCCTACATTACGGGACTTCTCTCGCCCAAATACCTGAGCCGGCGAAGACCCTCTCCGTCTCCGACGCTGTCGCTGGTCTTATTTGCGATTGGCACTGGATGCCGGGGAGAGTGATAGCTGCCCACGATTATAGACACGACGCGCATAGCAAGGGGATTAACATCCTGTTTGCTGATGGACATGTTAAGTGGATGTCCAACAGGTCGTTCGTCTCAGATTACCAAAACGGTCTGCTGAAGATACATCCAACCGCTGGACCATGGGTTTGGCCTAACGGAGGCTACACATATCCCGCAGATTGGTAGAAACTTGACGAGGTAGCTCGAGAAACAATTGCGAGCGGAGGGGAATTTTCCCCTCCGCTCGCAATATTTTTGTTGGCGTTGTCTCTCTTCTCGCTATAATTTATATTCAGTATTGCCTATGCCCTACGACTTCAAATCTATTGAGGATAAATGGCGCAGAAAATGGAAGGAAGAGGATATCTATGCTACTCGCATAGACCCTTCCAAGCCGAAATTCTATTACCTTGATATGTTCCCCTATCCCTCCGGCTATCTGCATATGGGGCATGTGAGGAATTATGTGATAGGGGATGTAATAGCTCGTTATAAAGTTGCCACAGGCTATAATGTTCTACATCCTATGGGATGGGATGCTTTTGGATTGCCCGCAGAGAACGCCGCTATCAAACACGGAATACATCCCCAAAAATGGACTTTTGATTGTATCGCGAACATCAAACGCCAATTTGACCTCCTGGGCATCTCCTTTGACTGGTCAAGGGAGATAGCCACTTGCACTCCCGATTATTACAAATGGACGCAATGGTTCTTCGTCCAGCTCTTTAAACACAACCTTGCCTATAGGAAAAAGGCGCCGGTTAATTGGTGCCCTTCTTGCCAGACCGTTTTAGCAAATGAGCAGGTTAAAGGCGGGAGATGTGAGCGCTGTGATACTCCGGTTGTTAAAAAGGACCTTGAGCAGTGGTTCTTCAGAATAACAGCCTACGCCGAACGCCTACTCAACGACCTTGAGCTTCTAACTGATTGGCCCGAGAGAGTTAAGATTATGCAGAGAAATTGGATAGGAAGAAGCGAGGGGTTGGAGGCGGACTTCCCGATAATAGGTAAGGATATATCAATAACGATATTTACAACCCGTCCCGATACTATTTATGGTGCTACTTTCATCGTCCTCGCTCCAGAACATCCTCTGACTCTGGAGCTTGTGAAAGGAACCCCTTTGGAAGCCGAGGTAAGGGAATTCATTGAAAGGGTTAGATTGCAAAGCGAGATAGAGAGAACCGCTATGGAGAAGAAGAAGGAGGGAATCTTCCTCAACTGCTATGCCCTCAACCCTTTCACTAAAGAGGAGATACCAATCTGGACAGCGGATTATGTGCTTTATGAATATGCTACGGGCGCTATTATGGCTGTCCCAGCCCATGACCAAAGGGATTTGGAGTTCGCTCGCCAATATAATCTTCCCATAAGGATTGTGATACAGCCGCCCGATAACTCTCTGGATGTAGAGACGATGGAGGAGGCTTATGTTGAGCCGGGTATTCAGATAAATTCCGGTCCCTTCAATGGGATGTGGTCTGAGGAGGCGAAAGAAGCGATTATAAAGTTCGCGGAAAAGCAGGGAATAGGTAAAAGGAAAGTCTATTATAAACTAAGGGATTGGTGTATATCCCGCCAAAGATATTGGGGAGCTCCCATTCCTATGATTTATTGCCCAAATTGCGGGATAGTTCCCGTTCCTGAGGAACAACTTCCGGTCCTTTTGCCTGAGGATGTTGATTTCTTGCCCACTGGTCCCTCACCCCTTGCGCGCCATCATTCCTTCCCCTATGTTAAGTGCCCCTATTGCGGTAGCGATGCGCGGCGGGAAACTGATACGATGGACACATTCGTTGATTCCTCTTGGTATTTCCTCCGATTCACCAGCCCAAGGGAGGATAAAGCTCCCTTTGACAAAGAAGCGGTGGAGTATTGGATGCCCGTTGACCAGTATGTTGGGGGAGTAGAGCATGCGGTCCTTCACCTCCTCTATTCTCGCTTTTTCACGAAATTCCTCTATGACTTGGGTCTTGTTTCCTTTACCGAGCCCTTCCTAAGGCTTTTCACCCAAGGAATGATTACGCTTGGTGGAAGCGCTATGTCGAAGTCAAGGGGAAATGTGGTTACCCCAGAAGAGATATGCGAAAAATATGGGGCTGATACAGCGAGGGTATATACTCTTTTCATAGGTCCTCCCGAGCTGGATGCGGAGTGGAGCGAGCGGGGAGTGGAGGGGGTTTTCCGTTTCCTAAGTAGGGTTTATCGCTTGTTTGAGGAAAATCTCAACCAATTTGACCCCGATTGGCGAGGGAAGATAGACCAGCTTGGTGATAGGGAGAAAAGGCGATTAACCCATTCCACAATCAAGAAGGTAACACAAGATATAGAGAGATTTCATTTCAATACCGCGATTGCGAGTTTAATGGAATTTTCCTCTGCACTTTACGGATGGACCCAGGAAGACAATAAGGATGAAAGATGGAGGGTTACATTTAGCGAGGGGTTGGAGATGCTTATACATCTACTCTCTCCATTCGCTCCCTTTGTTTGCGAGGAGATGTGGGAGAGGTTGGGGAAAGGAAGAAGCATATATTTTGAGAGCTGGCCTAAATGGGAGGAAGAACTCCTTCAAACTGAGAGAATTGTTCTTCCCATACAAGTTAACGGGAAGGTTAGGGGGACGGTGGAAGTGCCAGGTGATGCGAATGAAGAGGAGATAAAGGAGGAGGTGCTTAAATTGGAGAGGGTGAGGAAATATTTAGAGGGCAAGCAGTTGAAGAGATTCATCGTTGTTCCCAAAAGACTTATCAGTATAGTAGTTGAGTAATTTTAAGGACCTATCGCTTTTCCGCCCAATCCCCCAAGAACGAGGCTCGCAATGAGGATTAGAAACACGAGCAGTGATATGAGCGTATAGGTCCAGTCCCTGTTGAGCAGGAATAGGAAGAAGGAAAAGATGACCCTCATAATAGGGGTGGCTAAAAGGAGGATGAAGCCAATGGCGAGGATGGTGTAGCCGTTAAATCCAAAATGGAATTTAAGGATTGAGATGATGTCGTGAGAAACGGGTAGAGGTTGAAGGTGAGCTAATAAGATGCCGAGGAAAATCAGGAAGGCGCTGAGAGCTACGCCTATCAACAATACATAGCTCAATATAAGCTCAAATCTTTGGTTATTTCCATTTTCCATTTTCATACCCCCTGAAGAATCATTCTCGCTGCTATGGCGAATAGGACGAGGGTGAAGAGAAGTCTTATAGTTGTGCTTCTTACTTTAATTAGTATTCTTGTTCCAATCATTGCTCCCACGAGAACGCCCAAGGCTACGGGAGCGGCGATGAGTGGGTCTATCATCCTATGAGCGAGATAATAACCCGCGCTAGCCGCGGCAGTAACTCCAATCATAAAATTGCTTGTCGTAGTGGAGACCTTCATAGGCAGGCGCATAAAGGTATCCATAGCGAGAACCTTGAAGACACCGGCACCTAATCCCAAGAGACCAGAGACGATTCCAGCGATATAAAGGGTAAAAAGCCCCTGTCCTACACCTGTGACCTCGTACTTTACTTCTCTACCAAGGGAATCATCGTAGTAGGAATCGCTGAGTTTCAGAGCTTTGGCTAAGGGGCTCGCCTTTACTCCCTCCGGTAGTTCTTGCTTTCTCGTTTTAAACATTTGAGCTGAGGCGTAAAGCATAACTAAGCCGAAGAGGATGAAGAGGAAATTAGTTTTTATGGAGGTTCCGATTATTGCTCCCGTTAAAGCTCCCAGAGTGGTGCCGATTTCCAAAAACATTGCTATTCTTATATTAGTTATCCTTTCCCTTAAGTAGGCGACAGCCGAGCCGCTGGAGGTGGCTATTACAGAAATGAGGGAGGCGCCGATGGCGTGGCGGATATCAATATGAGCAGCGAGGGTTAAAAAGGGGGTTATTATTATGCCACCTCCCAAGCCGAGGAGGGAGCCAATGAAACCAGCTATTATAGAAACGAAGAAAGTTATTATTGACAAAGATGCGCTCATAGAAATAATACTAAACAATAAGGAGGTTTTTGGCTATGTTGAAGGATTTTCTGATGATAATTTGCACCATTTTTCTCTTGGAGTTTGCAGATAAGACGCAATTCGCGGCGATAAGCTTTGCCACGAGGCAAAACCCGATTGTGGTTTATTTGGGTGTCGTATTGGGTCTATCTCTCGCTACAGTCATCTCTGTCGCAATTGGCAGAACATTAGCTTTAACTGTGGCCTCTAAATATATTAAAATCGTAGCTGGAACCTTATTTATAGTTATCGGTATCTGGACGATTTTCGGAAAGTAAAGAAAGGAGGTATACCGTTTATGAGAAAGCTTTTTGTATTGTTAGTCCTTATTTCCTTCTCTCTTTATGCTGATGAAGTTGTATTTGTTGGAGAGAAGGCGTATCCAACGGTTAGCGAGGGGCTAAAATATGAGGGGATAAGCGAGATGGGATTTGGTGAACAGAAAGCAATGGAAACGGTTATGAAACAGGCATTTAAAGTAGGTCCCTTAAGAGGTGGGATGGATATAAATATTTCCTATGATTCTCGTGGCAATGTGCCGGAGAAGAAGAAAGGATTTCTGAGAATCGGTTTTGTTGAATATAACAAGGGAAATGTATTTTTGAGGTACAGCCCGATAGTGAAGGCAACCTTCGGCTATGGGCTGTTAGTTAACCAGTATACCTCGCTTGACCAAAGATGTTATTTTGGACGTCTTGGTTCCCCGTCAGCTAATCTCCAATTTATCCTAACACCCACCGAGCTAAGAATCGTTCGTATCAGAGGAAATATAGGGAAAAGCAATATCGGCGCTACCATTGTATGGGATGATAACGCTGATGAAGCTTTGGGGCAGGCTAAGGGGGCTTATGGAGTTGATTTAGAGGTTCCACTCCATAAAATAGGATTATATGCTACTGCTGAGTGGGCGAAATTGAGGGATTACGGAGCCGGCGCTTCTCTGGGAATACTTTTTAGAAAAAAAGGTTGGGAATGGAGCAATCAGCTTTTGCTATATGGAGAAAAGTTCGTTCCCGCTTACTATGACCTATACTACGAAGTAAGCCCAGCAAATCTGAATACGGAGAAAAGGGAAGGAATACTCTCTCAGCTTTCAAAGCGATTTTTCCAAGATAAAATGATTGCGCTAGCCGCTTTCAGGCAAAATGTGGGAGAAAATCCGTCTTTAATTCTACAGTTGGGTGGGCAACCCCACGAAAAATTCGGCTTGACCGCGACGCTTGATGTTAAAAATTACAAATGGCAGGGAAGGGAGACAGTGAAGAACTCCGATAGTATGTTGGAGATAAAGGGGATTTACAATCTCAACCCTAATGTTGACCTCGTTATGTGCTATAACAGAAGCTGGTTTGAGGACAGGGGAACGAGAAACGACGCTGAATATTTCTTCATTAGGGCTGTATTCAAGTCCAAATAAAAAGTCTAACCCCCTGGCACCGACCTATTCTCCCCACGAGTTCCCTCGTGAGTATCTTCGGCGCTGGAGGGCTTAACTTCCGGGTTCGGAATGGGACCGGGTGTTTCCCCTCCGCTATGGGCACCAGGAGGTTAGACATCTATAATTTTAACCCTCTCTCAGCCCTTCGTCAACTAAAAAAACATAAATAGAATAATTTAGTATTTTTTCTAAACGAAGTCCAAAGGTTTCAATTTCCTCCACCAATTTCTCTCTATTCAAGTGATGGTGTGGGTAAACGCAGATTTTGCCTTCTCGTTTAGTTATCCTCTTCACCTCAGAGAAAATCTTGCTCCAATCAAGATGATGTAGGACATCAAACAGAAGAAAGACATCAACGGAAGCGCTGGGAAGGGGGAGCTCTCCCTCATCCAGGATTTTGATAATCTTTATATTATCCAACCCTTCCTCCTCCGCCATTTCCTTTAAATCGCTGAGAAATTCTTCGTTCTTATCAACGGCATAGACTATCCCGTTCTTCCCCACTGTCCTCGCGATTGGGATTGTGAATGCTCCAGGACCACAGCCGAAATCAACGACTACCTTTCCCTCCTCGATCCCCATTAGGGGAAAGAGCATCTCCCTCTTCGCCAGTATCTCTACTTTATCTCCCGATAAATAGGGGAAAGGATATTGCTCGTATCGCATCTTCAATACCACCCATAATTATAAGCTTCATCATACATAGCGACGATGTTTTCCAAGGGGGTTACAGGCTGAAGGTTATGACAAGGTGCGAGAATGTATCCGCCGCCTTCCCCCAAAATATCTATGTTTTCCCTTACCTCTTTTCTCACATCCTCCACGGAGCCGAATGGCAATGTCTTTTGATTATCCATTGCTCCGTGGAAAGCGATTTTTTGCCCAAATTCCTTTTTCAATTCCTTTCTATCCATACCCTTGCATCTCCATTGGATTGGATTCAGTATGTCTATACCAGCTTCAACTAAATCCGGCAAGATTCTTCTAATCGCTCCATCGTTATGATGGAAAACAAAGGCTCCCGCTTGGTGAGCTAAATCCATCATCTTCTTCATTCGGGGCAAGAGGTAGGTGCGGATATGTTCAGGCGAATACATAAGGTCTTCTTGGGCTCCTAAGTCTTCTGCTACATAGGTCAGCATCACTTTACCGGGAATTGTTTCGTAAATTCTCAGGGTGTTTTGATAGCAAAAATCAAAAAGTTTGTCCAAGCAGTAATGCACGATATCGGGGTTCAAAATCAAATCAATAAAGGCTTGCTCCTGTCCTCTAAGGTTTTTGTATATAAGGAACGGCTCCGAGCCACCGCCGCTTATCGGATAATCTTCCTTCCCCTCAATCTGTTTAGGGATAACGGAATAATCAAACCAATCAACGCTTGGCCAGGTGTAATTCTTCTCTATTTCCTCAACGGAGTTATACTTTGCGAGGGGATGATAAATGCATTCGGCATATACTCCTGTGCCGTAATCCACCTCTTTATACTTACATCCGTATATATCCTCGCCCGGGGGTATGGGAGGACCTATGTAAGCTGGGCCAACTCCCACAACATAATCGAGGTGAAGGCGTTTTGCTAATTCCTCAAAGTTTGAGCAATTTAGATACTTCATAAGTTTTTGCGTGACCTCTCCAGTCGCCCAATAATCCAGTGGCACCCTATCGGGTTTCTGATGGGTGATAACTGCTAACCATCTCTCTTTAGGGGTCATTGATTCTTTTGGCATATTTAACTTTTCCTCCTTTTTCTTTTTAACTACTGGTTATTATAATTATAAACAAATCAAAGGAGGAGGTAGAATGGAAAGAACAAGACGCAAGAGAGCAAGATTTCCCCATGGAAAAGTTAGAGTTAAGTGTGTTGAAAAGACGGGTAGAATACTCCGCCTCCTTGCTGAGCGTCCCGAGGGGGTGCCCTTAAAGGAGTTGAGCCAGGAGCTGGGCATTATCCCCAGCACGCTTCATCATCTCCTCGCAACTATGAAGGCTGTAGGATACATTGAGGAAGAGGAGGAGAGATATCGCATAGGGTTAGGTTTGGTGGAGTTAGTATTTCGCTATCTTGCCAAGACAGACCTCTTCACGGCAAGCCAACCTGAAGCAAAGAGATTAAGGGATAGATTCAACGAGACGGTAGCAGTGATTTCCTACCAAGGAGGCAAGGAGTTTCCCATCATAGAACTGCCAAGCAGAAGTTACATTCAGGTTAATCTTGCTTTCTCTCAAAACGATGTTCCTGCCCTTCACGCCACGGCAAGCGGTAAGATATCGTTAGCTTATTCTCCAGCGGAGGTTCTCTCCTATTATATTAACGAGAAAGGTCTACATAAATTCACATCAAACACCATAACTGACCCTAAAGCCTTACAGGAGGAATTAGAAAGGATTAAGAAGCAGGGCTATGCTCTTGACAGAGGGGAGTATAGGGAGGAAATTCTTGGCGTATTTGCTCCCATATTTGATGCCCATAAGGACCTCGTTGGAACGATAGGGATAATAACCCTTCTCTTCAAGCATTCCCAAGAGGAGATAGGGGAGTTCATAAAGGGTGTCACCGAAGCAGGGAGGAACATATCCAGCAAGCTTGGTTATACATTATAAAAGTGAAACTTTTTGCACAAAATATTGAAACATTTTGAGCCATTTTTCAGTCTAATATAATTGGTCAGATATGAAGAAAAAATTTGACGATGTGGACATTTGGCTATATAATATAAGTTTGTGTGTATTCTCTCATTCCATCCGGTTTCCCGTAGGCTTATTTTAGAAGCCGTGCCGTTGATTCTTTATCCCGTTTTGTGCTAATATGCTTATCTGTGATTTTCCTGAGATTTTAAAGAGGCTCTCTCTCCTCGTGAGAGGGGCATTTATCGTTTCACCTAAAAATCTATAAAGAGGTGAAAGAACTTGGGTTTAGAGGAAACCATCCAAACAACCAAAATTACGGAGGTTTCTCTTCTTGAGCGGGCGGACCTGTTAGAGGTTCCCCGAAAATCTTATCAGGAGTTTTTGGAGAAGGGTCTGAGAGAGCTTTTCCAGACCTTCTTCCCCATAAGGGATTATACCGGAACGATGGTCTTGGAATTCGTGGATTATACCATCGGCGAACCACCTTACAGCGAGGATGAATGCAGAGCTCAATCTCTGACATATCACGCTCCTCTAAATGTGAAGTTCCGTCTCATCAATTACACCTATGGCGAGGAGATAGCTGAGCAGGAGATAAACCTTTGCGACATCCCATTGATGACGAGTAGGGGAACATTCATCATAAACGGTTCGGAGAAAATAGTGGTAAGCCAATTGACCCGTGCGCCCGGAATTTATTTTGATACCTCAATGGGTATTAAGAAGGGAGGAGCGATTTCCTATAAGGGAGAATTGATACCATCTGAAGGGGCGTGGATAAAGTTCCGCACGGAGGGAAGATGGGTGGAAACGATTGAGGAGGAAACTTCGGGATTGAAAATAGACGAGGCTATATATGTGTCTATAGGGAAAGCGAGGAGCTTCCCTATCACCCTTTTAATCAGGGCTTTAAATAGCGAATATCTCCCTATAAAGAAGGAGCTATTGGTCGGCAGGATAGCGAACGAGAACATCGTGGATAAGCGAACGGGTGAGGTAATAGTGAAGAAGGGGGAGGTGATAGATGAGGAAGCTGCCGAGAGAATAGAAGAGGTAAGGGGAAGGTCGAATT
>Ga0080004_1069770_pt1 | contig 14278 bp, 14 predicted proteins | sample WasSprMetagenome_FD_69207 | JGI IMG/M metagenome (GOLD analysis project Ga0080004, IMG submission 69207) | Sulfidic aquatic microbial communities from Washburn Spring, Yellowstone National Park, USA - WS (SPADES assembly) (version 2) | ecosystem: Environmental > Aquatic > Thermal springs > Hot... | reverse complement strand
ATAATTATAGGAGTCTTCCCCTCCTCCAAAATATTCCTGCAAGCCAGCCCTATCCTCTTCATAGTTTCATTAATGTTTCCGCTTACATGAAGATCTCCAGCATCATGAATGTTCAGTTCCTCAATATCAACACCCGACCTAAAACTGTACGTTTCAATATTGAGGGATGCCTCTCTAATCGCTGCTGGAGCGAATCTAGCTCCAGGACGATATGTGCTGGTTGCGTCAAATGGCACGCCGAAAACAATATACTTTGCTAGATCAACACTCTTCTGGTAGCCGCTGAAGTAAGTCATTGTAGACGTGAATAGATTCAGGTTACTCAATTTTAGCACCCTACTTTTAAAGGTTTATAAGCAATAATGGAATATAATCGTAAATATTCTTCCCTAAAAATCAATTGTGGAAAAACCCTGGAAGCATGTGATGGAAATGAGTGAGGGAAGCGGAAAGGCAGGTGTACCCAAAAAATTATTTGTAATAGCTATTTCTTATCTTATTGCTGGCGCCGCATTACTCTCCTATTTCGCCATCACACTGCTAATTTCAATTGAGCAGTCAGCTTATGTGCCGATTCATTTAGGATTAATTGGCACCCTAAATATTCTTGCATCTTACAGCATAATTAAAGTGAGAAGATGGGCGCCATACGCAGCTACATTAATCTCGCTGATAAGCCTCATTTTCGGCTTTACCATCCTATTTATTCTATCTATTTCTCTCAGTTTAGATGTTATAGACTTATCAGTTCTAGTGGGCATGGGCGCCTACACTTTACTCTCAGCCACCCTACTAATATATGTAATCCTAAATAGAAGTAAATTTAAGTGAAAAACTGCCAAAACAGTTTTATCCTGAAATCTGCTTAAAAATTATTGGAAGCCATGTATTCTTTAAGATTCCCATCGAGATTTCAGAGATTTATTAGGGCGCCGGCCGGATGGCTTTCTGAAGCCTTATCGCAGATTCTAGAGGAGACATGTAAGGGAGCTAATGAAGAAAGAATATTTAAAGCGGATATTGGAAAATGGACTGGTGTTACGCTTATGTTAAGGCTGATGCCTGAGGGAGACGTTAGCTTCCTTGAGTTAACCTTTGTTTATCGCGGGCTTATATTGGCTATTCTCGCTTCCTTAATAATATTTATTGGGCTGGGAATTTTATCCTCATCAATAATTCCATTAATTGGGTTAACGGTTATTCCCATAATGACTTATAGGGCTGGCTTTGAAATAAGCAGCTTTCTAAGCGACTTTAATAATATTTTGCTGGGCTTAGAGGCTGAGTATTCCCGCATAAAAATTATGGAGGATAGAGTTAGATGGCAGCTTAACCCGAAAGATATAGGCGACTTATATAGGCGATTATGCAGCAAATATATTAAAGTTTGGGGAAGCACCTACGCCCTAGAATATAAGATAAGCGAGTATCAAAGGCAAGGATTAACGAGGGATGAAGCCATAAGAAAAGTATCGGAGGAGGAAGGAATTTTCTAAGCGGTTTTCTTTCGTCTTTCACCAAGCTTAACATATGCCAGCACAATTATGGATGGAACCCAGGCAATAATATTTTGGTAAATTAGATATTTCCATGAGACTTCAAGATTTAGCAGCATCTCACTGAATGGTTTAATTAAACCCCAAAGATTATTCCTGAAAGATATAGCAAGTGAACTCAAAATGCTTATTAATAATGAATTAATTTGGCGTGTCCACCCTATTACACCCTTAAATAAAACGTTGCTCCAGTAAAGGTTTACCGCAAACTTATGGAGTATTGATGGGCAGATTAAGATAAATGTGATAAGCGAGGAGAAGGCAAATAAGAGTATGATGCTTAAAGAGCCTCCATAAGCGGATTGAAAAGTTTCTAGTAATGTTTTGCCGCCAGCCTTCACTTGCATTATTCTTTTACGTGACATTGCGGATAAATATTTCTCGAAATATATTATATTGAAGAAAATAATGATGGCTACATTTAATGGAATTAAATGCAAAAATATGCTCAAGTATATTTGCGGCAGCCCCTCTCCAAGCGAGATCTTAAGCGGTGAAGGATCAAATAATCCCTCAGAAACAAATGAGATTACCGATGCATACTCCATTAAAAGAACTGCAGCTAAATATAAACTATATTTAGCGGCTCTCTTTAAGCTGAAGTGAACCCCTCTAAGAGGCAATTGATTCACCAATCTTAATTTCTCAGCCAAACAAATAAGGCTTTAATCCGCACTATTAAGTTTTCAGCGCGCTAAAGCATCTATGAGTTTTCCATTCGAATCATATAATTCAACGGTTAGGGAAGTTGCGCTCCAGACATGTGTTGCGCAGCTTAAACATGGGTCGAAGGCTCGTATTACCGCCTCAATCCTATTGAGTAATCCCTCACTTATCTTTTGTCCACTCAAATATTTTCTCGCCACTTGCGTTATAGCCATATGATATGCGAGGTTATTATGTTCAGTTGCAATTATTAAGTTAGCCCACTTCACTAAACCATACTTATCAATTTTATAGTGGTGTATAAGTGTGCCTCTTGGAGCTTCAGCGACACCGATACCCTCATACTTATTAACTGAGGCTTTAGCTTGAACGCTATCAGAGTACGTTTCTGGATCATCCAAGATTTCCTTAACTTTCTCTATGCAGAATAATGTTTCGATTAGGCGCGCATAATGATATAACATTGTATTTTGGACAACGCCATTCCTACCCCATTTCCTCTTAAATTCATCCAGCTCCCTATCGGCTAAAGGTGTACCGCATCGTGAAATTATATTCAGTCTCGCTAGGGGGCCAACCCTATAAACTCCATTAGGGTAGCCTAATGGCTTATAGTAGGGGAACTTCATATATGACCATGATTCAGCCGCTTCCCCAATATACTCGTAATATTTTCTTGGGTCAAGTCGATCGGCAACTATTCGCCCATCATAATCAACAATTCTTATTAACCCATCATAATGCTCAAGTTCACCTCTCGGCGTTACTAAACCCATGTAGTATGTTGGAAAGTTCCCAAACTCCCTAATTTCCTCACTTAAACTCTCCAGGATCCTCTTGAATCTAGAAAGGTTCTCAAGAGTTATTTTTAAAGCATCATCATATTCACTCATAATCCTCTCAGCTTTCTCCTTAAGAAGCGGCGCTGCCACTCCGCCTGGAACAATCCAGTCGCTTGAGTGTATTCTTTTGCCCGCTAAATACTCAATTATCTTCTGACCGAAGGCTCTCAGCTTTATCCCCTGTTTAACTATATCCGGATACTTTTCCATTAAACCAAAAATATTCCTCTTTAATGGTTCAAAGTTCATTCCCAATAGGAAGTCGGGTGAACTGAGAAAGAAGAAGCTTAACGCATGCGACTGAATTATTTGCCCCATATGCATTAAGCGCCTCAATAAAACTGCGGTTCTAGGTATATTTACAGATAATATTTCATCGCACGCTTTCGCAGATGCTAAAAGGTGGCTAACTGAGCATATGCCGCATATTCTGGACATTATGCTCGGCATCTCGTAAAATGGGCGTCCCTCACAAAACTTCTCGAACCCGCGGAAGTCCATCACATGAAACCTGGCTTCTCTAACGTTACCTTCATCATCTAAATGTATTGTTACCTTAGCATGCCCCTCAATTCTGGTGACGGGATTTACCTCTATTATGTTTTCCCCCTTAACCATATTTTGCTTTCCCCTCCATGTTCGGCGCTCTGCCAGCCAATATCTCGGTTAACACGTAATTTATTAGGTCTGCTGAGGGTGGGCAGCCTGGAATAAAGTAGTCAACCTTAACAACCCCGTTTAATGGGCGTGCGCGCCTTAATAGTTTTGGTACATCGCTTGGAATTACCGGATTTACATTAACGGTTTCAATGTAAGCTTTGCGGAGAACCTCCTCAAAACCATTGTTCAGGGTATTTCTTAATGCCACTATATTCCCGGTCACTGCGCAGTCGCCTACAGCAATAAGTATCTTTGTTCGCTCCCTAATTGTTTTAAGCAGATTCAGCTGCTCCTCATTTCCCACAGCTCCTTCAATAATTGTCACATCAACATTTTCCGGAAAAATCTTAGCATCCGCCAGCGGACTGTAAACGAGGTTTATTTTTTCGGCGAGCCCCATTAGGCGTTCGTCTTGATCTAGAAACGACATGTGGCATCCTGAGCAGCCGCTAAGCCATACAGTTGCAAAATTAATTTTTCCAGAATTGCCATCCATTTTATTTATGCCTCCTTGAAATTATAAATTGAGCTATATCCTTGTTTTTTGTTTCCGAGACGGGTTTATCTCTAACATATATTGCTCCAACCGGGCATACCCTAGCGCATTTGCGGCAAGATGTGCATGAAAATGAAGCACCCCAATCATCATCCAAGTCTATAATTATCTGAGAATCCTTCCCTCTAAACTTTATATCTAAAGCGTGAACCCCCTCAATTTCATCGCATACTCTAACACAGCGGGCGCATAAAATGCACCTATTATTGTCCAGTACTAGGAAATCATGTGTTAAATCTATTTTCTGCCTAGTCCATTCACGCTCAAACCTCAAGTGATCCACACCAAACTCTTTTGCTAAATCCTGCAGCTCGCAGTTTCCGTTAGCAACACATACAGTGCATACATGAGGCTTCTCTGAGAGTAAAAGTTCTATCGTAATCTTTCTATATTTCTTCAGCTTCTCAGAGTTAGTGATAACCTCCATGCCGTTGCTAACCGGAGTTGTACATGCTGGAAAAAGCTTCGGTGAACCCTTAACTTCAACTATGCAGAGGCGGCAGCCGCCATAACCGCTTAAACCATCTAGGTAACATAGCGCCGGGATTCTTATCCCAGCCCTCTTAGCAGCGCTTAAAATAGTTTCCCCTTCATAAGCGGCTACCTCTATGCCGTCAATCTTCAACTTAACTGTTCCAGCATCACCCATATTTATTAAGCCTCCCCCATTACTTCCTTTTTAAAGCATTTACCAGCAGGGCACTTCCTATCAATTATATGTGCAACATATTCGCTTCTAAAGTAACGTAGGGTTGTTAAAATAGGGTTTGGAGCAGTTTGACCTAAACCGCAGAGGCTTACATCCCTCACATATTCACCCAGCTCCGCCAGAACATCTAAGTCCTCTAAGCGCCCCTCCCCTCTCATAATTCGCTCGAGAATATTCCTCATTTTCAGTAGCCCAACCCTGCATGGGATACATTTACCGCATGATTCGTCAACACAGAAGTCTGTAAAGAACCATGCTGTGTCAACCATACATGACTCATCATCTATCACAACTATTCCGCCGGAGCCCATGATGGCACCTGCCTTAGTTAGGGATTCATAGTCTATTGGCAGGTCAAGTAAGCTTTCCGGTAGGCATCCTCCGGAGGGTCCGCCCACTAAGACGGCCTTAAACTTTCTATCAGATGGGACTCCTCCACCTATATCAAAAACGATTTCTCTCAGAGTGATTCCCATAGGAACCTCGATTAGACCTGGATTATTCACCTTTCCAGTTAATGAAAAACATTTTGTTCCAGTACATTTTGGGGTTCCGATTTTAGCAAACCAGCTTCCACCATTAAGTATTATGATTGGAATGTTCGCTAGGGTTTCAACATTCTGTATAAGTGTTGGTTTACCCCAGAGACCTGAAGTAGCTGGGTATGGTGGACGCGGCCTTGGCATAGCTCTACGCCCCTCTATAGATGCGAGAATACCTGTCTCCTCACCGGCGACGAATGCTCCCGCCCCCATCCTTAACTCAATATCAAAGTTGAATTGAGTCTCAAGAATATTTTTCCCTATAAGATTCATGGATTTAGCCTGTTTAAGGGCTTCCCTCAACGTTTGGACGGCTAAAGGATACTCTGCCCTAATATAGATATAGCCCTTCTCCGCTCCTACAGCGTATGCAGCTATAGCCATTCCCTCAATTATTGCATGCGGATCAGCTTCAGCAAGAGTTCTGTTCGCGAATACGCCAGGGTCACCTTCATCTAAGTTTGCAATGACATATTTCGGCGTATTCTTCTCCCTAGCCACGAAATTCCACTTCTGCCCTGTGGGGAAACCTGCGCCGCCACGCCCCCTCAATCCGCTTGCAATAACTTCATCTATAACTTCCTTCGGCGTCATTTTAGTTAGACATTTAATTAACGCCGAGTATCCGCCAACCGCCATGTACTCTTCTATCCTTAATGGATCTATTTTACCAGCATTCCTTAAGACGAGCCTAAGCTGCTTCCTAAAGAATGCTTCATTCATATAAAGGGTTTCTTTTAGCGGCTCGCCGGATATTATGTGGCTCTTCACTATTTCCCTTGCCTTTTCAGGCGTAACACCTTGATATAAGTAGCTTCCCGGCTCCACTATAACTACTGGTCCAACGGAGCATGTTCCCACACATCCAGTTCTCGAAACTTTACATTCCCTCTGAAGCCCAAACTCTTTAATGGCTTCTTCAAAAGCTTTCAGAACTCTTAAGGCGCCAAAGGGCAAGCAACCGCTGGAGCAGCAAACATTTATTCGACACTTATACGATTTTTGCCTTTCAACCTCCTCGTTAGCTATTTTTAAAATATCTTCTGGCTTCAAAAAATCATCCCCCAAGAAATTTCCTTACCCTTTCTAAAACAGCTTCTTTCGTCGCTTTCCCAATAACCTCATTGTCAATTGTTACATTTGGGGCCATAGCGCATGCGCCAATGCAGCGAGTAATGAATAAGGATAATTTTCCATCAGGTGTTGATCCTCCACGCTTCAAATTAAATTCCTTCTCAATCGCTGAAATTATCTCTTCAGCACCCTTAACGTAGCACGCTGTACCCATACATGCCGAGATTATATGCTCCCCCGGCCTTCTAAACTTGAATAGATTATAAAATGAAGCGACACCGTAAATGTGGCTTGGTGGAAGATTTAAGCGTTCAGAAATATATTCAAGAAGAACCTTATCAAAGTAGCCGTATAATTCATGCGCCGCATGGAGTATTTCGAGAAGGGCACTTTTCTCGTACCCATGCTCCCTCATGATCCTCTCAAGAATCTGTAAGCGTCTATCTTCCCCTAGCAAGGTTCATACCTCATCAATAAAATTTAACATTTTCCTCTTAAAGGAGTACACTAGAAATATTTAAGAGTTTATTCGTTAAGTTTAAGGCAAATTTAACGTTAAATCTTTTATGAGCTACCCAACCATGAAGGCGAAGCTTCCAGCGTTTAAAGTAGGCTTTACACCCACCCCCTCACATACTGGTTTAGTGGAGCCCGCAACCCCCATCCCACACCTCCCATTAAGGCATAGGCTACATTAACGCATGCATTCAAATCCATATTAACCTACATTTTAGGCATCTAAACCTCCTACCTTTAACTTGAACGACATATCAACACCTACAGCATGCTCCAAACGTGTTCCCCACCTCTTCTTTTCGTTAAATATTTTACTTCTATAATACCTTCTAGGAGAGCCTTGTTCAGAGCTAAAACCTTCAGCCTACTAGACTTAAAAACCTCCCAACAACACACCTGAACATCCTTCTACAAGGAAAAATCCTCAATACCCTTAAGGGTGGATAAGCCTAAAAACCCTTTCTCACAATCCCCGCCGTGAACAATGAGGTTTTCAGTTATAAAAGCCTACTTTTCTTCTTAGAGTTAAGGCAATTTATGGAACGTGAGGTTTAATGGTAACCTTCACCTCACCGCTTGAGCTTACAATTATGAGACCTATTGGCAGATTTATCATGCTTAAAATTCTTTCCAGCCTCCCTATATGTGGATAATCTTCTGGAACAGCAATATATGTTGGTACAAAACCGTTTTCAACACAATATACCACGCATTGACCTATATTTCTATAGCACTCAGATAAATCTAAACCGCACCCAGTTATTATACAATACGCCATCCTATACCCTATGCTGTATCCATCCTCAACCTCGTAAACCTCGATTCTGTCATCTTCAGAGCGGATGACGCTTGTCGGAAACATTGAAGATAACCATTTAGAGAGAACTTCAGACATGTTAATATTAAACATCCTCTTCACTACTCCCAATTATTTTAAACATTTAATTTTTCTCACCTTCTAATTATTTTTGCACATTTATATAATTTTTAAGTTAAATTTACTAGACCTAGCAACTTAGCACGTAAAGGCTTTATATGTTAAGTTGACAGATCCAATTTACCTTTGACGTTTAGCTTTAAAAGCTAGTATTATTATGAGTGAAGCAACTAAAGATGTTGCTGAAAAAATAATTATCTGCGAGATCACTCCCAAAAGATTGCTTCTAAAGGCTTCAGAAAATATTTTTGTAGCTACGCTTAAAGATGCGAATCCCACACAAAGGCCGAAAAACGCCTTAAACTCTGTTTCTTTCACGTATTTTGTTGCTGAGATCCCTACCTGTAAGCCTAGGGAGGAGCCAATAAAAATTAGAGTAGCCAATAGAAAGTTAACGTTTCCTTTAGTAGCATGCGATAGGGATGCGTATGCGCAGCTTAACAGCATTACAAAGGTGCATGTTCCAGCAGCATATGGTGGTTTGCAGCCGATAACATAAATTAGTAATGGAACAAGGATGAAGCCTCCACCAGCGCCTAGAAAACCAGCTAGAAGGCCAGCGATTAAACCTATTAAGATTATTATCCAAAGGGAGATCGGCTCAGAATTCAATTGGGATAAGCTAACTAATGGTGGCGCTTTAACTCTGCGGATTCTAATCCATAAATTTCCATTTTTACCTGAAATTTTCCCGCCCCCTAATTTTTTGCTTTCATAAAGCATGTAAATTGAAATTGAAGCTAAAATCAGAACATAAGCTATGCTAACAATGAAATTCAAGTGCTGAACACCGCTTTCTTTAAGGTATTCAATTGCCTGCGCTCCAAGCTCGGTCCCAAAAATTGAGACTACAGCAATTATTAATCCCAGCTTAATGTTTAAGCTACCTAAACGCTTATGTCTTAACGACGCAATTGTTGAGGACATGAATATTTGCGTAACACTTGTTCCAACAGCTATGTTGGCTGAGGCTCCAATGTTAATGAGAAAGGGCGTGAGAATGAAGCCGCCTCCAAAACCGAAGAAGCCAGATAAAACACCAATAATAAGGCCAGTAAGAATTAGGTAAGAAGCTAAAATTAAATCTAACATTAATTATCCCTCAAAGGTAAGAATTAAAGCTAAAAATAAAGGGGAAGGATTTGTTTGAGAGCGGCTGTTTATTCGCGTAGTCTGCCCTCTAGCTTGCTTACCCACTTGTTATATTCTCTAGCGCTTAATAGATCGTTTAGCTCCTCCTCTAACACCATTGAGTTTTTAGGTTTAATCTCTAGTATCCAGCCCTTACCATATGGGTCCTCATTTATTAGTTTCGGCTCATTCTTCAGGTCCTCGTTAATCTTAACTATTTTCCCGCTGACTGGCGCATAAATGTCAAACATAAACATCCAGGTTTCAACAACACCTATTGGCTCCATCTTATTAACATTTTTGCCAATCGGCTCAGTCATAACGTGAGCTATACCCTTCAAATGCTTTGCAGCATAATCGGAAAGCCCTACCCGTATGTTTCCCTCAGGGGTTATTTGAGCCCACGTGTGTTTTGGCGTATATAACATCTGCTCTTTAGCTGCTGCTAAAACTTCCTTTCTTCTCTCAGCCGGTATTCCCTTAACGCGCATCAGTTCCTCAAGGCGCAATCTTATTGCTTCCGAGACAAATTCCGATACGCTTCTATATCTCCCGGTTTTGACTACCTTCTCAACCTCTTCCATTAATTCTCGCCTTACACTAACAGTCTTCCACTCTGACATATATCACCCTCCTTTACACTTGAGTGATATATAACTTAAGCGAAAAATATATATTTAATGCAAATAAAATAATAATCGGTAAATATCATATATATGGTGAATCATGTTGGAAAGTAGAAAACTACAGAAAGTTGGTCGCTCAACAATAACAGTTTCACTCCCAAATAAGTGGATAAGGGAGAACAGCATTAAACCTGGCGATCTAGTCTTTATTATGCAGGAAAAAGGCGGGGCGCTAAGGATAGTTCCAAGCAAATTCTTTCGTCAAGAGGAGATTGAGGAGGAATACGTGGTTAATGCTGATTTATGTGATGAACCCGGCATGCTTGAGAGAATAATCGTAGGCGGCTATATTCTCGGATGCAATCTTATTAGGATAATATCACGGAACCGCATAGAAAAGACCCATATAGATGAGGTCAGAAGGATTACACGTAAACTTATTGGATTAGGCATACTTGAAGAAACATCAAACAATATTCTTCTTCATTGCTCGCTAGACCCAACAAAGTTTAAAATAGACATGCTGATTAGACGCTTATCCCTAATCGTTTCAACAATACTTTCCGAGGCTATGCAATCTCTTATAGAGAATAATGAATCACTAGCAAAAGAGGCTATTGAGCGTGAAAATGAAGCGGACACTGTCTACTACTTAGCTACGCGCCTAATTATACATGCGCAGAGAAAGCATGAGTTAGCTGAACAAATAGGTTTAACGGACGTATTGCTTATACCAGCTGTAAGGTTAATACTTCAGTCTTTAGAGTTAATAGGCGACTACTCTGAAGATATAGCTAAGAAGGTGATATCCCTCAATATATATCGAGATAGAATACAGGCGGATATAATAAAAAGAATTTATGAGTTTAGCGAAGCTGCCAGAACAATTTTCCAGAAAGCCATTGATTGCATTTTCACAGGGGACATAAAAATTGCTAACAGCGTGCTTGAGATGAAAAATGTTCTTGAGGCTCAAGCTGAGAGGCTTATGTCTGAACTACCTGAAATACCCTACTTAAGGGCGATAATTTCAGGGCTAAATAATATAGCGAGTATAGGGGCGATAAATGCTAACATAGCAATAAATAAAGCGTTACATGAGCGCAGTAAGCACATCGAGAATATTATTAAAGTGGTTAGACACGTCCTACCACATTAGCCAAATTAGGAAAATTCCTAACTTTAAGATTTCCTTTTCCTAGAATGAAACTTCAACCGCTAAGCTCCACACAGTATCCTTTAATAATAGGCATAAACATACCACATCAATCTATAACAGTAGCAGCAAATATTAAAGCCTATCAATAATCCACCCAAGAACTGAAGTTTAGGCTTTCTTGTCGAGCCTTCATGCAACGGCCATTAAAACGACATCTGAAGCGGCGTATGTTTCAATTAAGCATAGAATTAGTTTTTAGAAACCTTGGAACCAAAGATTTAACTGCGACTTGAGTTTTAAATTATTTTTGGTGTTTGAATGCGGAACAAAGTTGGGGTTGTGCGTTTTAGCGTTTCGCTTCCGCCGACGCTCGTTAAGGAATTTGATGATGTCTGGAAAAATATGAAATATGAAAGCCGTTCTAAAGCGGTTCATGATGCTATGCGAACTTTTATAAGCGAATTTAAATGGACTTACTGCGAAACTGAGCGTGTAGCTGGAGCCATACTCCTCCTATACTACTTAGAAAAGCCCGATTTGCTGAAGAGGATAATGGAAATTCAGCATAGGTTTAGAAGCATAATTTCCTCAACAACACACATACATTTAGAGGAGGATAAGTGTCTAGAAATAATTGCAGTTAATGGTGAAGCCGGCGAAATAAGAGAGCTAGCGCAGGAGCTGATGGCTAGGAAAGGAGTTAAGCAGGTTAAAGTCGCCGTGATAGCGCCCTAATGCATAGTGGCATATTTACGTTTTTCGTAATCATTTAGCGATTTAAGTAAAATTTATATAGGCGCCCTTAATAATCAAAAAGTTATTTGATAGCTGCCATTCAGGGAGAGTGTTGGTATTCAAGTGTCTGCGAGGAAATCTACTGTTGGAGAGGAGAGGGAGAATATTTACCTTAATGTGTTAAAAAGCAGGGTTGATGAGGAGAATTATGAGAAGATACGCGCTATACCAAATCCAGAAGTCCATCAATTTATTGCTGAAGCAGCTGAACTCTGTAATCCAAAGGAAATTTTTGTCTGCAGCGACACACCAGATGAAATAGCGCATATTAAACATATGGCGATTGCTAGTGGTGAAGAAAGCGCCGCCCTACTTATACCTGGACACACATTTCATTTTGACGGCCCATACGATCAAGGGAGGGATAGGGAGGTAACAAAATTCCTTGTTCCGAAAGGAGACTATTTGAGTCCAGCTCTAAAACAGATTGATAGGGATGAGGGGCTAAGGGAGATTTTCAGTTTACTTAAGGATTCAATGAGGGGGCGCACTATGATTGTTCGCTTCCTAACGTTGGGTCCAGCAAATTCTATTTTTACAATTCCATGCATGGAGTGCACTGATTCATGGTATGTTGCTCATTCAGTAAGCTTACTTTACCGTAAAGGTTACGATACTTTCCTCCATATGAGCCCAGGCACCGATTTCTTTAAGACTCTACATTCCAGTGGAAGATTAAATGAGAGAATGATAAGTGTAGATTATGAAAAGAAGCGCATCTATATTGACTATGTAACTAACACGGTTTATAGCGTCAACACCCAGTATGCTGGAAACTCTGTAGGATTCAAAAAACTTGCATTACGTTTAGCTATACGTAAGGCTCAGAGAGAGGGGTGGCTTGCTGAACATTTCATGATAATGGGTGTGCATGGACCTGGAGGACGCAAAACATATGTTGCGGGGGCTTTCCCAAGCGCGTGCGGTAAAACATCTACAGCTATGCTTCCAGGCGAAACTATACTTGCAGATGACATATCATACTTACGCAATATTGATGGAGTATGCCGAGCAGTAAATGCTGAAATAGGAATTTTCGGGATTCTCAAAGATGTCAATCCGAGAGATGACCCCATCCTCTATCAGGTGCTTACTAGCCCAAACGAGATAATTTTCTCTAACGTCCTGGTTAAAGACGCTAAGGTTTGGTGGCTTGGAATGGGCTGCGATCTCCCAAATGAGGGCATAAACTTTTCTGGAAGGTGGTGGAAGGGCAAAAGAGGGGTAAATGGCAGAGAAATTCCGCCGGCAAGTGAGAATGCCCGTTATACAATATCTCTGAGAGCGCTACCTAACTGTGATCCAGAGCTAGATAATCCGCTGGGAGTTGAGTTAGGCGCAATCGTTTATGGAGGACGCGATTATAGAGCTTACGTACCTATACAGCAGGGGTATAGTTGGGAGCATGGGATCATAGCGTATGGCGCATCACTTGAAACAGAGACAACATTCGCCATTACTGAAGAACAGGGTAAATACGAGATTAATATAATGGCAATTCAAGATTTCCTCTCAATCTCGCCGGGAGAATACCTTAAGAATTATTTAGAGTTTGGCAGGAAACTTAAGAGGAAACCATTAGTTTTCGGAGCCAACTATTTCCTACGTGATTTAAAGACTGGTGCCTTCTTGAATAACCACCATGATAAGCACGTGTGGATAAAGTGGATAGATCTCCGAGTTCACAATGATGTTGGCGCTATAAGGGCTCCGACAGGTTTAATCCCAAAATATGATGACTTAGCTAAACTTTTTAGACAAGTTTTAAATAAAGAGTACACGAAGAACGATTACTTAAGGCAATTCACCATACGTGTTCCAGAAAATCTACGTAAAATCGAACGTGTAAAAGATTTTTGGATGAAGAATGTTCCCGACGCCCCCAGCGAAATTTTCAAGATACTTGATGAGCAAGCTGAAAGATTAATTGAGGCGAAAGAAAACTTTGGAGATTATATACCGCCAGAGAAATTTGAGGAGGAATAGTCTACTCGAGAGTGAGATACCCAGCAATGAAGGGCGAGGCTTCCAGCATTTAGAGTCGGCTTTACGCCCTACCCCCTCATCTGCTGGACGCGGCAACTTAAGCTCACCTCCTTAGGTGATTGTAGTATAATGTGAACAAGTTTCATTGTTAGATTCCAGTATGCCATTAACCTTCTAAAATCTATCGCTCCTATTAATTGGGTTTAATGTTATGTTATTGAAGAATATTTTTGTTCTCTGCTCGAAAGGTGAGTATACTGATTCTATTAGGCTTCTATCTCCGAAAGGATTCAGCATTATATGGTAAGCCAAGCTCCTCCAGCGCCTGCCTAAGCCATGAGCATTATCAACAATGAAGGTTGGCTTACCATCACAGTAATTTAAGACTTCACGTATGAACTGCTCTGCTGCTAATCCATTCCTTGATGGGTGAACCATCATGGATATGATTTCATTCCCATCAACATCTAACGCTGCATAAACCCAATATCCATTAACCTTAACGCATGCCTCATATATAGAG
>Ga0080004_1081151_pt1 | contig 14279 bp, 8 predicted proteins | sample WasSprMetagenome_FD_69207 | JGI IMG/M metagenome (GOLD analysis project Ga0080004, IMG submission 69207) | Sulfidic aquatic microbial communities from Washburn Spring, Yellowstone National Park, USA - WS (SPADES assembly) (version 2) | ecosystem: Environmental > Aquatic > Thermal springs > Hot... | reverse complement strand
CGGCCAGCCCCTCTATTCCTAGTACTAAAAAGTTTGCCACAAGGTAGCTAGCTATGGGTCCAGTAAAGCCGGCCATGTTTTCTGCGAGTATCCCGAAGGCCTCGTGTGCCATTGCAAATGCAGCTAGCCGTATATATGACAATGAGTTAGCTGGGAATGCAATAATCATTTCTATGACTTCGCTGATTGCGTGCATAAATTTCTCTTTTTCTCCACGGTGCAAGGCCTCGAACATGCCGTAGCCCACTACGCTGAGCAAAGCTATAACTAGAACCGAGATGAACGGGGCTAATTCGGACGATGACAGGATGGCTAGATTGAAGCCAGAGGTGGCCAGCCTATACGCGATTACTACTCCTGAACCGTAGAAGGCGAGCCCAGCGCCGCCCATGCCACTGAACAAGGCTCCAAGCCTGTCTCCATATATCCACAGGTTTACCATGTTCAGTATGAATGCCAGTATTAGCTGTGCAACTCCGAACCATAGAGCTACAGCTATTATTCCGTAAACGTCATGTATAGGCGCAATAATGGGTTTGCCGAGCGGCACCAAGAAAAACATGGTTCCGTATATGTAGCCGAAAATCATGCTCGCAAGTCCTGCTAGCAGTGAGAGAACCCCTAGTGTGGCTGCTCCCTCCCTTGTTATTCCCAACAGCCTGTATTTCGTTTTCCACATGAATGCTCCGAACAGCGAGAGTACTAGTCCGTGTCCAATATCGCCGAACATCATTCCATACATGACTATGAATAGCCCTGTAAAGATGAGTGTTGGGTCTAACTCCCAGTAGGCTGGTGTACCCCTCATCGACGTAAGCGTGTACAAGTATTTCTTCAAGCCTTTTCTTTCGACATAGGTAGGAGCAGTGGCTGTCCTCGGGATTTCGAAGTACTTAAAGTACAGGAGTCTCGGCACCTTGTTTTTTAGTGTTTGTTCTAGCAGTGGGACATATTTTACTGGGACATACCCCTCTACGACCGTGATTCTCCTGCTTCTGAAGACCCTGATCTCACTCAAGAGTGGCTGTGCCCTAAACATTGTTTCAACGACGGATTTGTATGAAAGTAGCTCGACAAGCTTGCTCGAGACATCTACGAGGGATTTTTCAATGTTTCTGAGTCTCTCTGTAACGTTTTCACATGGAACCTCTTTTACAAACTCTATTTCCTCGCGCACATGGCTTATCTCCTCGGAAGTCTCATCTGCGAGCCCTGTTAGAGACTTTAGATATGAATATATGTCTCCCTCTGGTAGCCCCCTCTGTGGAACACCATTTTTGAGCTGGGATATGTAGCTGTAGGCTTTTTTCAGCTCCTCATTGTTAAGTATTGAGAGGATCCTTTCAGGCTTTGTACCTGTTTTAAGGGTGCTCCTTGAGACTATAGTTGTCAAAAGACTGTTTTTTACAGTTTCTAGGCTTCTGGCAAGCTGTTCTTGGGCATTGTTAAAAGCTTGGCTGTCTCTAGGCACAACAATTACTTGTGCCCTCAGCCTGTCCTTTAAATAATTGACTAAGGCTGACGAGGTTTCCTCGGGGACTGATAAGGTGTAGGTACGTATGTCTTCGTCAGCAAACTTGTTTATAGTCTTGTACCCATAACTCACAATGTATTCTGGGCGCTCTACTTCTTCTAGTCTTTGTCCTCCTGATGCCACAATGTAAACGCTTTTCTCGGCTAATTCTTCTAATTTCAGCGTCCCCAAGGCTTTGTACAGGCTTTGTAGAGAGAGAAGCCTTGTATATTCGTTTTCGATTTCGTCTAGTTCCTCCTGGGAAAAGATATTAGCCAGCACTCTCCTGAATTGTTGACGCGAAACCTTTTCGTTATTGAGTATGTTTCTTAAAAGCTCGCATACTGGTTTTTTAAGGCCGATTTCTTCGAAAACAGTGATTCTCTTTCTACAGATCCCGTGCACGATGTTAAAAGCCATGAGTTCAGTGAAGAGTCTCTCTAGTTCTTGGATGTTCTTTTCAGCGTTTTCTATTGCCTTCAAGGTGTTAGAGATAATTTCTATCCTAGTGGCTCTTTCAAATTCAAAGGCGTCTCTTAGGACACCAGCAATCTCTACAAGTGTTTCTATTATCTCTTTTTTGATCCTGGTTTTTTCTTCCTCGGCCCTTCTCTTTGCCGTTTCTAGGGGCTCAAAGAACCACTGCGGTAACTGTATGCCTAAAGAGTATTTTTTCTTTATTGTATCTACATCTTGGCTTTTGTTGGTGCTGTAAATCATGATGACTATGTGGTGCTCTGGCGAGACCCTTGCACGTCTAACAATTATCCCAGCATTTACAAGTTCACTTATGGCGTCGTGTACGTTCTCATCTGTAACCAGCATAAAGCCTGTTATGACGCCGAGACGCTGTTTGCCGAAGCTGTCAGGTGAAACCCCTATTCCACCAAGCTTATCCAAAATTTTCTCTATAAACTCTACTTGTCTCAATTCCTTTACCTTGTCCTCGAGCTTAAGCAGGAACGGGTCTTCTGGTCGGAGAACCTTCCTTGCAACCTCTAAGGCCTCGTCAACATTCAGGTTAGCATAGTTCACTCTGCCTTCTAGGACATCTACAAGAAGCTCTGGTAGAGCACTCCTCAAAGACCCAAGCTCGCTTTCCAAGTGGACACTGCCAACACTTATAATTGCATTTAGCAATGCTACTTCTTGCTCAGCTGGAGCCGCTGCCCTAAACCTTGCAACCTTTTCTGGTAGCGACAATTTTCCTCATTTAACAGTTGGGTAAACCCATATAAATTTTTCAATATTTACTATTAACAAATACCTCTTATATATATATAAAAAGATATACATAAAGAGAAGAACCTTAATCTCTAGCCCTTAGCCTTAGGTTCCCCTCAACGTATCTATCAAGCACCCCCCTACGAGACAGGTACTCACCGTACCTAACCAGACCTGCAAGAGACTTTACAGCTCTCTCGGGAGTAGGATACGCCGGTATACCATTTATGTCGAATTCCCTTCTTTCCAGTATGGCTGTCTCGCTCCATCCAGTGTCTACAGCGACGACAGGTTTATCGTAGTTCTTGGCAATGCTTGCGATTTCACGTGCGAGCGCTACTGGGTCAGGGATGCCGGGCACCTGGTGCAAAGCCAAAATAACAACCGCGTCGACCTCGTCTGACTCGAGAAGTATCTTGGTAGACTCTACAAACATTTCACTGGTAGCAGAGCCTGTCAAGTCAACGGGGTTTGACAACTGTGAATATTTGGGTAGAAAACCTTTATCCTTTAGCTCTTCCAGCTCTTCCCGAGCCTTGCCCTTAAGCTCGGGAACCCTCAAGCCAAGCATCTCGGCCATGTCCGTAGCCATGACCCCTGCGCCGCCCCCATCAGTGATTATTCCAATCCTGTTCCCCCTAGCGGGAGGCTGCTTGACAAATGCCTTTGCCAAGTCAAACAGTTCTTCGATGTCGTTTGCCCTTATAACGCCAGACCTCCTGAACGCCGCATCATAGATTTCGTCTACGCCAGCAATAGCCGCTGTGTGTGAAGCGGCTGCGCGTTTTCCTGCAGCTGTTCGGCCAGCCTTCAGGGCTATTACTGGTTTCTCCTTTGTGACCTCGCTAACTATATCTATAAATTTCCTGCCCTCCTTTATGTTTTCAACATACAGCAGTATAACTCTTGTCCGTGGATCGTTCTTCAAAAACTCGATCAGCTCGACCTCGTCGATATCAGCCTTGTTGCCAACACTGATGAAGTGCGAGAGCCCTATACCCTCTCCAGACATGTAGTCAAGGGCCGCTGTGCCTACTGCGCCGCTCTGAGAAATTAGTGCTACGTAACCTTTCTCGGGTCTTGGTGCACTCAAAACTTCTCTACCGTCACCAAGAACCTTGGTGTACGGCAGAAATATAGTGTCAACACCGCTCCATGCAGAGAACACTCCGACACAGTTTGGACCCATAATTCTGATTCCGAACTTTTTGGCCTTATCAACTACTCTCCTCTCCAATTCTACGTTGCCAATCTCACTAAAGCCAGCAGTGATCACTATTGCGGCCTTCACGCCCTTCTTTCCTAGGTCCTCCATCACGCTCTCTACGAGGTTAGCTGGAACCACGATAACTGCAAGATCAACGTTGTCAGGTATCGCGGAGACGCTGGGATAGATTTTTTCTCCTAAAATATAGTCTGCCTTAGGATTCACACCGTAAACTCTCGCCTTTAAGAGGCCTCTCTTCCTGTTTTCAAGCAGTATCTTAAAGATGACGTGGCCGGGCTTTTCTTCTTCCCGGGAAGCCCCAATAACAGCAATGCTCTCGGGGTTAAAAAACTTCTCGAGATTCGTGTCAGTCATACTTACCGATTGTATGTATAGGAATTTAGATATTTTTATTATTAGTGTTAAGACCTACCATGGGAGAAACTACAAAAGATGAACACTTAGCCTTTAATTGATCTACCACAAGCAACGAAAAACAATCTAGATTTTTCGATATACTTGATAGAGAGATTTTGTAAAAAATCATAAAATAAATTTAGTCTTAGCATTTTTACTATGATATTCATTTTCGATTATGAGTTCTTCCTGCATATATTTCCAGGCGGTGAAAACTTGTTCGCACATACACCCGCGTGATGACTATGGTTGAAACTGTCGCCCAGAAAAAGGTTCCAGAAATCGTCGAGTATGAAAAAGCATATCTTTCGGATTCAGATTGGGAGAAAAATGAAAATGCTAATCACAATGTTAGTTACAGTAATTTTAGGAATTATCTCTTCGAGAAAATGGTTAAACGCAGAGAAGTACTTGCAGAGTACCTGCCTGCAGGAGCCGTCGAGCAACACTTTAGGGGGGATCTGCACATACACAAGCTTCCAGACGCGCTCTGGATACCCTACTGTGCCGGATGGAGCTACAAGAAGGTTCTACAGATGGGTCTTAAGACTCCCACGATTGTTTCTTCTCCAGCCAAGCACCTCGACACAGCCGTTGCCCATCTAACGAACTTCTTCTTTATGGGTGCCCAGGAGTGGACAGGCGCGCAGGCAGTCAGCGCCTTCGACCTATTCATTGCTCCATTCATAGCTAAAGACGCCTTGTCGCCAGAGAGGGTAAAGCAGATACTCCAGGGAATGCTTTTCGAGCTTAACTATCCGGCTAGAGCCGGCTATCAAAGCCCATTCACCAATATAACGATAGTGATGGATACTAGCAAAGACATGCTTGAAGGAGAGGCGATAATTGGGGGACAAAAGAAGGGAACCCTTGGAGACTACGTGGAAGAGGCACTAATGGCCGACAGGATGTTATTCGAGCTTTATAGGGACGGGGACGCAATTGGGCAACCCTTCACCTTCCCCATTCCAACAGTGATGCTTACCAAGAACTTCGACTGGAACGGCAGGAGATGGGGAGACTTCACAGACGTGTTCTTCGAGACGTTGTCTAGGAAGGGCTCCGCATACCTGCTCAACGGCTATGCAAGCAACGTTGAAGCTCTCTACGCGATGTGTTGCCGCCTAACAATCGACGTAAGCCACGTAATGAACGGGGCGTCCAACGGGTTCAAACTCAAGCTTGACCATGCAGACGAAGAGGACGCGTTTGAAAAATTCATAAAGTCCAAAGAGAACTCCAGAGCCTACGGTATATGGGCGTTGCCAGACGCCACTGGAAGCATAGGCGTTGTTACGCTCAACTTACCAAGGCTAGCGATACTTAGCAGGGGAGAGTGGACTAGATTCGAGGAACTGTTGGACTCTCTGCTGGAAAATGCCAGGAGCGTGCTAAACACCCTTAGAAAGAGATATGAGAAATCTCTCAAGGCTGGATTTATGCCTCTCACAAAGACCTACCTCGGGCACTTTAAACACCACTTCAACACTATCGGCGTGATTGGTTTACCTGAAGCCTCTGCAAACTTCATGAGAAACCCCAAGCTGTGGTTCGAGGGCTCTACAAGCGAAATGAAGGAGGCAATAGACATCGAGAAAAAGATGGTGTCGCTCATAAGGGAGAGGGCACAAGAGCTTGAACAGAAAGACGGCGTCCTATACAACGTTGAAGAGATACCAGGCGAGAGCACAGGCTACAAACTCGCCTCGGCAGACGTGAAGCTCTTCAAGGAAGAGCTGCAAAACGGCGACATACTCATACCCACGGATGGCACCGCGTACTTCTACAGCAACAGCGTCGTGCCATACTATGCTGATGTCCCCATATACCAGAGAGCAATATGGGAAGGCGAGGTTCAGCAAGAATTTACGGGAGGAGTAATGATGCACCTATTCCTACACGAGCAGCCAGACCCCAAGGCACTTAGAAACCTCATATACAGGATAGCCACAAACACGAAGGTAGTCTACTTCAGCATAACCCCAACAATAACCGTCTGCAGAAAATGTGGAAAAAGCGTGACGGGATACATAGACACCTGTCCACACTGCGGTAGCAACGATGTAGACCACTGGAGCAGGATAGTCGGATACTATAGGCCAGTCAGAAACTGGAACATAGGAAAGAAGGCAGAGTTCAAACTACGCGTGACATACTAGACGCAAAACTAGAGCGTTACAATTTCTCTCTTATTACCATCCAGTAGCAATGCCGCAGGCGAAATACCGTAAAACCTGCAACTAAAAACCGAGGACAGCCTCCCATCAAACAAATACTTGACACCATTTTCTACCGGCTCATGAGCCCTTATAAGCAAGTCTAAGCTGTTTCTAGACATAAACTCTTCAAAAATTCTTTTGCCGAAGAGATAGATGCCTGGACCCCTAGGGCTATCGGCATAGTCCTCAATGTACTCGTCCGGGTCATTCCAGAGCATCTGGAGAACTATATCGTTCCCTTCAATCTCATGGTCTTTTAGACCCTTGGGAATTCCGCGAATTTCTTCGATAGATATAGGTCTAATAGGTATTCCCCCGTGCACGGCAAGTATTCTTTTGTTCAACAAAAATGCTAGACTAAGGTTCGAGAATAATTCCTCAAACACGTCGTACAAACCTGGCCCATATGCACGAGTCACGGCTCGAAGGAAACCATACGCCTCATTCATCGCCCTTGTTTCGTGGTTGCCCCTGAGAAGATAGACCCACCCTGGATACATGTTTTTTATTTCTAACAGAAAGAGAATATTTCCCAACTGGTAGGGCCCCCTGTCAACGTAGTCCCCCAAGAATACAACTTTGTCTACCGATAATTCAACCGCCTTCAGCAAAGCGTTTTTTGTACTTTCAATGTCTCCATGAGTATCTCCTACAAAGAGTACCTTGCTTGTATCTGCATCTATGACTATAGTTTCCCGAGATAGCGTCTTTTTTGACTCCTCGAGAAGCTCTTCTACTTGGCGTTTTTCAATGGAAAAATCCTTGTCGGGAAAATAGTATTTCTTTGCAGTCTCTTCAATTTGTTCTATCCTTGAAAGGTTCTCCATAGCTTTATCTTAGAGTGGGTTGCCTCTACAATAAACTTTTCCCTTAACTCTGCGGACAAAGTTCTTGCAGTTATAGCATTGTAGGAACGGCACCTGTGTGCCTAGAACAGGGCAGTTTACAGCCTCTTTCTTCATTTCTGCAATCATTTTTCTGGAAAGCTTGGCCTGCTTTAGGTCTTCTAGAAGCTTGGCGTCAATCTTCAGAGGCTTTTCGAGCTTGATTATCTCGATTTCATACTTATAGTCTTTTTCGGCCACGAAGAAACCAGGAGTTTTCCAGCTTAATATCCTTTTTTATTTGAGGGTTGAGATTATTAGGACTTAGAATTTCCCGTGTCTTCTCTTGCTCGATTAGTTCTTCTGAGATACCTTGAAAAGCCGTTCCTCCTAAGTTCCATGAGGAATCCCTGCAGTCCCTTTTCTCCTAGGTCTGTTAGAAGTAGTTCCCAGTCAACGATAACTAGCAATATCATTACAAATAAAAAGAGAAGTATGGATGCTATGATCTCATATAGGAGGCTTTCTTTTGTCAAAACTGCTACAGTTTTACCCGCATATGCAGTAGCAATGCTGATCAGTATTTTTCCGATTGTAACTGCGACGAAGAACCTTAGGGGGTCATACTTCATGAGGCCAAGCGGGATAATAATTACGTCGTCGGGAGAAGGTGTAACTGCGAAGAGGAAGACCATTAGGGCGCCATAGTTTCCTAGTAGCTTGCCTATTCTTTCGTATCTCTTCTGTGACTCCTCGCTTAAAACTACATGTGCACCTCCCCTGCTCGCCAGGTAGACAAGAAGCTTGCCTACCCCACCACCCAGGCCGCTCACGATACCAACCAAGATTGGGTTAGAGCCAGGAATAAAGGTCGCATAGACATAAACCACGAAAAGGTAGGGAATTGGCATAAACGGCAGGAGGTTACCAAGAAGAGAAATGACAAAAATCCCTGGGTAGCCTCCTACCCACTCAGCAACATCAAACAGCCATTTGATGAATGGATGCATATTACTCTAAGGTTGAAGACCTGCCCTCCTTATAAAGCTATATACGAAATGAAAACCAGCAAAAGGGTAAAATAATGCCTAGAAATATCGCAACGCTAGGAAGACATGCTTAATTCGGAGACACTATTAGACAAGCTGTCCTACTACTACACTACAGGCGAGGAGCCGGAGTCAGAGCCAGAAACGCTTGAAACAACGTTCTCAGAGCTATTTGGCATAAGCGGGGCTGAAGGACTACTTGGGAAACTTTTGACGAGAAAAATATACATGCATCAGTTAAGGGCACTCCAGGCACTAGCCGAGGGAAAAAACATTATACTGAGGGCTGGAACCGGCAGTGGGAAGACGGAGGCATGGTTCATATATGCGTGGAAAAACCGCAAAAAGACCCTGGCAATTTACCCCACGCTGGCCCTTGCCTCTGACCAGCTGAAGAGGATAGAGGACTACTCACGTAGCCTTGGCATCAAGACTGCAAGGATAGACTCTGTTTCGAAGGAGCAGTTGCTAAGAGACGGAAAGAAGATTTCTACGCTGAGAGGAGAACTAAAAGAGGCAGACATCGTTGTGACTAATCCAGCCTTCATGCTAATGGAGATAAAGAGAATAGCCACAAAACCCTCCAGCTCAATCCTGTATGCCTTCCTTAACAATCTAGACCTAATCGTTATAGACGAGGTAGACTTCTATAGCCCAAGAGAAATCGCCCTACTCTATTCTATGCTAAAGATTCTCTCTGAAATCAGGCAACAGCTACAGGTGGCTGTGCTGACCGCCGGGATCTCGAACCCCGAGGAGCTATGCGCTATGCTGACAGAGACAACTTCACGTGAATGCGTGGTTATAGAAGGTAAGCCCTTCAAGAGGAGGAACAAGTACATACTGGTTCTTGGGAAAAACTTGGAAGAACTATGGAAGTTTGCACAGGAACATGCATATCTGCTCGAAGAAGCCGGGGTCGGTGAAGACATAAAGCATTCACTAAAAGACTTCGACCTTTTCAAGAAAAACTTGTTCAAAATAGTGGAGGTCTTCAGGGCGCTTGGAGTAGATGTCCCATCGCCTTTTATAGACCCCGTGGAAATTGTCTCCTCATATCTGGAGGACGACGTCGTTACTGTTGTTTTTACACGTAGTATTGAGTCTGCAGAAGACCTCTATAGGAAGCTGAGGAGCCGGCTCAGCGAGAAAAACCTTGAACTCGTGGCTACACATCACCACCTTGTTTCTAAAAGGCAAAGAGAGGAAATAGAGGAAAAAGCCAGAAAAGGAGAAATAAAGGTCATTATTTCTCCGAAGACCCTTGCCCAGGGAATAGACATTGGAACCATAGCCAGGATAATACATCTTGGGCTTCCAGAAGATGTAAGGGAGTTTTACCAAAAGGAGGGAAGAAAAGGAAGAAGGCTTGAACAAGAGTTTACCGAGTCTATAATAATACCTGTCTCTAGGTGGGATCGCGAACTACTCTCGCGTGGCGTAGACGCCTTCTTTAGCTGGGTGAAGTCTCCACTAGAAATCACGCTGATAAACAAGGACAACAAGTATGCATACTTGTTCTATCACCTATACAAGGTAAAGGCGAGACAAGAGCTGTCAAGAAGCGAAGCAGAGTTCCTGCAGAGTTTAGGGCTTCTCGAGGGGAACAAGCTTACCAAAAGAGGGGAACAGGCATGGTACTACATCAACTTTTACGAATATGCCCCGCCGTTCGGCGTGAAAAGGGTATTCAAGATAGATTCGTCAGAGAAATACCTAGAAGACGTCTCGTTCTCTGACCTCGTGGAAAAGTTCCAAGTCGGGTGCTTCGACTACACGAGTGATGGCATCGTTGCAAATATTCAGATCGGCGGTAGCAAGGGGAGAGTAGTTAGGAAAATAGAAGTGTATCCATTGAGCGAACAACTCCTCTACAGCCACGACGCCCTAGCCTACACCATCGAGGAATACAAAAAAACCAAGATACAGTGGGGCGAGCAACCAGGCCTCCTTAGAGACTTCTATAGGGGGCTACTACGCTCAGAAGCCGTCAGCAACGTGATACCGCCAACTACCGGATTCGGAATGTACATTAAGCTCCCCTACAAGGTTCTCTGGATAATGGAGAGCGAGAGAGGCCAAGTGTACGACCTTTCCGGAAAAACCCTGATCCTGCATAGACGCAAGGTAATAGAGGTTCCAGGATTCGTGGCCGGCAGATACAGTGATTTCACGTACGGAGAACTATACGAGCTCGATTCTCGGGAAGACATCAACAAGATAAGGCTCGGGCTGGCCACGCTTTCAGTCTTTCTACGCGAAAAATACAATCTTCCCCTGTGGACATTTTCGTATTCCCTCTCATCTTTTGGGGGCAGGAAAACCCTGATCCTGTGGGAAGAGGAATGTGCAGGCTACATCGAGAAGCTAGACTGGGCAAAAATCTACAGTGAAATAGACGGCTTCGCCCCCTCTGATCTCAGCGAGATATACCTTCTGCAGAGGGACGAGGAGGCACACGTTGAATGGGTCTCGCTGTCTGGGAGCTGGGACATTGCGAAAATGTTTGCGAAGAGGGTTCTAGAGTATATCCTCGCAAAGAACAAGATAAGACTGCAGTTTGGCGGAAAAGAGTTCTTCGTGCCAAAGCCTGGCAGGCACCTCAAAGTATTATCAATGGAAACCCTCCAAATCCCATTAACAGAGACGGGAGAAGTCCTCAGAACCTATCTCTGTATCTATGACGGGGAAGAAGCCAAGGTATCCTCGTTCGACAAGTACTACTACAAGGCAAGCGGCCCCGTAGACACAGTCAACAACGCGCTCATGAATCTTGTCAATAGTGGCTTTAAGATCCTGGTCTATGACCTTGACAGGGTAAGAAGCGAGCTCCACAATTCTGGCCTAACATACCAGGCAGCCCTCCTAAGCGGACTCATCCAGCTTAACCTAGTCATAGACCTCAAGCAGAAAGCCGAAGAAAAATTTGGCTCGCCTGCAACCCTCCTGACCATTAGGCAGTTCCTTGGAAGCGACGCATACAGGGCAATAGGGGTAACACAGCCCATTAGGCTAGAGGACTTAGAGCTCAAGATAACAAACCTCCAGCTGAAGGTAAAAAACTCCAGGAAAATTTATCCAGACATGGTAAGCGAAACCTACGATGAATTCTTCAAAAAATTTGTTGAAGAGAACGCGAGGATAATTTATCTCTTGTGGCTTCTATTAGGCCAAAAAGAGGAACAAACATAGCTTTATATCGAATTCAGGCAAACAAAACCCATGCAAAGAACTAAGATCGTGGCAACGCTTGGACCCGCATCTTGGAGCGAGGAAACAATAAAACGCTTAATCTTGGAAGGGGTAAGAATATTCAGGCTAAATTTCTCCCATGCAGACTATGAAAAATTCAAGGAAATAGTAGATACTCTCAGAAAGTTCGAGACCCAGACACGTCCAATAACGATACTGGGCGACCTGCAGGGACCAGTAATACGTCTAGGAAACTTCAACAGCTTCAGGGTTAACCCAGGAGACGACGTAGTCTTTGTATATGCGAAAGAGACAGCCGAGAGCAAAAAGGTCCCAGTCCCCTATGCCCCGTTCTTTGAAATAGTTAAGGAGGGAAACGAGGTACTAGTCGAAGGAGGCGCGCTCACGTTTAGAGTCACAAAGGTCGGCACTGGCGAAGCCATCTGCCAAGCGGTGGTAGAAGGCGTAGTCAAGCCCAGGAAGACTGTAACCATTAGGGGCAAGGATGTCCCGCTGCCCACGATCACCGAGAAGGATATGAAGGACATAGAGTTTGCAGTTAAAGCGGGCATCGATGTTATTGCTCTCAGCTTTGTAAGAAAGCCTCAAGACATACAGCAACTACGAGACACTCTCTTCGACCTGGGCGCAGAAGACGTCAAGATAATGGCAAAGATAGAGACGAGAAGCGCAGTGGAGTCCCTCGAAAGAATACTCCAGCTGAGCGACGCAGTCCTCGTTGCGCGAGGCGACCTAGCAAACTACTATGAGCTCGAAGAAATCTACAGGCTACAGAACTTCATAATAAGAGAGGCTAGAAAACAGGGAAAACCAAGCGTAGTTGCCACCCAGCTCTTAGAATCAATGATCAACAACCCCATTCCCACCAGGAGCGAGGTCGTAGACGTCATAACGGCGGTCCGAATGGGGGCCGACGCCCTCATGCTTGCAGGAGAAACAGCCGCGGGCAAATACCCAGTAGAATCAGTTGTCTGGCTCAAGAAAATAATCACAGAGGCAGAGAAACTCCCCCCAGAACCCCTAGACATAACTTCAGACAAGGCCGACCTATACGAGTCAATAGCTGAAGGAGTAGTTCTCCTCTCTAAAATAATCAACGCAAAGATCATAGCGTTCTCCGAAAAGGGAAACACCGCGAGACGGCTATCAAAGTTCAGGCCACAGAACCCAATAATACTCTTTACAAACGACCTCAAAACGGCACGCTACACGAACCTCAGGAGCGGGGCAACCCCACTCTACTATCCAGAGATACAAAAAACCGACCCAGAAATCTTCCAGAAAATGCTCGCAAAAGCCCTCGAAAACAGCCTCGTCAACGTGGGAGAACTAGTAGTCTTCACGTCCGGCAGGAGACGCGGCTCAACCGACCTCGTATCTGTAGAAAGAGTCAAGACAAGCGAGTAAACGCATCGTGGAATAAAAACCAGAAGGCTTGGCGCCAGCATGGCAACATGTCTCTAGCATATGGCCGGGGGCCTGCCCTGGGATAAAAACAGGTATTCGTCCTCCTCTAGCTCCTCTAGAATGTATCTCTTCTCTTCCTCAGAAATAAACGGGGCACCGTTCCTCAATGGGTAGCGATACGGCAAAAACACCTCGAAACCTTCACCCGTCAAAGTAAGACCGTCAACAAATGGGATCTCGTCCAGCCTCTTCCCCTTTGCGACCTCGCTAGCCACATATACCGCGCCGTCAATCGTATACTGCCCAGCCCCAATGTTTCTCGCCTCGCCCACGGAAAGCCTGCTAGTCAGCTCTCTATGGGTTCTCCCAGAAGGTGGGTGCGAACCCATAATACCACCAACAACGACCAGGACCCGGCCCGAAAAGTCCCCTGGGGAGAGAGCTCTTTCTGCACGGGGGTCAAGCACCAGCACCCTGTCAAACCGCTGCAAGTCCCCGCTCTCTGTTATGCTCCTCTGAGACACATAGCCGAAAAGACCCGCAAGAATGGAGACCTCGCACTCCCTCCTAACGTTATAAATGTGAACACAGTCCCCGGGGAGCACCTCTAACACATGCTTTAACTCGTGGAACATCCACTTGCTTATAAACGGCTCGAGCACCTCTATAGCCACTATGTATTGGCACCCACCCACAAAAATGAAACAACAATGCCGCTTTAAAGAGTTTCTAGCTCAGCGGGGTTCGACACATCACTCATTCAGACCTTACAAGGATCATCATAGCACTATTAGATGCGTAGAGACATATTTAAAACGAGCGCCCCCACAACAACAGTCCACAGCCACAGCCTCCCAGAATCCACCACTCAAAAACGAAAAGACACGGCCATCTTAAATCAAAACCCAGCAAACGGGAAACCCAACAGAAAACATTCGAGTAATTAGCCAGACCCAAACAGGAAAACTCACCCCTCTAGTCCTCCAAGCATACACAAGCCCTCTCATAAACCAACATAGATTTTTGTCAATATCTTCCCTGAAGCCAAACTAAAAGTTATTTATGAAGTTTCTCGCTGGGAAGGTTATTTTAAATTTAGGTTTACGGGAAAAAGTCCCATCTTAAAACGGGACTTACGGGAAAGTTCCCTAACGGGAAGTTTCAGAAGCTTCCAACGAGTAAATTTTAGTGCTAGGGCAGTTTTGC
>Ga0080004_1118651_pt1 | contig 14286 bp, 19 predicted proteins | sample WasSprMetagenome_FD_69207 | JGI IMG/M metagenome (GOLD analysis project Ga0080004, IMG submission 69207) | Sulfidic aquatic microbial communities from Washburn Spring, Yellowstone National Park, USA - WS (SPADES assembly) (version 2) | ecosystem: Environmental > Aquatic > Thermal springs > Hot... | reverse complement strand
AAATCAATCCCCATAAAGGTTTTATTGCCCATCCTAAAATAGAAATAGCACCAAAATAAGCAGCTTGTGTTGCTGTTAATTTAAAAACATCTTTTAAAAGATAATTAATAGATAAATTAGGCAAAGACGAAAGCCCATTAGGTGAGAAAAAATAAACTAAAGCAAAGATTATCAAATATTTAAATTTACTCATACCAATTAACTAAAATTACTTCAATATCTTTATTTTCTTTTTCGACCAATTTTTTAAATTTATTTATATCACTAAAGCCTTTTTCACCTCTATAATGATAAGGATAAACTTTTTTAGGTTTAAATTCTAAAACTACTGAGACTACTTGTTCAACTGACATTGTCCAAGGAAGATTCATTGGCAAAAAAGCAATATTAATGTTTTTTAGATTTCTCATCTCAGGAATATCTTCAGTATCTCCAGCAATATAAACCCTAAAATTTTCTTTTTCAATTAAATAGCCGTCACCTCTTCCTTTAGGATGAAACTCTATTCTTTCAGGAGTAAGATTATACATTGGCAAAGCTAAAATTTTAAAATCTTCAAAATTTGTTTCTTCGAAGTTATTTAAAATTTTTGTTTTTTGTTTTAAATCTTCAGGAAGTTTATCATAAACAGCCTTTGGAGCAATAATTAAAAAATCTCCTTTTAAATTTTTCAAAACATCAACATTCAAATGATCAAAATGAATATCAGTAATTAAAACTAAATCAGGAGATGGTTTGTCTTTATACAAATCAATGCTCCAGGCAGGATCAACATAAATAATCTTTCCCCAATCTAAAATTAAAGAAACATGATAAATGGGAATTATTTCTGGTTCCATAATTTAATTATAATACTTTTTGTATTCTCAATTTTATTTATTTCATCTTCGCTATTTCTTTAAATATGAATCCCAAAATAAATCAGAATGTATTTCAGTGAAACATAAAAGAATAGCAAACCAAATAAAGTTTTCAATATGTTTGGTTTAATTTTTGCTACTAACTTTGCGCCATAAATTGCACCGATCAAAGCACCAATTCCTAAAGTAATAGCCACCGGAATATTAACAACTCTTTGGTGAATCTTGAAAATAGCGCCAACTAAAGCAATCCAAACAAAAGATGCCATTGAAGTACCGATTGCCAATTTAACCGGAGCACTTAAAAAATAAATGAAAGAAGGAACCAGAGCATAACCTCCACCCAAACCAATAATACCAATGAGAGCGCCAATTATTGCTTCTAATACTCCTTTTGGCAAAGGCTTTCCAGGAATTTCTGTTCCTTGCGCTCCTTGGCTTTTTGCAAATATTCCTTCATAAATCATTCGAATAGAAACAACAATGAAAGCAATACCAACGATCAAATCTATCAAATTCCCATAATTTTTAATGTAACCAAAAATAATCGATCCAATAATTACTCCCAAAACTCCGCTAGCTCCCACAATCAAAGCAGTCCTTTTATCTACGTTTTTTATTTTGATGTGCTGAATTGCACCAGACCCAGCAGTAAAAACTACTGCAGTCAAAGTCGTTCCAACAGCAAACGCTGGATCAAAATGAAAACCAAAACGAATAACTGGCATCATTAAAGCACAACCACCAGTACTCAAAAGTCCCCCGATAATTCCTGCCAAAATTCCAGTGATGAAATAAAGGAGATAAATAATCATGTTTTACAATAATTTATTTAATTCTTTTAAATATTTTTTAACGCCTTTTGGTTTAATTTATAAAAAACTTTTAAACCGGTTTTTTTGAAAAAATCAAGATTGAATTTTTTAACTTTTTGAAATTTTTATTGTCTTTCCTTGAATCAATGCCTCAGCGACCTTCTTTCTAGCAGAGGTTAAAATTCGACAAAGAGTGGTTTGGGAAATTTTCATTCTCTTTGCTGCCTCAACTTGATCTAGTCCTTCTAAATCACAAAGCCTTAATGCCTCAATTTCATCCAAAGATAATTCAACCTTATCTAACATTGAAAGAGGAACAGCTCTTGGTTTAAAATAAATTGCTTTTGGATCAAATTGTACTCTTCTTGGTTTAATTGGCCTTACCATTCTCTTTTCAAATGAATTTTACAATTTGGACAAATTAAACTAGAACAAGGAACTCCGGGTTGATGCTCTACTCTGTAGCTGCATTTTGGGCAGATGCAATAACCTTCAGGCCCCCTACCTTTTGCTTCTTTTATCTCTTCTTTAAATTTTCCTCTTCTTTGCCAACCAAATCCTCTTCCAAAACCAAAAGTTGGTTTATAAAATCCTGTTTCAACTTCATGACTTTTAATTTGAATTGCAACATAAACTAAATTTTTAATTTCATTCATTAATCTTTCTCTCAAATTTTCTGAAATTTTGGTTGCAGTATCAACATCCAAGTTTTTGGGCAAATTTATCTCCAAATTGGCAGTAAAAACAGAGCCTTTCTTTTGGGTTTTTAAATCTGAAATTTCAATTCCCTGAGATTTGGCAATTTCTTTTATTTTTTCTTCAACTTCAGGAGGAGCAGACACATCGAGCAAAGAATCGATTGCCTCTTTTCCAATTGAAAATGATTCTTTAATAATGTAAAAACCGATTAAAAAGGCTAAAACCGAATCTGTATAAATCCAATATTTATTCAAAATCAATCCAGCAAAAACTGCTAAAGATGCAAAAACATCAACTCTTGAGTGAACTCCGTCTGAAATTAAAGCAACAGAATTTTCTTTTTGACCAAAATGAATTTTCAACCTTGCCATTATTTCATTAACTATTGCCGAAAAAAACATTACAGAAAGGGCCAAAATCGGAATTTTTATTAAAGAAGGATTTTTGAATTTTTGATATGCCTCGTAAATGATTCCTAAACCAGTTCCAAATAAAATCAAAGTAATTAAAAACCCTGCTAATACTTCAAATTTGAAATGACCATAAGGATGTTTTTTATCCGCTGGCTTTCTAGCAATTTTAATTCCTAAAAATGAAATCAAAGAAGAAAAAACATCCATTAAAGAATGAATACCTTCTGCAAAAACTGAAGTAGAATTTGAAAGAATACCAACAGCGATTTTTACTCCAGCCAAAACTACATTTGCCAATATTGAAATTTTCGCAATTTTTTCTTTCCAAATGTTATATCTAATTTTCAAATCCATAAATGCTTATTATTTAATAATAGCTCCTGTGGAACAACTACTTTTTGCTTTTTTTATACAATCTTTATTTTTTTAAAATCAGCGTCCTTCTTTATTTTCGATTTCCCATCTTCTCCTAATTCAAAAACTTCAGGGCAAACCGATACGCAATAGTCGCAATCTATACATTTTTCTTTGTTTATTTTTGGCATAATGAAACGCGAATTTATATGCGAATTGAATACGAATTTTATGCGAATAAAGTATTTGCATATCATTTGCATACTAATTCGTGTAAATTAAATTAATTTAATTTTAGTTATTTTTGTAATTTCAGAGTTCAATGCTCCTAAATGATTTTTGTTTAATTTGTGAATGTCATCTTCTCTGCAAACTCCTGTGAGTATTTTTTATTTCTTCAGTACAGTTTTTAATAAAATTTACAACATTCTTTGTAGCTTCACCAACGTCTAATTTTTTCTTAAATTTTCATCCTGGGTTGTAATTCTAATTAATTATAATTAAAAAATGAAAATTTTGTTAAAAATAGAAAATTATGAGAAAGGGGTGATTATTGAGAGGCTAAATAGGTTTGTCGTTAAAGCAAGAGTTAAAAATAAAAATGTTTTAGCTCATTTAAATAATACTGGGAGATTGGAAGATTTTATAAAGAAATGGAAAGTTGGTTTGTTTTTGCCGATAAACGCAGGCTATGGGAACCCCGTAGCAGACACTTTGCGTCGCTACGGGGCAGGCTTAATGCACACTGAACGGACAAAGTTAAAATTTAGACTCTCAATGGTTAAGGAAAGTAAAAATATTTATTCAATTATTGACACTTCTTTACAAATGAAATGTTTTGAGATTGCTTTGGAAAAAGGATATATTTCTTGGCTTAAAGGAGCAAAAATTTTAAAAAGAAATTTTAGGATAAATCATTCTTTAATTGATTATTTGATTCAACATAAAAACAAAAAATATTTTCTTGAAGTAAAAAGCGCAGTGATGAAATATAAAAATTTTGCTATGTATCCAGATTGTCCATCAATTCGAGGCCAAAAGCATATTAAGGAATTGATTAATATACAGTCTACCCGAATAACCGACCGAATAAATTACCCGAATAATAGTATCTACCCGAATGAAGGACCGAATAATATACCCGAATATAGACCGAATAAAAATAAAATATTCGGTGAACATTCGGGTAATAAATTCGGTCAAGATTCGGGTAGAAACATAAATCCGCGTTTATCCGCCTTGTATCCGTATAAATCCGTGGTGCTTTTTATCGCTGGAATGAAAAATATTTCAGCTTTTTCTCCTAACAAAAATGCTGATCCGAAAATTTATGAACTTTTAAAAATTGCCAAAAACAAAGGGGTAAAAATTAAAGCAATTCAAATTTATTTTGATGAAAAAAGAAAAAGTATTATTTTGGAAAATGATAATCTACCCGTAGTTTTATAAAAAATTTATTTTTCAAAACACAAAACAATATTCTAACATTCTATAGAATGTTAGAATGTTTTGTATCTTAGTTTTCAATTTAAAGAACATTTTACTATAAGACTTTCAACTTTAAAATTATTCTTTTTCTTCAAATTATTTTTCTTTAATAATTCTCTTTTATAAATTTTTCAATGCCATTTGCTATTCCTTCAGCTACCTTTCTATATCCTAATATTAAATTTAATAAATCTTTTTGGTTTCTCATATTCCCCATTTCTATAATTACAGCTGGAGTTTTAGGATGAATAGCTCTTTTATATCTAGACCAATTAAAAGCATAATAATGGGTCATATTTATAGTGGCATAATCTATAAATTCCAATCCTGAGCTTTTTAAGTATTCTTCTATAATAGCAGATCTTAATTTTTCAGCTTTACCTGAATAATCTACATAAGGTGTAGAAATCATAAAACCAGAAACTAAATCGTCTGTTGAATTAGCATGAATTGAAACAAATGCATCCGCATAATAAGCTTCTGGTATAATAGCAGGTAAAATCTCCACTAAATAACCTTTTTCTTCTAAAATTTTTTTAATCTCAAAACCAATCAATTTATTTATTTCCACTTCTTTTATAGACCCTAAAACAGCACCTGTTTTAGATACTTTTTTGAGCTCTAGAGGTGGTTCTTTATCCATCATATGGCCTATTTGGATTGCTATTTTTATAGGGCCTTCAGGCCTTTGCCATTTATCAAAATTTGGAAATCTAAAATAAAGAGCTTGTCGAGAAAATTCCGGATAAGGTTGATAATATATCTCGCTTAAAATCTCGAATAGTTTATCTTCGCTTAATAAATTAGCTTGGTTAAAAGTAAAAAGAATGGTTAAAAGTTTTAGCAAAATTGCGGGATTTTTTATTAGCATTTCTAATTTATTATACAAAATAAAATTAGCTTTTTTCTAAAAATTCTTAATTTTAAAAAGAACTATGTTAAAATCAAAAAGGTCGTAATTAAAAATTAATGTAAAAAATGAAAGAAATAATAACAATAGCTTTTGTTTTAATAGTCGCACCATTATTAGTTTTTAGTCAAACTACGACAAGCTATACCTTCAGCAACACCTACTCCACAAACAGCAAAATCTACAACTCCTAAACCAAAACAAGTCAATCTTGATTGTATGAAAAAATGCTGTTGAAAAAAAGGAAATGCTTTAAAAACAGAAAGAGAGACTTACTTTAATAAAATAAATCAAGCTTATGATGAAAGAAAAACTGCTCTTTTAAATGCTTGGACGATTGAAAATCAAAAGGAAAGACAAAAAGCAGTGCGCGTTGCTTGGGATAATTTTAGAAAGAGCGTAAAATCTGCTAAATCTGAATATAAAAAAGCACATAACCAAGCTTGGAATACCTTTGTTAAAGATAGAAAAAAACTTGTAAATTTGGACCAACCGGAGAAAATTTAGGAGTAGATTTGAATTATTAAAATAAAAATTAAATTAGTTTCAAAAAGAAGGCCGGGTCGGTGGTTGCGGAGGTTGCAGTGGCCTGGGTTCGTTTAGGGACCACCTGACCCGGCAAACGCCATCCCTGAAGCTAGCAGAGGGAATTATTTTAATTATTATCATAAAAATTTAAAATTATAATTTGTAAATAAAAAATCAAATTATAAAAGGAAAGGTCCGGAGCGGGGAGGCGAAGTAGGTGTCGTGAGGACGGGGTTAGCGGCACGGGGACGGCTCTCGCTCCGGCCCAAAAATAAAAACGGGCGGTGAAAGCCAACTAATTTTATTATAACAAAATTATTAAAAAATTGCAACCTTCTAAAACAAGAATTGTAAAATTAAACCGAAAATTATTAATAAAACTAAAGTTATAATCACCCTCTGAAGCAAAATTGGTTTCCCTCTTTTTTTAGTGATCCATTTACTTATATAAGGAGCAATAAAAACTAAAATGCCTCCTAGAATTCCTGCTAATAAAGATTTATCAATTAAAAGAAATTTTTGATAGTTGCTAATATTTAAAGTTAAGTAAGTATAATCTGCAATCCAATTTTTCACTGGCAAATAAGAAATAATAAAAGTTAAAACAATAACTAACAAATCTTGACCTTTGAAAAATTTCTTTTTAATTAAATTATTCAACCAATCTCCAACTACTACAGCTAAACCTCCTATTAATAACCCCGTTACAATTTTTTTAACTCCTAATTCATAACCAGCAATAACTAAAACACTTGATCCAATTACACAAACTGGACAATATGCAAATGCTAATAAAGGAAAAATAAATATTGTAATAGTTAAAAATTTGATCATTTTATTATTTAACAACTTCTACTTGCCAATTTTCATTTACCCATAATCCTATAATTTTCACATTTAATCTCATTAATTTAATTATTTTCATACCTTTTTAATTTGTTCAATATGTTTTTCTTTTTCGATTGGATTCCCTGCGCAATCAGTATGACCAACAATTGCAATTACCCTTGAATTATGCTTTTTAACAGAAATTTTGATTTTTTCTTTAATCCAAGAAATTAATTCTTTATTCCCCTCAGCTAAAATTTTATCTATACCTGGTTCAGTTATCATATCTACATAATCAACTTTAAATTTTTTCTTTAAAAATTCAATTACTGGAACTTGAACTCTACCATCCATACAATTTAAAGCTGTAGCAAATTTACCCTTTTTCATTTTTGTACTTATCTTTTTATTATAAATTGAATTTTTTAAAAAAATTTTAATTAATCATGACCAAATTTTTTATTAACAAAATTTTAAATAATTTTGAAAATAATTCCAATATAAATACCAATTATGCTAATAGATAAAAACCACAATTAAATTTGGCTTCATTTCAGATTTAGCAAAGTTTTTATAATTTGAATAAGTAATTCAATTATTTTTTTGTTTTCTACCCCCTTTCTTCTGCCTCCAATAGAATTTCGAAATCACAAGGGATTTTTTAAATTTCTCAATTTCTTCTTGTTTTTCTTTTTTCTGAAACATCTTTTTCATATTTTTGACATTCTTCTTCTGTCTGAAACTCTTTATCTCTCATTTTCCAAATTACATTCCCTTCTTGAGTTTCAACTCTTGTACAGGTTTCATAAAAGCGTTTTACATATGGACCTTCTGGTGGAGGCATAGATTCTAAACCGCACAATGGTATCCCTGGTTGTTGATATTTTAAAACCATACTAGTTTTGGGGCATTTCTCTTGGTTTGGCCAGGGATACGACCATAATAGATCTGGAGTAATCAAAGTATAAATTTATTTTATGCTCCGCACTGTTAACTTCATTCGAACCCTTGAAAACATTATCAAACAAACTCCGTGGGAAGTAAAATTGAAGATTAGGAACACTTACGAAGCTTTGAGTGTTTTATAATTAAAGTGAAATGGCAGGAAGACCAACAAAATACACGAAAGAAATTCTCAAAAAAGCTAAAGATTATGTTGAAAATTTTGAAAAATACGGTGACGTTATTCCGACAGTAGAAGGCTTAGCACTGCTTTTGAAAGTTCATAGGGACACCATTTACGAATGGAAGAAGAACCATCCAGAGTTTTCCGACATGCTCGAACAGCTTATAAACCAGCAAACAAAAATCTTGATTAATGCTGGACTTTTAGGAAAAGTAAATGTTGCAATTGCTAAGCTTTTACTTGCTAAACAGGGATATAGTGAGAAGATGGAAATAAACGAGGAAAGGAAGTTACTAGTATTAACTGATGAAGAAGAGATTTAAAACTTTACTTAAATTTTTTGAAACACTCATTCTTAGCATCTTCTTCTTGCTTCTCACACTCTTTAGCCCATTCTTTAGGCAAAAATTCACATTTTCCTGTTTTTAACACTTCTGGACAATTGGTATAAAGATCAGGATATTTTGAACAAGATTTCTTAAAGGCTTCACAATATCCTTCCCAACATTGTAGATAAGCTTTTTCTGCATCAGATAAACATTCTTCGAGTGCTTGTTTACGATTTTCTTCTTCTTGTTTCTGCAATGCTTCTTTGTGCGGTAAATAAAAAACATATCGGTAAAAAACGGCAAAAGAAAGTATAAAAATAGATAATGCAATAACTATCTTAAGTAAATTGTCTGGGCTAAAAAAATTTCTAAAATCCTGATTGTTTGTTCTATTTCCTGCTGTATCCATAACTTCCGTTATTTGTTAATTTTTATGCCATTATTTTTTAATTTTACAAAAATTTCAAAAAATCAAAAGTGTAAATTAAGAAAAACTTGACAAAAAATCGTAACTTGATTAAAATTTTTGTAAGAATTCCTCACTTGTCTGCTCCCGGGCAAGTGAGTGTATGCCACGGGCGTAAGGCATTAAATTAATTTTTTCCTTCCTTATCTGCTCCCGGGTAAGGAAGCGTATTAAATGGGCGAAAAATAAATTAATTTCCCCTTCTGTTTGCTCCCGAACAGGAGGGCGTAAAATAATGGGTGAAGAACAATAAATCATCTCAAACAGGATTTTCTTTGGGTTCGAATAAATTAACTTCTACTCCATCAGAACCCAAAGCAGAGGCTATAACTAGAGAACAAGCAGAAAAGCTATTTAAACAACTTTACTATCCAGAGGAATAGTTTAGATTGGTGATACAGATTATCGGGTTTCTGGTGGTTTTTGTAGCTAATGACAAACAATAAATTTAAAATGTTGGAGAAAAATCCCTCTCTAAGGGGGAAAGTATTGAATTTGTATCGAATTTTATTTTTCGAAAGGTCGTTATTATTCAAATCTAAAAATGGAAAAAAAGAAACTTGTGAAAATCAAAGATGTTGCTCAAGCTCTCGGAGTTAGCGAGGGAACGATTCGTTCATGGGTGAAAAGGGGAGTTCTTAAAGCGATTCAAATAAGGCCAGGTTTACATCGAAGATTTGATTTATCAGAAATTGAAGAAATAAAGAAAAAATTCAATATTTAAATTTCTCGCTACAAATGAAAACGGCTCACCATCCCGCAATGTGTTTGGTGAGCCATTGTTGAATAATGCAACTTATCTTAAAGAAAAATAAGAACTTTTCAAGAAATTATAACATATTGCAACAAAAATATCAAAATGACCTCAAAAAGTATTACGATATTGTAAAAACCTTCGAAAAATATAAAGAGAAAATCGGCGAAGAAAACTTTCGCATCATAAAAAAGGTTTTTCACCCTCTCCATGAGTATCGAGAAAATAAAAAGTTGCTTGAAAAGTGTGAGTTGGCTTTTTGCAATTGGATCCTCAAGAAAGAAAACATAAAAAAATACAATATAACGAAAGAAAGACAGGCCTACTTCTTGCAGAAAAGAGCAAAGATTGTAACCGAAAATGAGGCCATAAGTCGATTATTTAGTTCTTTATCTCGAAAATGGAGCTTGAAACAATAAACGAAATCGAAAAAGAAATTTTGCAAGATGAGGGGCTGATTAAAAAAATTGTTTATACCGCGAAAGAAATTTTAGAACTTCCAGAAGAAGAGTTTGCTATTGAAAGTTTGCCATTATTGGGGCAAGAAGGCTTTATTCACAGAGGCAGAGTTCATTTGCTTGCTGGTTATCCGAAAGCAGGCAAGACAGAACTTTCATTCCGCTTCGCTATAGATTTAGCTCATACGCAAAAAATTCTATACATCAGCGAAGAAGATATTGCGATTATTGGAGCAAGATTAAACCAGTTGAAAGATAAGTTTGTTGATGAGAATGCAAAGGATCAACTAATTATAGTCACTCCTGATTTCTTAAGGAAAGACGAATTTTATGAACTAGTAAAGGAGCATAAGCCTGATATAGTGATTGTTGACACATTGAGAAGTATATTTAGTGGAGAAATTGAAGACGAGAAAGATGCTACAGCTATGACTGCCTTTTTCAATGAGATAAGGAATTTTCTGAGGAAAGAGAAGGTTACAGCGATATTCAATCACCATATTACAAAATCTTCCCATTCTGACAATCTTTTGAAGGACGTTGCGGGTTCTCCTGCTCTCGCAGGTTTGGCTGACACTATTTTACTGTTGACAAATGCAGGAGAGAATAAAAGAAAAATACAAGTGTATGGGAGATTGATCAAAGAAAAATCTTTTATCTATAAAGCTAACGAAGAAACAGGTGAGTACGAGATAATTGATGAAGTTGAAAGTGATACTATTGATGATTTGGAAGAAATCATTCTAAGCTTGGAAGGGGCTTGGAATAATAGATTTCTACTCACTTTGGAGGTTCAAAAATTAATCAAGGAGGAAAAGGGTATTTACGTTGGTAGAAAAGAGCTTCTGGAGGCCTTAAACAGACTGCATGAGAAGAGACCCGACAAATTGGAGAGGTTTCCTAAGGAGAAGAAAGCGGGAGCGCGGTATAAGTGGAGGCTCGTAAGCGAGCCTGTTAGCGAGTGGGACATCCCATTCTGACCGCTTGTAACCTTTCCTTCCTTCCTATATATATAGGAAAGGTTGAAAAGGTTAGGTAGGAGGTAAAATTGGTCAATTTGGAAAATTTGTCGAGATTTGATACAATCGAATCAATGGAAGGGCTAAGGTACATCATCTACGCCAGAAAGTCATCCGAAGCAGAAGATAGGCAGGTACTTTCACTGGAAAGCCAAGTTGAGGAACTTCAAAAACTTGCTGAAAGGGAGGGATTAGAGATTGTTGATGTTTTAGTTGAGGCTAAGAGTGCTAAAGAGCCTGGAAGTAGGCCTGTTTTTAACCTAATGCTTGAAAAAATCCAAAAAGGAGAAGCTAATGCTATATTGACTTGGAAAATAGATAGACTATCTCGAAATCCTGTAGACGGTGGAACATTACAATGGCTTCTACAGAAAGGAACCATTAAAGAAATTAGGACACCAGAGAGAATTTATAGACCTGAAGATAATGCTTTATTATGGGCTGTTGAAAGTGGGATGGCAAACCAATTCATTAGGGATTTATCTGTAAACACTAAAAGAGGACTAAGAAAGAAATGCGAAAAGGGGTATAAGCCAGGCTTAGCACCATTAGGCTATCTAAACAACAAATATTCACCAAAAGGAGAGCATGATTACTTTCCAGATCCAGAAAGATTTCCTATCATTCAAAGGATTTTCAAGACATTGGCTACAGGATTGTATACACCCGCAGAAGTTTATAAGATGGCCATTAAGGAATGGGGATTAACTGGAAGGAATGGAAAACCCATATCAAGAGCAAGATTTTATGAAATTTTGAGAACACCTGATTATTATGGGGAATTTGAATATCCAAAAGGAAGTGGACAGTTTTATAAAGGAAATTATGAGCCTATGATTACAAAAGAAGAATGGGAATTAGTTCAACAGCTTTTAAAGAGGAAAAGCATTAGAAAAAATAGAAACTATGTGCATTTATTCAGGGGCTTATTAAGATGTGGAGAATGTGGAGCAGTTTTGACTTCCTACACAACTAAAAAGAAACTAAAGAATGGTAAACTCTTAGAATGGGTTTATTATGAATGTTCAAGAAAAAAACAAGGAAAAGGACTTTGCAGTCAAAAACCTATAAGAGAAGATGTTTTGGAAGAGCAGATTTTAAGGGTATTATCCAGCATCGAAATTCCTGAGGAAATTCATAATTGGGCTATAAATGCTTTAAAGGCTGAACAAGAGAAAAGAAGGAAGGAACGAGAAAAGAATTTAAGGTATTATCATCAAATGTATAGGGCTATAACAGATAAGATTGACGCCTTAATAAATATGAAAACAGAAGGCTTAATTGATAATGAAGACTATCTTAGAAACATTGAACCATTGAAAGAGAAGAAAAAGCATATCGAAAACTTTCTAAGGAGCCAAGAATACGAGGATGATAGGTGGTTTGATGATGCTATTTCCTATTTAGAGGTTATGAAAAGGGTCAAGGAGGCTTACATAAATGGAGATATCTCGGTTAAAAGGACAATCCTAAAATGTATAGGCTCAGAATTCATAGTAAAAGACAAACAATTCTTCATCAAGATTGAACCCATTTTTGAGGTTCGAACTAAGGAATTAGAAGGTATGCTCATACAGGAGGGGGTGTTCGAACCTCTTGAAAATGAGAAAAAGCAAGAATTTAACAAGGATTTTGAAACTTTAGATGAAAAACAGTCTGGTTTGCTCCGGGGGCAGGATTCGAACCTGCGACATCCTGCTTAACAGGCAGGCGTTCTACCGCTGAACTACCCCGGAATCTTTCTATTTTCTATTATATATTATACACAATCTTTGCAATAATTTGAAATTTGGTTTTTTAAATTATAATATCTAAATGATGCAAAAAATTATTAAAAAAGCAATTATTCCGGTAGCAGGATTAGGAACAAGATTTTTGCCAGCAACTAAATCTCAACCCAAAGAGATGTTGCCTATAATAGATAAACCTGTAGTTCATTTTATTGTTGAAGAGGCAATTAATTCTGGTATTGAAGATATTATTTTTATTACAGGAAGACATAAAAGAGCTATAGAAGATTATTTTGATTATATGCCTGAATTAGAAAATAATCTCTTTCAAAAGAATAAATTAGATATACTAAATAAAATAAGATCTATTGCTCATTTGGCTAACTTTATTTATGTAAGACAAAAAGAACAAAAAGGCGATGGCGATGCTATTTTACAGGCTGAGTGTTTAATAAAGGACGAACCTTTTGCTGTTTTATTTGGAGATGATGTTGTAATAAGTAAAAAACCTGCCTTGCTTCAACTAATCGAAGTTTTTGAAAAATATAGAGATTGTACTATTGCTTTATGCGAAATACCAAGAAAATTTTTAAAACACTATGGCGTAGTTAAAGCTGTTCAAGTAGGTAAAAATATTTATGAAATAAAAGATATTGTTGAAAAACCTGATCCTTCAAAAGCACCTTCAAATTTAGCTATCATTGGTAAATATGTTTTAATACCAGAAATATTTGAGGAATTAAAAAATGTAAATTATAAGGATGAACTAAGGCTTGCTGATGCTTTGAAAAGTATTTTAAAGAAAAGATCGGTTTATGGAGTGAAAATTGAGGGTAAAAGATATGATTGTGGTAGTAAGGTAGATTTTGTAAAAGCAATTATTGATCTAAGCCTTCAGCATCCTGAAGTTAAAAAAGAAATTAGAAAACACCTAAAATCACTAAAAATTTAATATTTATTTTAAAAAATAATTCAGAAAAATTTTTTCTAGAACTTATAAGGGAGATTTTAGATGTATAAAATTTTATAAAAGATCCTAATCTATTTATTGCTTTAAAAAATTTATTTTCTATATTTCTATAGAAATATAGAAATTGATATTATTATTTTATTTTTTGTTTTTTAAAAAAGATGAGTGAATTTAAATTTATTCTTTTTATCATTTTTAAGATTTCTCAAATTATAGATGAAAATTTTTTAACAAAAGTAAAATTCGTCTTCCTAAATTAGAAATTTGATAGTGAACAATTAATCCATCTCTTCTTTTTGTTATTAAACCTGCCCTTAAAAGTTTTTCAAGATGAGGAATCGCTATTTTATAATCTGTATTTAGATAATCTGCAATAGTTCCAGTATCATTTTCGCCAGTTCTATTTAAAAAATCTAAAATCATTAATCTCTTTTTATTAGCTAACCCCTTTAAAATTATTTCTAAATCTTTATATTTCATTTTCAAACAAATATTTAAATACGCTTTTATATTATTTTATCATGTTTTCTATTTTTCTA
>Ga0080004_1137453_pt1 | contig 14287 bp, 4 predicted proteins | sample WasSprMetagenome_FD_69207 | JGI IMG/M metagenome (GOLD analysis project Ga0080004, IMG submission 69207) | Sulfidic aquatic microbial communities from Washburn Spring, Yellowstone National Park, USA - WS (SPADES assembly) (version 2) | ecosystem: Environmental > Aquatic > Thermal springs > Hot... | reverse complement strand
TTTTGTTTCTAATTCACCGTGTGGAGTTGAAACTGGCTTGTTAAAAAATACCCACCCCGCACCAAAAAAAGTTTCTAATTCACCGTGTGGAGTTGAAACTTTTCTACAATCTTGGCATCAAACGGTAAAGCAATTTGTTTCTAATTCACCGTGTGGAGTTGAAACCTACTGTTTTGACAGAAGTTTTGGTAGCTTCAGGATGTTTCTAATTCACCGTGTGGAGTTGAAACTGCTCCCTTTTGAGCAATAAAATGTAAGCTTGCATTTGAGTTTCTAATTCACCGTGTGGAGTTGAAACTACATTGCTTTTTTGAAATTAAAATTTGTGTTAACTCTTGTAAGTTTCTAATTCACCGTGTGGAGTTGAAACACTCGATAAGTCCCCGCATCCCATTTCTTAAGTTCTTGTTTCTAATTCACCGTGTGGAGTTGAAACATGCAATTAGGTTTTTCACATTCCTCACAATCTATCGTTTCTAATTCACCGTGTGGAGTTGAAACCATTATAAAAACAATCAAGTTTTATGTCAAAAAAGTGTTTCTAATTCACCGTGTGGAGTTGAAACGGGTTTTACAGCCCTGGGTTTTTTATTTTCTAATTTTCGTTTCTAATTCACCGTGTGGAGTTGAAACATCAATCGTCTTAAGTCTTTCCCCCTCCTTCAAAAAGGTTTCTAATTCACCGTGTGGAGTTGAAACCTTAACTGTTGTGAAATTGTTGTTGTTTTTGATAACGTTTCTAATTCACCGTGTGGAGTTGAAACAAGGAATAGGGGTAAATCCCCCTAAGGCTAAAGCTTGGTTTCTAATTCACCGTGTGGAGTTGAAACAAGATTACGGTTCTTGCAGAACAAGAGGTTGCAGATGTTTCTAATTCACCGTGTGGAGTTGAAACTGAAAATGGGGATTTCATAGAAGTTAAAAGCACAGCAGTTTCTAATTCACCGTGTGGAGTTGAAACTACACCTCCTTTTCTAATTTGTTAAAAGTTTACAATGGTTTCTAATTCACCGTGTGGAGTTGAAACATTTCTCAATTTGTAACTATTTCAATCTAACAACTAAGTTTCTAATTCACCGTGTGGAGTTGAAACATACCGAAACTGAAACTCATTCTCAATTGCAACTTTAGTTTCTAATTCACCGTGTGGAGTTGAAACCGGAAAAGGTAAAAAAATTTTTTTTTCGCGAAAATTGTTTCTAATTCACCGTGTGGAGTTGAAACATCGACTACCAAACCAAAATTGAAACTCATTCTCAATTGGTTTCTAATTCACCGTGTGGAGTTGAAACTCATAGTTTAACCGTCTCTGGCCAGAAATAACAAGCAGTTTCTAATTCACCGTGTGGAGTTGAAACGCGAGAGGACGAGGGAAATAAAATTTATTTATTCTACGTTTCTAATTCACCGTGTGGAGTTGAAACTAATAATTTATAAATTTCAATTGCGATAGCTAGTTTGTTTCTAATTCACCGTGTGGAGTTGAAACAAGTTTGCCTCTCCTCTTCGCTTTTTACCTTCGTTAGGTTTCTAATTCACCGTGTGGAGTTGAAACTACGAGGTCGACTTTTAACGGTGTTACGGAAGGCGGGTTTCTAATTCACCGTGTGGAGTTGAAACGCTATTCCCTCTTTTAAAACAATTACCTCTTTAATTGGTTTCTAATTCACCGTGTGGAGTTGAAACCTATACAATCCTCAATAAAACCAAACTCATCGACGCGTTTCTAATTCACCGTGTGGAGTTGAAACAAATCACACCCGACCTCAATTACGTCTGCATCACCGAGTTTCTAATTCACCGTGTGGAGTTGAAACCGGAAAAGGTAAAAAAAATTTTTTTTCGCGAAAATTTCTGTTTCTAATTCACCGTGTGGAGTTGAAACAAAAATTTTCCCTCTTTCTCGCTTATTTTTGAAGATGTTTCTAATTCACCGTGTGGAGTTGAAACGCCTCTAAGGCTGGGCTTTTTTCTTATTTTCACAAGTTTCTAATTCACCGTGTGGAGTTGAAACGTCGAATTTTATCCGCAAATACCATCTTTTTGATCAAGTTTCTAATTCACCGTGTGGAGTTGAAACTTCAATCAAGTGGTAATAACAGCTTTTGATGTCCAGGTTTCTAATTCACCGTGTGGAGTTGAAACTTCAATCAAGTGGTAATAACAGCTTTTGATGTCCAGGTTTCTAATTCACCGTGTGGAGTTGAAACCTAAAGTCATGGGATAATGAAGAAACCTGTTACTCGTGTTTCTAATTCACCGTGTGGAGTTGAAACTTTTATCTCGCTTTTAACTTTATCTTCTACTTTTTTCGTTTCTAATTCACCGTGTGGAGTTGAAACCTTGACAAATTAGTAAGTTAGGCATGCAAGGTTTTTTGTTTCTAATTCACCGTGTGGAGTTGAAACAATCGGCTTGAGTTACAAGTTTCCGAATAGTCAAGAGGTTTCTAATTCACCGTGTGGAGTTGAAACCTTGACAAATTAGTAAGTTAGGCATGCAAGGTTTTTTGTTTCTAATTCACCGTGTGGAGTTGAAACTTGACAAGCCAACTTTGTGAAAAATTTCACAATCTCGTTTCTAATTCACCGTGTGGAGTTGAAACTAAGGGAGAATTTGTAAAATTTGATATAAAATCTTGGTTTCTAATTCACCGTGTGGAGTTGAAACTGATGTGATTTGCTTAAACAACGGATTAGTAGTAGCGTTTCTAATTCACCGTGTGGAGTTGAAACAACCTCCCCGGAAAGGAAAAAAAACACAAAGGAGGAAGGTTTCTAATTCACCGTGTGGAGTTGAAACATCCGTAACCTTATCCAAAACGAAGCCACAAATGTCGTTTCTAATTCACCGTGTGGAGTTGAAACTTGAAATTTAGACCAGGCTCGCCCTCTCTTAGAACGGTTTCTAATTCACCGTGTGGAGTTGAAACTAAATTAGGGCAAAGTTGAATTGTTTAGCGATATGTCGTTTCTAATTCACCGTGTGGAGTTGAAACATAATTACCTCTTAATAAATTAACTACTCTTTCCATAGTTTCTAATTCACCGTGTGGAGTTGAAACTTGATCGACATAATTCATACAGGCCGCTCCATTTCAGGTTTCTAATTCACCGTGTGGAGTTGAAACATGGCTTTTCTGGAGATGTTATGGGATGAAATAAGGTGTTTCTAATTCACCGTGTGGAGTTGAAACAGAGCAATAGCTGTTTCATAAGCAATGTTAAATCGATGTTTCTAATTCACCGTGTGGAGTTGAAACTTCAAAAATCACATCATTTATTGGAATATCGATGGAGGTTTCTAATTCACCGTGTGGAGTTGAAACGTCCGCCTATCAATCACATAAAATACCCCATGCTCCGTTTCTAATTCACCGTGTGGAGTTGAAACAATTCTTTTAGAAAAATTTCCTTGGCTTTTAATACTGTTTCTAATTCACCGTGTGGAGTTGAAACTGGGGAAACAATTTAGTTACAAGACTTAATAATCATGGTTTCTAATTCACCGTGTGGAGTTGAAACGGGATAGCATCCCTGGGCGGTAAAATTGATTTAGTGAGTTTCTAATTCACCGTGTGGAGTTGAAACAACTAAACCTAGCCCTCCAAAACCTCAACCAAATCATGTTTCTAATTCACCGTGTGGAGTTGAAACACCTTGTTCAATTTCTTAATTTATAATCATTCTAATCGTTTCTAATTCACCGTGTGGAGTTGAAACAACTCGAAACCGAAATTAAAACTCATTCTCAATTGCAGTTTCTAATTCACCGTGTGGAGTTGAAACAAGTAAGTTTCTCGATATTTCTCTTGATATAAAATAGGTTTCTAATTCACCGTGTGGAGTTGAAACTAGATATAAACTTCAAATTGTAATTTAGGAAAAATCAGTTTCTAATTCACCGTGTGGAGTTGAAACGCCCAACTCACACAACAACAAAAAATCAACGAACTCGGTTTCTAATTCACCGTGTGGAGTTGAAACATCGATTTGGTACGGCTTTAAAATTCTGGTTAAAATGGTTTCTAATTCACCGTGTGGAGTTGAAACAAATCCTCATCGCACTACTCAAAGCCTGCCAAGAACGTTTCTAATTCACCGTGTGGAGTTGAAACAATTAAAAAGGGAGGTAAATTATGAAGAAACAAATAGGTTTCTAATTCACCGTGTGGAGTTGAAACTTCCTTAGAATAATTCTAAATTAATAACTCTTCTAAGTTTCTAATTCACCGTGTGGAGTTGAAACAAAAATACAAGAATTAAACAAAAAGAAACCCAGGGCGTTTCTAATTCACCGTGTGGAGTTGAAACATGTAAAAACCTTTAGGCGTCTCAAAAATTAATTTTTGTTTCTAATTCACCGTGTGGAGTTGAAACACCTACCAATTCGATAGTTTGCACACCTGATACATTAGTTTCTAATTCACCGTGTGGAGTTGAAACATCGATGTTCTTGTCGCCTTGATACTTAATCGTAGAAGTTTCTAATTCACCGTGTGGAGTTGAAACTAGAAGAAATATGAAACTCTCTACCTTCGTAAAACTCTGTTTCTAATTCACCGTGTGGAGTTGAAACCAATGTGTTAATAAATCAAAAAACTTGTAAGTTGAAGGTTTCTAATTCACCGTGTGGAGTTGAAACAACCTTCCAAGCAACTACCAAACCAATACCGACTACCAGTTTCTAATTCACCGTGTGGAGTTGAAACTTCAAACAATTCCAACCTTGCTCAATTTCTTAATTTAGTTTCTAATTCACCGTGTGGAGTTGAAACTGTATAATGAGTATGGAATTAAGTTAAAAATTTATGAAGTTTCTAATTCACCGTGTGGAGTTGAAACCAGGTATCTCAATCTTATAATTCGCTACATACTTCAGTTTCTAATTCACCGTGTGGAGTTGAAACTTTTTTATGTTCAATTGTTTATTTATCTGGTCAAGAGTTTCTAATTCACCGTGTGGAGTTGAAACGGGCTTGAAACCCTGGGACTGGAACTAATTTAATGAGTTTCTAATTCACCGTGTGGAGTTGAAACGACCATTAATTTTAGCAACTCTGAACTCTTTAACCAGTTTCTAATTCACCGTGTGGAGTTGAAACCAATTACTCTAAATCCATCCCACTTTTTGTAATAGGTTTCTAATTCACCGTGTGGAGTTGAAACTTTTACCAATCTTTTGCTCACTTTTCCAAAAAATAACTGTTTCTAATTCACCGTGTGGAGTTGAAACCAAATTTTTTTTCTTTACTCTTAATTATAACACATTGTTTCTAATTCACCGTGTGGAGTTGAAACTTAAATCTAACTCTGAACAATACCCAGAAGCCCGCACGGTTTCTAATTCACCGTGTGGAGTTGAAACGGATTTCTCAGGACTGGTTTCATACTTATATAAAACCAGTTTCTAATTCACCGTGTGGAGTTGAAACTGAAAAGACAAGTTAATAGAATAATTGCTTATCATGAGTTTCTAATTCACCGTGTGGAGTTGAAACCTCTATAATCTCCTTCAATGTAAAACTGAATGACAAAGTTTCTAATTCACCGTGTGGAGTTGAAACTACTTCATAATTTTGATTTTCATACGTAATAATCCGGTTTCTAATTCACCGTGTGGAGTTGAAACACTGTTGCTTTAAGTTGTCTTCCTTCTATTTGTCCTTGTTTCTAATTCACCGTGTGGAGTTGAAACAGCCTTCGTTCAGCAACTTTACGCATTGCCAACATGGTTTCTAATTCACCGTGTGGAGTTGAAACTGAAAAGACAAGTTAATAGAATAATTGCTTATCATGAGTTTCTAATTCACCGTGTGGAGTTGAAACAAGCGCCGTAAGGCGCTGGCGTAAGCCAAGGCGCCGTGTTTCTAATTCACCGTGTGGAGTTGAAACACAGTAATCGATGTGTCAATTGAATACATTACTCCCAGTTTCTAATTCACCGTGTGGAGTTGAAACCTTGACAATTTGCTTGCATTGTGTTATATTATTCAAGTTTCTAATTCACCGTGTGGAGTTGAAACAAGCATCAATATAAGCATGGTTTTTAAACTTGTCAAGTTTCTAATTCACCGTGTGGAGTTGAAACTTTTTTATTGGGCAAAAATCAAAAAAAATAAAAAAGAGTTTCTAATTCACCGTGTGGAGTTGAAACGTCCCTAACGGGGCAGGGGTTTAAAAAAAATCAAAAGTTTCTAATTCACCGTGTGGAGTTGAAACTTTTTTATTTTCTACACTCAATCTTAACTAAGCAAGGTTTCTAATTCACCGTGTGGAGTTGAAACTCCCACTTTTTGTAATAAATGTATTTCTCTGCTTTTAGTTTCTAATTCACCGTGTGGAGTTGAAACTAACAGTATTGATAAACTTCCCTTTTATATTTGAAGGAAGTTTCTAATTCACCGTGTGGAGTTGAAACTTTTTTATTGGGCAAAAAAATAAAAAAGAGGAGGAGGTTTCTAATTCACCGTGTGGAGTTGAAACTTAATTTTAAAGTTTCTAAAAAATCCAAACCGTTTTTTAGTTTCTAATTCACCGTGTGGAGTTGAAACAGAAGAATGGTTTTTGAGAGACTTTGGGACTTATTGAAGTTTCTAATTCACCGTGTGGAGTTGAAACAAACTCCTCCCCCAACTCATAAAACCGCTTCCAATCCGTTTCTAATTCACCGTGTGGAGTTGAAACGATGATTGGAAAAGCATTTTTTTATGGAATTATCGGGTTTCTAATTCACCGTGTGGAGTTGAAACGCCGTAGAGGTTGGGCTTTTTTTTTATTTTTACATGGTTTCTAATTCACCGTGTGGAGTTGAAACCGCCACGGGCAGGCGAATAAAGGAGGTGGGGTTTCGGGTTTCTAATTCACCGTGTGGAGTTGAAACAAAAACTTAGTTTTAACTTGTTTTTCTTTTTTCTTTTTGTTTCTAATTCACCGTGTGGAGTTGAAACTCAATCACTCGTAACTCCTCATCTGTGACTGTTTCAGTTTCTAATTCACCGTGTGGAGTTGAAACGATCATTTAAAGGTGTTTGAAGAAGATGAATAGCCTTGGTTTCTAATTCACCGTGTGGAGTTGAAACCTTTCTCATAAATGATCAGCCCATCCCCATTAAGGTAGGTTTCTAATTCACCGTGTGGAGTTGAAACTCGCACTCCGCCGATCAATCTCTATGAAGTAAGGGGGGTTTCTAATTCACCGTGTGGAGTTGAAACGACCGGAAACAACTATTGTCGTCTCCGGTCTGGTAGAAATGTTTCTAATTCACCGTGTGGAGTTGAAACCCCATCACAATCTGAGCCTTAATCAAAGCTTCATTCGTTTCTAATTCACCGTGTGGAGTTGAAACCTCTTTCTTCTTCTTCTGCACTCTATTTTAGCTAAGTTTCTAATTCACCGTGTGGAGTTGAAACATGGCTTCGGCTGCTCTTCTCATCCGCAAAAGTCTAAGTTTCTAATTCACCGTGTGGAGTTGAAACTTGACTATGACAAGTGAGTTATTGCTTACGCAATATGTTTCTAATTCACCGTGTGGAGTTGAAACCGGCACTAAACCACTATCCACCAACCCCGCCAATATCGTTTCTAATTCACCGTGTGGAGTTGAAACCAAATTAAGGTTGAAAATTATGAACGGATGCTTGTTGTTTCTAATTCACCGTGTGGAGTTGAAACCCAGCTTTGATAGCAGCTTTAGCTCATGACTTAGGGAAAGTTTCTAATTCACCGTGTGGAGTTGAAACATTATCTGTAGTATGAACTTGCCATCTCGAAATTGGGTTTCTAATTCACCGTGTGGAGTTGAAACTTTTTATAGTTTATTTGGTCTTTGATGAAGAGTCCTGGTTTCTAATTCACCGTGTGGAGTTGAAACGTGGATATGGGGAAGTGGGGGACGGTATCTACTTATGGTTTCTAATTCACCGTGTGGAGTTGAAACTATGATGAGCTAACAGAGGCAAGTTTGGATATTATGAGTTTCTAATTCACCGTGTGGAGTTGAAACCAAGTGTTATGACTTTATCGATTTTGTTAAGGATTTCGTTTCTAATTCACCGTGTGGAGTTGAAACATGTGTGACTTTATTAAAACCTTATCTGGAAGATAAGTTTCTAATTCACCGTGTGGAGTTGAAACAAAGATATAAGAACACAACTTTACGAGTCGTAGAAGGTTTCTAATTCACCGTGTGGAGTTGAAACATCTTCACCCCACTTCTCCCAGAGCTTGCGCCCATTTGTTTCTAATTCACCGTGTGGAGTTGAAAGCAACAAGAACAATGAAACTCTCTAATGTATCTCTCTGCGTTTCTAATTCACCGTGTGGAGTTGAAAGTTCCCACTCCTCAGCTTCAGTAGTTTCTTCTGTGGTCGTTTCTAATTCACCGTGTGGAGTTGAAAGCGCAAAAATGTTCCACGAAAAAAAACAGTAAAAAAAGTTTCTAATTCACCGTGTGGAGTTGAAAGGTTATTTGTTTTAGAATTTTGGGGAGCAGTTAATACTACGTTTCTAATTCACCGTGTGGAGTTGAAAGTGATTTTTTTATTCTCGAACTCCTCATCTTCACTACGTTTCTAATTCACCGTGTGGAGTTGAAAGAAAGTTTATGCCATAGAAATTAAATCAATGGAAAGGTTTCTAATTCACCGTGTGGAGTTGAAAGTTGTATCGCTCCTGCAAGCTCTTCAGCTATGTTCTCAGTTTCTAATTCACCGTGTGGAGTTGAAAGTTTTTTGTTTTTGCCTTTGCTTAAAATATAACTTAACTTTTTGTTTCTAATTCACCGTGTGGAGTTGAAAGAATACTTCCTTAAAGATCTCAGTAATTCTTTTCTTCGTTTCTAATTCACCGTGTGGAGTTGAAAGCGACCAACCCCAGGACTTTTCTGGGCTGGTTTCATACGTTTCTAATTCACCGTGTGGAGTTGAAAGGTAACTTGATCTCTCCGAATATACTCTTCTATCCCGGTTTCTAATTCACCGTGTGGAGTTGAAAGATTGAACAATTCTGTATATGTGATTTTCTCCTCTTTGTTTCTAATTCACCGTGTGGAGTTGAAAGAATTATTCTGAAATTTTTGTTCATTCAGATTCATTTGTTTCTAATTCACCGTGTGGAGTTGAAAGCAAATTCGGCCCTTTTAACTCGATATCCTTCTAATTTGGTTTCTAATTCACCGTGTGGAGTTGAAAGTTAGGGACAGGGGCACTTTTTTTATTCAATAGGCGATGTTTCTAATTCACCGTGTGGAGTTGAAAGACGAAATCTTCGATTTCTTTTCAAACCATTAAGCACGTTTCTAATTCACCGTGTGGAGTTGAAAGCCAATTCGAACCTCAAAAGTATACTCGGGATCCCAAGTTTCTAATTCACCGTGTGGAGTTGAAAGGTCGCATCAGTCGTATAAAATACAGATATCACCCCCGTTTCTAATTCACCGTGTGGAGTTGAAAGAAGAAGCTCTTCCCTTAAAATCTCTGTTTCTACTCTAGTTTCTAATTCACCGTGTGGAGTTGAAAGTAAAAAAGACAGCATCTGTATTTTTGTGAGGGGTATCTGTTTCTAATTCACCGTGTGGAGTTGAAAGATATGAGTATGAATAATACGACCACAGGGGCTCTGGGTTTCTAATTCACCGTGTGGAGTTGAAAGATTTTTTCTGGTGTGCTAGGCAAGTTCTTTTCGTTTGTTTCTAATTCACCGTGTGGAGTTGAAAGCCGCTTTTCTAATCTTGTCTTCAAGCTTCCCAATAAGGTTTCTAATTCACCGTGTGGAGTTGAAAGTTATTTTTATGTCTAATTGTTTATTTATCTGGTCAAGTTTCTAATTCACCGTGTGGAGTTGAAAGCTTTCATAAATGAACTGTTACAAGAATTTTTTAATAAGTTTCTAATTCACCGTGTGGAGTTGAAAGCAATCACTCGCAATTCCTCATCTGTGTAAGTCGTATGTTTCTAATTCACCGTGTGGAGTTGAAAGTCTCACAATCTTTACATACAATCAATCCTCTAACAAGGTTTCTAATTCACCGTGTGGAGTTGAAAGCCACTTCTTTGATTTTTTCTAATAAGTCATTCAATCTCTCGTTTCTAATTCACCGTGTGGAGTTGAAAGACTAACTTTTCAAAACTCAACTTCGCTTTTTCTTCATGTTTCTAATTCACCGTGTGGAGTTGAAAGCTGGTAAACCTCAGAAACTATCTCTATAACCTCTCTGTTTCTAATTCACCGTGTGGAGTTGAAAGATTTATAACTACAGTGATTTACTTGCTGGTGACACTGGTTTCTAATTCACCGTGTGGAGTTGAAAGTATGATGAGCTAACAGAGGCAAGCTTGGATATTATGGTTTCTAATTCACCGTGTGGAGTTGAAAGAGCTTTTTTAGTTTTTCATAAAATTCATTCTTATCTTTGTTTCTAATTCACCGTGTGGAGTTGAAAGTTTCATTTATAAGCTTATACCAAATTGCCTCAAATAGGTTTCTAATTCACCGTGTGGAGTTGAAAGCTACTTCATTCTCTATCTCTTTTACCTTCTCTAAAATGTTTCTAATTCACCGTGTGGAGTTGAAAGCCAGCAGCAAATGCTGCATTCGTCCAAGAAGCTGTAGTTTCTAATTCACCGTGTGGAGTTGAAAGCAGAAAAAGAATGAAATACATCTTCCTCACAGGAGAGTTTCTAATTCACCGTGTGGAGTTGAAAGAAATGATGAATAAGTAAAATAATTGCCATACGTGCTCGGTTTCTAATTCACCGTGTGGAGTTGAAAGCTATTGTCACCCTGTGGGCTTATCGTGCTTGGCGGTTGGTTTCTAATTCACCGTGTGGAGTTGAAAGAAGTAGTCAACCCTCATGAAAAGTCAAGATGTCCTCGTTTCTAATTCACCGTGTGGAGTTGAAAGCTCAATGTATACCCTCATCAAGTCAGAGAGGCTTAAGTTTCTAATTCACCGTGTGGAGTTGAAAGATGTTTCTTATTGGTCTTCGGCAGATTTCGATTTTTGGTTTCTAATTCACCGTGTGGAGTTGAAAGTTAAGCAGTTCAGTTACTCTTCCCACCATACACCAGTTTCTAATTCACCGTGTGGAGTTGAAAGTCGAATAAAACAGTCAACCACGACCCCCATTTCCAGCGTTTCTAATTCACCGTGTGGAGTTGAAAGTTCTTTGTTCTTCATGTAGTTGCTTTTTCGTTTCGGTTTCTAATTCACCGTGTGGAGTTGAAAGTTAAGCAGTTCAGTTACCCTCTCCATACGCCACACCGTTTCTAATTCACCGTGTGGAGTTGAAAGAAGGTAAATTGTTTTTATTTTCTCAAAGGTGTAGTTTGGGTTTCTAATTCACCGTGTGGAGTTGAAAGTCTTGTCAGATCAATAAGCAAAATTTCTTTCCTCATGTTTCTAATTCACCGTGTGGAGTTGAAAGTAGGTGACATTTTCTTCATACGTGGAATAAGACACTGTTTCTAATTCACCGTGTGGAGTTGAAAGTACAACGGGCAATAGTCGAAATCACTGGAAGACCAGAGTTTCTAATTCACCGTGTGGAGTTGAAAGAGAGCTCAAGCTAAGATTACTAGATGAAAGAAAAACGTTTCTAATTCACCGTGTGGAGTTGAAAGTTTTCTTTCTACTCGTTTATATGGACAAGACATTTTAGTTTCTAATTCACCGTGTGGAGTTGAAAGTCGTTTATTTTTTTTAAATTTTTGCAATTAAAAACCGCGTTTCTAATTCACCGTGTGGAGTTGAAAGAAAAGAGAACTTCTCGTAAGAAGAAAAGATAATTGTAGTTTCTAATTCACCGTGTGGAGTTGAAAGTACCTTATCAACTCTACTCAAAACAATACCTCCACGTGTTTCTAATTCACCGTGTGGAGTTGAAAGCAAAGCTAGAAGATACTTCCTCTTGGTTTCAGTAGATGTTTCTAATTCACCGTGTGGAGTTGAAAGTTGGCTTAGCAAGTGGTATTTGATTAAAGAAGACAATGTTTCTAATTCACCGTGTGGAGTTGAAAGTAACTAACCCCTCTAATTCCAATCCATAAGAAGTTAGGTTTCTAATTCACCGTGTGGAGTTAAAAGATGTGAGGCTCAAGTTTATCTTCTTCATATCGAGTAGTTTCTAATTCACCGTGTGGAGTTGAAAGTAGAGAGTGCCAGAGTGACGTAACAATGAAAGCTTGTGTTTCTAATTCACCGTGTGGAGTTGAAAGGCCGGATTGCAAGTATAGAAAGACTGAAGTAGAACTTGGTTTCTAATTCACCGTGTGGAGTTGAAAGAATCTTTTTCCCTTCTACTTCTACAGGAAAATCGAGTTCTGTTTCTAATTCACCGTGTGGAGTTGAAAGAAGAGTGTCATTTTAGAGGCGAAAGAGCGACTTGAATGTTTCTAATTCACCGTGTGGAGTTGAAAGGATTTCTTCTTCTTTTTCATAATGATCATGAGTTTCGTTTCTAATTCACCGTGTGGAGTTGAAAGAAAACTTTTTTAAAAATTTCTAAAATCTCTTCACGTCTTGTTTCTAATTCACCGTGTGGAGTTGAAAGATGGTAGGAAAACAGTTATTTACTTTGATGGATAAAAAAGTTTCTAATTCACCGTGTGGAGTTGAAAGTTCGAAGGCTCTATGAACTCTGGGGCAGTTATGCCCGTTTCTAATTCACCGTGTGGAGTTGAAAGTCTTTCTAGTGTGTCTGCATAAATTTTTACTGTTCTGTTTCTAATTCACCGTGTGGAGTTGAAAGGCATAAAAAATCTCACATTGCTTGGTTTTAATATGGAGTTTCTAATTCACCGTGTGGAGTTGAAAGTTTCGGGTAATGTGCGATTTTATTGGGATTTCACTTGTTTCTAATTCACCGTGTGGAGTTGAAAGATCTTTTTCAAAACAGAAAACCAAGAACTATGAACTTGTTTCTAATTCACCGTGTGGAGTTGAAAGCGGGTTTTATTTGTTTATTTGGAGGTTTGTTTTGAGGGTTTCTAATTCACCGTGTGGAGTTGAAAGAACTTTTCTACGTTGTGAATTACATCTATGTAAGGCGTTTCTAATTCACCGTGTGGAGTTGAAAGGACTGACATTGCTCGTATCGCTTATCGTATCGCTTAAGTTTCTAATTCACCGTGTGGAGTTGAAAGATCGCCCAATTAGCCTAACTTAAAAGCTCGGATACAGTTTCTAATTCACCGTGTGGAGTTGAAAGCGAATATTCAATCGCTTGGAAGAAAGAACTCGCAAGGGGTTTCTAATTCACCGTGTGGAGTTGAAAGACGCTCTGCTCCTCTCCGCTCAAACTGCGGATCTACGTTTCTAATTCACCGTGTGGAGTTGAAAGAAAACTTTTTTAAAAATTTCTCTAATTTCTTTTTTCGTTTCTAATTCACCGTGTGGAGTTGAAAGTGCTTTTAATTTTTTTTTTAAGCCTGCCCTGCTGTTTCTAATTCACCGTGTGGAGTTGAAAGTAATTAAAAAAGGGAGCTTAGATGTCACAGAAGGATGTTTCTAATTCACCGTGTGGAGTTGAAAGAACCAAACCTTCCTACCAACTACCAAACCCGGACCTAGTTTCTAATTCACCGTGTGGAGTTGAAAGAAAAGCTTCTTTATCATCTCATCTTTTGCTGTTTTGGTTTCTAATTCACCGTGTGGAGTTGAAAGGTCAACAAGTTTGTCATAGTTTTTTTGTTAATCTTCGTTTCTAATTCACCGTGTGGAGTTGAAAGTATAAGAAATGAAGTAATGCGAGACTGACATTGCTCGGTTTCTAATTCACCGTGTGGAGTTGAAAGAAACAAGCTAAAATCGGACTTGACTTTTCAAGCTTGCGTTTCTAATTCACCGTGTGGAGTTGAAAGACATTCACTGCATAATTCAAGCTTTGCCAATTCTCTTTGTTTCTAATTCACCGTGTGGAGTTGAAAGCCTCCTTCTGTTTTTTGTCTTATATTATATCATACTTTGTTTCTAATTCACCGTGTGGAGTTGAAAGACTCCTTGACCCTCTCAGGCAAGGTCTCGGCATACCTTCGTTTCTAATTCACCGTGTGGAGTTGAAAGCAACCGTCCAAATTTCTCTTTCTTTTTCTTCATCATAGTTTCTAATTCACCGTGTGGAGTTGAAAGCTTTGACTTTCCGACCTCTCACTCTCTTTTCGTAATGGTTTCTAATTCACCGTGTGGAGTTGAAAGGGGCTTGAAACCCCTGGGCAGTTGGATAACTTAATGGTTTCTAATTCACCGTGTGGAGTTGAAAGCCTCCTTAATTTTTTATTTTTATTTTGC